>JAABUK010000857.1_pt1 | contig 61350 bp, 55 predicted proteins | sample 5559141 | NCBI WGS metagenome assembly JAABUK01 (sample SAMN10711869, study PRJNA513367) | rock metagenome | isolation source: Antarctica rocks | place: Antarctica: Victoria Land, Pudding Butte nord | collected 2016-01-03
CCCGGCAAATGCGGTTGCATCCGCTCCCACTGGTGGTCTTTCAACATCAGCCGAACCGACGACATCCAACGCTCCCTGAAAAGGAGCTCTAACCAAACCAAAAAGCTAAATGTCAACGCGCTCTAGGCAAAGGTGGCCTCCGCCGACATGCAGGCGCGCCCGCCAGCGTCGAGGGTGCGAAGCCGCCAGAGGCCGCCATCCGGCCAAGCCTCGGTCGCGAGCTTTGCATCGTGGAACGCGGGACGGAGGCCGCGGAAGCTGAATGTCGCCACGCTGCGGTCGGCCAGCAGCCCGGCGAGCCAGGTCGCCTGCAACGGGCCGTGCACCACCAGGCCCGGATAGCCCTCGGTGCCGCGGACGTAGTCGAGGTCGTAATGGATGCGGTGCCCGTTGCCGGTCAGGGCAGAGTAGCGGAACAGCAGCACCGGGTCGGGCTGCACCTTGTCACGGCGTGCCCCGGGGGGTGCGGGCGGGGCCGGGTCGGCGGGCTTGGTCGCGGCCCCCTCGGCGCCACGGTAGACGATGTCCTGCTGCTCCTCGATCGCCGGGCCGCCGGGTCCTTCGATCACGTGGCCGACGGTGACGAACACCAGCCGGCCGCTGCCGCCCTGCTTCTCGTTGACCGCCAAGATGGTGCTGGTGCGGCAGACCGCGTCCCCGGCATGCAGCGGCGCCAGGAACCGCACCCGTCCGCCCGCCCACATCCGCCGCGGCAGGTCGTGCACCGGCGGCAGAAACCCGCCGCGCTTCGGATGCCCATCGGGGCCGAGCCGGTCGGGCGGCACCCAGTCCTGGAACAGCATCCAGTGCCACAACGGCGGCAGCCGGTCCGGCGTTTCCAGCCCCAAGGTGGCCGCCAGGCCCTGCAGCAGATGCGGCGCGACGGTGTCGGTGCGCGTGTCGGTCCGGCCGACATAGTCCGTGTAGCTCATGCCGGCAGAACAGACCCGACGGTTGGCGGGGTCAAGTCACTTACGGCGGGTGCGCAGCGGGACATGGGACCTCCTTCGGATCGTTTCACTTATCGCACATTAAAGGTGGCATGGCAAGAACAAATAGGGTACAACCAGCGTATCAGGACCGCCGTGTGGCCACACGATGCTTCCGGACCTCACGCTGATGCAGCTTTTTCCCCAAGGGGAACCGGCGGTAGGCCTGCTTTACCCGGCGTGCGTCAAATCGCCCGGCTTGAGCCGCCTGCCCCGGGGTCGCGCGGTGCGTCAGGTCCCTCCCCTTACGGGAGGGAGCCTGACCCACCGTCGACCCGCTTCGGGGCTCGGCGCGCAGCGTCCGACGCCGCATCGAGTCCGAACTGACGCCGCTTCTGACGCACGAATTGACGCACCCGCGACATGATAACCGCACTAACTCGTTGATATCGCCTATCTACCCGCAAACTCCGAGGAAGTGAATTGACGCAGGACCGCGCACGCCCATCAACGCAGCTTATGACGCGCCAATTGACGCACCTGACGCGCTCAGGCGAACTGGCTCTCATTCGGCTGGGCCGGCCGCGGCAGGATCGGCGGCAGCGCGGCGACGCCGGTGATCTCGATGCGCCAGGCCGGGATGGCGAGCCGGGCCTGGACCGTGGCGCGGGCGGGCTTGTGCCGCGGGTCGAGCCAGGCGTCCCAGGCGCGGTTCACCGCCGCGAAGTCCGCCATGTCGGCGAGGAAAATCTGCACGGACAGCAAATAGGTCTTGTCCGTCCCAGCCTCGTTCAGCAGCGCGTCGACCTGGCGCAGGATTTCGGCGGTTTGCTGCTCCGCCCCGCCCGTGGGATCGTCGGCGACCTGCCCGGCCAGATAGACCGTCATATTATGCACCACGGCGCCGGACAGCCGGGCCTCGGGCGCGATTCGGCGGATGTTCATGCGATCAACTCCTGGAGCGAAGCGACCCTAGCCGAGGCCGGGCCCCCTCGCCAGCCCGTGCAGTTGTGCTATCCCCCGCCGCCATGACCCCAGCGATCGCCATCCCCGTCCTCGCCTCCGAACACGATGCCCGGCGCGAGCTCCGGCAGCATCGCGCCTTCGCGACCGGGCTGCTGGTGCTGATGGCGGCGCTGACTCTGCTGAGCTATGCGCTGCCCGATGGGGTGTGGGCGGACCTGCTGCAGGCGAGCGCCAAGGCCGGGTTCGTGGGCGGCATCGCCGACTGGTTCGCGGTCACGGCGCTGTTCCGCCACCCGCTCGGCCTGCCCATCCCGCACACTGCGATCATCCCGCATCAGAAGGCGCGGCTGGGCCGGGCGCTGGGGCGGTTCGTGGCCGGGCACGTGTTCACGCCGGCCGAGGTGTCCCGCGTGCTGGGCCGGCTCGACCTGCCGGCGATCCTCGCGCGGTTCCTGTCCGATCCCGTCGCCGCCCGCCCGGCCGCGCGGGCGCTGGCCGAGATGCTGCCCCGCGTACTGGCGACGGTCGAGGACGGGCGCGCGCGCCGCACGGTGGCGCGCCTGGTCCCGCGGCTGGTGGGCGGCCCCGGCGCCGGGCGGATCGTCGCGCGGATGCTGCGCACCCTGGTGGAGGGCGGGCGGCACCAGGAGGTGCTGGGCTTCCTGCTGACCGAAATCCGCAGCGTGCTCGAAAGCCGGCACGAGGCATTGCACCTGTTCATCGAAGAGAAGGTGCGGGCGCAGGGCGGACGCCTGGTCGGCTGGGTGCTGGGCGCGCAGGTGGCGGAGCGCGTGCTGGGCGTGCTGCGGGAGGAGCTGGACCGCATGGGTCCGGAGGGCAGCAACGTCCGCGCGGCGTTCGACACCTGGGTGCGCCGCGAGATCGAGCTGATGGAGACCGACCCGGCGCGCGCCGCGGAGATCGGCCGCGCGGTGCGCCGGGTCGTGGCGCACGAGACGGTGCAGGCGTGGCTGTGGGACGTGTGGTCGCGCATGCGCCTGGCGCTGGAGGCCGATACGAAGCGCCCCGGCAGCCACACGATGGCGGTCATCGAGGCGGCGGTGGGCAACCTGGGAGCATTCCTCGCCGCCGACGCCGCTGCGCAGGCCCGGCTCCAGGCCGCGGCCGAGAGCGTGATCGCGACGATGCTGCCGAGCGCCCAGGTGCAGCTCGCGGACTTCATCGCCGGCGTGGTCACGGCCTGGGACGCCGACGAGATCACCGACAAGGTGGAGCTGCGGGTGGGCCGGGACCTGCAGTATGTGCGGGTGAACGGGACGCTGGTGGGGTTCCTGGTGGGCGGCGCGCTGTTCTTGGGGCTGCGCGCGGTGTTCGGGCATGTGGCGTTTTGACCGACCGCCTCTACTCAGGCGCGTCCGACACCGGCACCGCCACCTCGTTGCGGCGTAGCGGCGGGAGGGTCCAGGGCGGGTCGTAGAACCAGGTGACGGCCTCGCCCGCCGGGCGCCAACGGGTGCCGGTGAGCGCGGTGAGCAGGGCCGCCCGGTGGGCCGCGATGGCGGCATCGGTGGCCACGCCGCTGAAGCGCAGCACGGCGACGGTCTCGGCGGGCACGGGGACGATGCGGACGCGGGCGTCGTTCGGCTTTGGCGGGTCGGCAAGCCCGGCCGGAAGGAAGAATCGGATGACCCAGCCGGCCTCGCCCGGCGCCTGCGCGACAGGGGCGGTCATGGCGATGCGGGTGCCAGAACGGGCGTCGGATTGGGCGACCGGCGCCGTCATTTCGATGCGGGTGCGGCCCTGGTTGCCCCCGAAGATGTAGCCGGCCAGTCGGCGAAAACCTTCGCCGCGGGCGGCCGTCGCATCGCCGCCGACGGTCGTCTCGGCGGCCAGGCGGGGCGCGTAGCGGCGGATTTCGACATCGCCCAGGCGCTCCGTCACGCTATGGGGCGGCTCCTCGGTGCCGTTGCGGATGCCGAAGACCGAGCAGGCGCTGAGGAGCAGGCTGCCGAGCAACGTCGCCATCGAAAGTGCCTTCGTCACGTGGGATCGCATGCCAGGGACATGGGCGGCGGATGGCCGATTGCCAGACAAGGCAACTGTCACGCAACTGCAACCGCCCTGTCATCACCGCTGCCGACGAAGCCGGCTAAAGGCAACACATCAGAACAGGTGCGCCGCTTGTCCCATCCTGCCGTCGAGATCGCCGGGCTTTGCAAGAGCTTCACCCGTGGGCGCCGGGCGCTGGAGATCGACGGCCTCAAGGTGGCCCACCGGCAGCATCCGTGCGGAAATTTACGGTAACGGCCTGAGCGGCGGCGTGCGCGGCAGCCGGTGCCCACGCACAACAGCAATTTGGTTTTGCGAGATGTCCCCTGCCGCCGGCCTGCGTGGCGTCGCTCGGACCTGACCGCGAGAACTCGTATGGACGCGGCCGACAGGCCAAAACACAAGGTTCCTTTCCGCTTGCCGATGAGGAGGCGAGCGGCAGATGGGTTTGAAGATCTCAGGACTGAACGAGCTTCGCGAGCGCCTAGAACGTTTGCGCCCCGAAGAGGTGATGGCGCGGACGCTGGCCGAGCAAGCGAACCGCATGGCGGCCAGGGTGCGGGACGGCTTGTCAGAGCTGCCGGGCGCTGGCGGGCACGACGAACCCTGGCTCCAGAGCGGCGCGTTGCGAAGCAGCGTGGGGGCGCAGGCGGACGGGTTGCAGGCGGTGGTGGGAAGCAGCGACCCAGCGCCAGACGGCAATTACATCGGACTTCGCCCAAAGTCGAAGAGAGGACCCCCGACGATTGATGTGACTGTGGCTGGGACGGGTGTACGAGAGCTGAAGTTTCCAGAGGGGAATGCGCAATGAGGGCGCTGAGTGACGAGCAGATCCGCGAGTTTGTTGAAGATTGGTATAACACAAAGTCGGTGGAGGACGTTTTCGGCCTATCCTCAGTCGCCAAGGATGTGCGTGAACTGCTTGTTGATGCGGATGAGGACATCAACCGCGAAGAAGCGTTGCGGGTGGTGGACGCGTTGCTGAAGAGGGGGATGCTGGCTGGCACATCGCCGTATCACCCAGAGGGCTACCAACCATGGGCGGACCAGAACCGCGATGTGGTCATTCACCGGATCCGATCGGAGTGGCTTCAGTTGGGTCGTGAGCCTCATCTTCATGAAATCGTCTGGTTCGGTCCGCCGGAGTGAGCGGAGTTTGAGGTCTGAGGAGCAATGGACACCGTGCTGATACAGGAGACACGGGAACATACTTCACCGATCACGCGCCAGGCATCTGCCCCGTATGGTCCACTGGCAGCAACCGCGCGAAGTTGCGCGGAAAGGACCTGAGTGGTGCCGAGCGGGTTGGCGGTGGACGTGAACTTACGAAAACCACGTGGTTGTCGTGACCTGCCCGGCAACCGGCCAGATGGGACATTTTCCCCACGACAACCCTGCAGCAATCAATTGACGGACAACCTGCTCCGGTCGAGGTTGTCGTGAGCAAGCCGGGTAGGGGGAACGATGGAGCTGGTCGGCTACGCCCGGGTGTCTATTCGCAAGGGTCAGCAGGTGTTCGACCGCCAGGTGGACGCGCTGCGGGGCGGGCGAGCTGATCCGGCTCGTGGACGAGCTGGACACCAAGGGCGTCGGCTTCCGCGCGCTCAACGCTGCGTTCGACATCACGACGCCGATGGGCCGCGCTCTCCTGCAGATCCAGGCCGCCTTCGCCGAGATGGAGCGCAACGTCATCCGGCAACGAGCGAGAAAGCCAAGAAGCTGGCCGAGACCGACGCCCAGCTGAAGGACCTCGACGCGCGGATGGCCAAGGCCGGCAGCTAGGCCAGTCCCCATGCCGCACGACGCCGCACTGCCGGGACGGCGTGAGGCGCGCGGCCCCGGATTGCTGCGGCTGCTGGCCTATGCCGGGGTGCTGACGTGGTCTTACCAGGGCGCCGGGATCAAGCCAGTGGAGCTGGCGCAGGACAGCGGCAACATCCTGACGCTGCTGCGCGAGTTCGTGCCCCCCGACTTCGGCCAGTGGCGCGATTACGTCGGGGAGATGGTGCTCACGGTGCAGATCGCCATCTGGGGCACCGGGCTCGCGGTGCTGTGCGCCGTCCCGTGCGGCCTGCTATGCGCCGGCAACGTCGCGCCGTGGTGGGTGGCGCAGCCGGTGCGCCGGATGATGGATGTTTGCCGCAGCATCAACGAGTTGGTGTTTGCGATGCTGTTCGTGGTTGCGGTCGGGCTGGGGCCCTTCGCTGGCGTGCTGGCGCTGTGGGTGCACACGACGGGCATTCTGGCGAAGCTGTTCGCCGAGGCGGTCGAGGCGATCGACCCGCATCCGGTCGAGGGCGTGCGGGCCACCGGGGCGCGCGGGATCGAGAAGATCGTCTATGGCGTGATCCCGCAGGTCATGCCGCTCTGGGTCAGCTTCTCGCTATACCGGTTCGAGAGCAACGTGCGCTCGGCGTCGGTCATCGGGCTGGTGGGCGCGGGCGGCATCGGCCAGATGCTGTGGGAGATCATCCGCGCGTTCCAGTTCCAGCAGGCCTGCGCGATCATGCTGGTGATCGTGGCCGCGGTGACGCTGATCGACACGGCGTCGCAGCAGCTGCGCCGGGCGTTCATCTAGGCAGGCGAAGTGATAACAGCGGCGCCGGCGGTCTTGACCCGGCGGCCCCGCCCGCGCTACGCCCCCCGCGCGCTGTCCCGTTCGTCTAGAGGCCTAGGACACGGCCCTTTCAAGGCTGTAACACGGGTTCGAATCCCGTACGGGGCACCATGTCTTTTCAAGCACTTAGTAGGTGACAAAGCTTCCAAACCGCCCCGGTGGGGAGATAGGTGGGGAGAATGGCGCGCGTGGAAGGGTGTGGACGGCAGTGGATGGTTTGCCGTTTTTCAGGCATTCCAAAAACCCCAGCCTGATGGCCTGCCCTGCTCCCGCATGACAACGTGAGCCTGCTGATCCCGCCCGCCGGCGCGCGCGGGGTTGCTGCGCGCCCACAGGACGGGTCGCAAAACCCGGTCCCGCCATGGCGGGGTTGCTGCACCACTACAACTTCCACGCCGGCATGATGCCGCCCCGCCGCCCGGCCCGGCAGTGGAGCGCCAGCCGCACCCCATTTGGATGGAAGCGCATCCCGATTGCGCCAGGGGACACGTCCAGCACGTCGCCAGCCGCGCCCAGCAGCCATGCCGGGCCCCACCCAGGCGGGTTGGCGCCGGGTGCGGTGGGGTGCAGCCCCCACACCTCCACCGTGCCCCATCCCGCTTCGTGAAGCGCGGCCCCATGGCTGTGCAGCAACCGGGCGGAGGTCGAGACGAAGGCAGTCCAGCGCGGCGGATGGATGGCCAGCGGGACGGGCATGGTGGCGAGCCTGGCCACGCCGTCGCACCAGTCCGGGCGCACGCCGGGCAGCATCGGGGCGGGCGGCGGCGGAATCGGGCCTGGCGCCGTTGGGGGTGCACGTGCTTCTCCGCCAGCAGCGCCAGCACGGCTGCCCGGTGCGCCGCCAGGTCAGGCGGTAGCAGCCCCCGGGGCTTGTCCGCCCGCACCCCCCGGGCCGGGCTTCCAAGCGCACCCCGGCCGCGGCAGCACGCCCGATCAACTGGGCTGCCGCACCGTCACCCCCAACAATGGGGAGCGAGCGTTCCCAACGTTCCCGCCGGTGCGAGCGTTCCGCCGCGGCCCCGCCGGTCACACAGGTAGGCTCCCGCGTCCTGCCGCGCGCGGCCGGCCAGCGTGGGCTCGATCGTAGCGGTACGCCCGGCCCGGCCGCCGCCCATGGGCAGAACAACATCCCACCCCGTCCGACGCATGGCCGGCGCGATGCGGCGCAACCGGGTGGATAGGCGGGCGGCATCCGTCGGAAATGTGCGCTCGCGTTGCTGCTCCATGGTCGCAAGGCCCGTCACGATCTCCAACAGCACGGTTGGCGTGCGCTCCGAAGGCAGAGGTCGCACGTTCGAATCGTGTCGGGTCCGCCAACATTCTCAAAGTGTTAGCTAGCGTGGTGCTGGAACGAAAAGTGTCCTGGGTAGCACATAGGTAGCAGTTGAACGGCCAAGTCTACGGTTTCTAGCCTGAGCATACCCAACACATAAAGGCGCTTTGGGCTGCGAGATATTGTTCAGTGGTAGCGTGCGCTTACAGCCATGGCGGTCTACTCCGCGAGTTTGGCCGCCACAGCGCGAAATTTAGCCAGTGCCGCTTCCAGCTCACTTACGATGCCCGCGGCGATCTCGGCTGGTGGTGGTAGAGTGGACGGGTCAGCCGCGCCGTCCTCCTTCAACCACGAAAGGTTTAAATCAAACCGTTCCCGTGCAGCCAGCTCGGCATAGGAATAGCACTTCCAGCGGTCCACGTTTGGTATCTCTGTTCGAGTGCTGCGGCCAGCGAGACGGGCCAGGCATACAAACTCGTCCAGGTTGGCCCGGCGCAGCGGGCGTTCCTTCAACGTGAACCGCTGGTTGGTGCGCAGATCATAGACCCACAGGGCCTCCGTCCACGGCAAGACGCGGCGAGGGCGGCGTTCGAAGAACAGCACATTGGCTTTCACGCCCGGGCGGTAGAAGATACCGGTAGGCAGGCGCAGCAGGGTGTGGCAATCGAACTCTTGCAACAGGCGGCGGCGAATACGCTCCCCGGCCCCAGAATCATACAGCACGTTGTCGGGTACCACCATGGCAGCCGTCCCGTCTTCGTCCAGCACGGTCATGCAGTGTTGCAGGAAGTTGAGCTGCTTGTTGCCCGTCGTCTCCGGGAAGTCCTGGCGCTCGTAGTCATCGCGCTCCGCCTCAGCTTCGTCGCCGGTGTACACGTGGATGGATTGTTTACGGCCGAAGGGTGGGTTGGTCAGGATTAACTGCCATCGGTCCCCAGGATCGGCCAGCAGGGCATCGGTCCGGCGGATCGGGCTGAGAGCGCCGGGCATGTCATTACCCAAGCCGTGCAGATACAGGTTCATCGCCGCTAAACGAGCTACGCCGGGCACGATGTCGTAACCCGTAAATCCGTCGCGCCGCATCCGCCGGGCGGTGTCCCGGTCGCGCGCAACGGGATGGGCGCGCATGTGGTCGTAAGCCGCCAGCAGAAAGCCGCCTGTGCCGCAAGCTGGGTCGCACACACGCTGATCGGGCTTGGGGTCCACGATCTCCACCACTGCCTGGATCAGCGGGCGCGGGGTGAAATACTGCCCGGCACCTGATTTCACGTCGCTGGCAGTGCGTTCCAGCAGCCCTTCGTAGATGGCACCCTTCACATCAATGCCGTAGCGGGACCAGACCTCTGCACCGACCAGACGGACCAGGCGGCTTAGGAAGGCTGGTTCCTCAATGCGGTTCGTGGCGCGGGCGAATACCGCACCAACTAGGCCAGGCTGGGCGCCAAGGGTTTTTAACAGTTCCTCATAAGCGCGGGCCAGCGCACCGCCGGACAGGTCGGCTAAGACAGCCCAGCGGCAGGTAGTCGGGATCAGGGAGGGCTGTCCGTCTTCCGCCCGCTCTTCGTCCAATTTTAGGAACATTAGATAAGTGACCTGCTCGACGTAGTCTCCGGCACCAACCCCTGCGTTATTTAGAACGCCAGCAAGATTCCAGACTTTGGCGGTCAGGGTCGAGGCTGCGAGGTCGGCGGTGGTGTCGTTCATGGAGCGGAAGCCTTGAGAGGAACCTTGGTGCGAGCCCGGGGGGGTGTGGCAGGGGCGTCGCGGGAGCGAGCGAGCAAGGTAGCGGCGGGTGCGTCGGCGGGGTCTTGTGGGACGAGGCGGCCGGTGAACGCCGCATAGAGGATGGATTGGCGGAGAATGGCGGCGGTTGCGTCGTGAACAGAGATTCCGCCGTCTGCGTCAATAACACGCTTCGATATCTCGGTTTGCTCGCTCAGCGGCGGCAGAGGCAACACTAACCGCGCGAGGTCTAGTAGGTTCAAACCTGGCTTGCCCGCACCGTATGCGGCGGTCAGAAGCTGTTTGCGGCCTATGCTTCCGCATATAAGCGCCGTGTGCAGGAACGGTGACATTTCTGGCAATACGAGGCGGCATAAGCCGACATGCTGGCTGACGAATGCTTCTCCGATATCGTCATGAACGTAGGCCGATTTGGTTACATTCGCGCCGGTGATGGTGATAAGCAAATCGCCAATGCTGACCAAAGTGCGAGCTTCGCCGTTTCCAACTGGCCGTTGCACATGAGCGAGGTCGGTCGTTACAAGAAAATCATTTTTGATGTTTTGCGCGCGGATAAGTGTGGGGCCTTCACTCGCATAACGGTTGCCCCAATCGCGGGAACCGCTGGTGATCCTGTGGGTCAGCTGTCCCAAGCTTGCCCACGTCCATCCATCGGGAAGCTCTGGCAATTCTTCCACCGCTGGTTCCTCTGGCTCCTGATACTTGGCTTTCAAAGCCCTCCCAACCGGTGCCACCTTGCCGGGAGAGTGCAAGCGGGCCAGTTCCGCGCGTTCCCACGCGGCCCGGCGTTCAGACAGAATGCGGCGCAGCAAGGTCGGGCCGTCCTCGGCAGTGTTGGAGCGGGGTGTACGCCAGGCAGCGGTCAATTGCCCAGTGCAGGCAGCATGTAACAGGCTGGCCCGATACTCGCCCAAGCCCGCCTGTGCTCTCGCGAAGGCCGCTTCCGCTTCGTCCAACTCTATGAAAAGGTTTTCGACTACCTGAACAATCCGCAGTTGCTCAGCTTTGGGAGGCAAGATGATAGAATATGGCGCCATGTCGGAAACATCGATGCGCGGTCTGTCTCCTGCAACTGCGTGCTTCGCGAACGTTACGAAACGGGAGTGATGTAACACCAGTGCAAGGAAGCGCCCATCAATGATCTGATTGCTTGGAAACACAATGAACTCGGCGGACGCAGCTCCCGCGCGGTCAGCGCACCAAACCTTGTTGAGATAGGGGCGCAGGCGGCCATAGATTACGTCGCCGGGCTGAAACTGACTGCCTGCGCTGCGCATGTCGGCAAACCGTCCAAAAGAGGATGGCTGCAAGCCGTTCGCCGGGATGTGTTCCAAACCGACATAGGGAAGGTCGCTCTGCGAATTGGCAGCAATTTTCGGCCGGGGCGGCGGCAGAATTTCGCCCAGCCGCACGACTTCCCACCCCGCCGGCAACTCCCCCGTGCTGTCCAGCACCCTAAGCCGCTGCCTCGTCCAGCCGCGGCGGCATTAGGGTATCCGACAACTCCGCCAGCAATACTGGTAAGCGATCCGTACCCAGGATATCGCGGGCGGCGCGTAGGCCGCCGCGGGCGGACAGTCGCGGGTCCTCGCGCAGGCTATCCAGCGCCACCTCCGCATTTGCCGCTACATGGTCGCGTAGCAAGTGCAACCAGGCCAATTGCGCTAAGGAATACTCCCGCCCGGCCCGGCCTTCCCGTCCCAACCACAGATTGAACCGCCGGTTTACGTCCGCCGCCACCGGCTCCAGCGTTGGGGCCGTGCCCAGTGCGAAGCGCACGAGCGCGACAAGATCGGTCAGCAGCCGCGCCGGGCTGGGATCGCGCACCTGAGCGGCGTACAGCCGGCGGTAGCACAGCCAAACGCGGGCGCTGTCCAGCATCCATGGCGGCTGCGCCATGGCATCCGCCAGCTCGCGCAGCCCGGCATAGGTCAGCCGCTCCGCCGCCGCCGGACGGCCATACAGCAATGCCAGCGCGGCCAACTGATCCCGGTTGCCGTCCAGAAAGCCACGGAACTGGGCCACCACCGCCTCTGCCCGTGCGGCGTCGAAGCCGGCGGACAGCACCTGATCAGGTGTCAGCTCATCGATGACGATTTCAGACCTCGCGGCCTCGTCCAGGATCGCGATGCGGAGCGTGGGATTAGATGCCAGCGGCAGCAACGCGGCGGCGCGCAGGGCGGCAGCAGCGGTTTCCACGTCCGTGCTGTCTGCCACCGCACGAACCTCAATGGCTACTGGATCGGCGGCGTCTACCAGGGCGCGGGCCAGCATCGGCAGGGTTGCACCGCCCGATGTGGCGGCCAGGCGCTCCGTCGCTGGGGCATCCAAGCGCCGGGCCAGGCGAGACAGGCGGGCGGCCAAGGTGGTGCATAGGTCTTCGTCCTCGTGGCAGGCTGCCGCGCGGTCTAGCAGTTGCTTGAGCGTAGCGCTGTGATCGCGGTCTAGCGGCTCACTCTCGACCTGGCCGCCCTCGGTCACTCCTACGGCGTCCACGATGATGAAGCGGTCCTTGACGGCAGCGCTGGGGGTAGCACGGCGTAGTTCGGATGCGGCAATGCTGCGGGCGCCGCGGCCGATCATCTGCTCAAAATACTGCTTGCTCCGCACGTCGCGCAGGAACAACACAACCTCCAAGGGGCGGATGTCGGTGCCGGTGGCGACCATATCCACCGTGACGGCAACGCGGAACAGGTGGTCGGTGCGGAAAGCCTTTATGAGTGCCTGGCCGTCGCCGCTGCGGTAGGTGATTTTCTGCACCCCGCGGTCGTCTAGGCCCAGCACCTCACGCGCGATGGCGGTCACGGTCTCAGCATGGCTCTCGTCGCGGCAGAATACCAAAGTCTTTGGGGTTTCGCTGCGGCCGGGAAATAGCTGGGTGGGCAGAGCGGCCTTGTAGGCTTGCAGGACAGTGCGGATTTGGTTCGGCGCCTCCACCACCCGGTTGAGCTGGGCACCGGTATAGGCCAGGTCCTCATCCAAAGTCTCCCAGCGGCGGGCACGAGTGGCGCGGTCACGGCGGGGAACGGTGAACCCAGCTTCGACCGTGCCGCCGTGCTCGCCGATGTCGGTGCGGATGCGATAGACTTCGAATCCGACGTTGACCCCATCCGCAACCGAACGTTCAAAGGGATACTCGCTTACCATGTTCTGCTGGAAGTAGCCGAACGTGTGCTTGCCTGGCGTGGCAGTCAGGCCGACGGTGAAAGCATCAAAATAGTCTAGCACCTGGCGCCAAGCGCCGTAGATGCTGCGGTGGCACTCGTCCACGATGACAAGATCGAAGGTCTCGGGCGGAATGTCGGGGTTGTAGCTGACTGAGGGCCTGAGCCAAAACAATCGAGTCGAGATTGTGGGTAGGAATCGGTTTGCGGATCGTATCAGCCTGGCAGGGTAATGGACACTGCCGCCATCAAAGCCCGCTTCGAAGCGCTGCTCCTAGGAGAGCGCGACCGGCCCCAGCGTCCAATGGCGGCTGGACCAGAACACCTACGAGAAGGGCACCAAGGTGTCCGACGAGCAGATCGCCAGCCTCAACATCACCCCGGCCAAACACCACGGCGAATGGAACTACACCATTGCGCCTCGAAAGCCGGGTAGCTGACGCGATTGTTTTGGCTCAGACCCTAAGCGAGGTGCAGTGGCGACATCCTCGAACCCGCTGCGTTCGTCTGCGGCATCGTCCAGGTCCTCGCCCCGCAAGGCCGCATACAGGCGCTGGATGGTGCAAACGACGAGCTGCGCGTCGGGGTTGAAAGTGCGGCTGCGGAGATGCTGAACCACATACTCCTCGGCAAAGCGCAGGTCGCCGCCAGGGGACTTGTAGCCCTTGAACTCGGCAATGGTTTGGTCGCCCAGGTTGGCGCGGTCCACCAGAAATAGGATGCGGCCCATGCGGGCGTGAGTTAACAGCCGGTGGGAAAGGGCGCAGGCAGCGTAGGTCTTGCCGTCGCCGGTTGCCATCCGTACTAAGGCGCGCGAGCGGCCAGCAGCAAGAGAGGCTTCTACGCCCGCAATGGCCTCGACCTGACAGGCGCGCAGTGTGCCGGAGTCCAGCAGCGGCAGCGCAGCCAAGCGGGCACGCAACCGTCCGCCTGGGGCTTGCAGCATTCGGCGTAGGGTTTCGGGGCGGTGGACGGCGAACACGGGCCGGGGTGCCGGTAGGAGATCGCCCCCGTCACGCAACAAGGTCTCTGTCCCGGTGGACAAGTAATATAGCGGAAGCGGATTAGCCCAGGCGGGGTAGGTGGCTGGGGCAGCTGCGGCATAGCCAGCAGCTTGAGGAGCAACGCCCAACAAGGTGTTGCCGGCCGGCTTTGCTTCCAACACCCCGCAAGCCTTACGGTCCAAGAACAGCATATAATCGGCTGGACCAGTCGCGGTCGGAAGCTCCCGCACAGCCACACCGGGGCTGGCGTGCAAATTCATGGCGGACCGGTCCTGTACGGACCAACCGGAGCGGGCGAGCATGGCGTCGATTTGCTGGCGGGCGATAGCCTCTGGCGTCATACGTGGATCATACGCGGTATTGGAATGGGGCCAAGTACCCGGATAGCGCCGTTTCGCTTGTGCCTAGTCAGAACTCGTCCGCCGTCCGCCTTGCATCCCGCCGCAGCCTGACGCAATACCGGCGCAGCTCCACCATCTCGGCCGAGTACAGCCCATCCCGTGTCCGGGCCTTGCGAATACGTGCCAGCCCCTCCGTCGTCCTAGGCCCAGTGCTGGCCCCTCCGTGCATCCGGCAGCGACCGTTCGGCATGGCTGGTGACTGGCAAAGCGTCCCGGCCCGGGTCTGCGCCCCGCAACGGGGGCAGGCCTGTGCCAGGGGCAGCGTCGTGCGCCAATCTGGCAGGCGGTGCATAGGGTTCTCCCCGGGTTTCTCCCTCATGCCCTACCCCTGCCCCATGCTGTCCTGTGTTCATATAAGCTTGAACGTTGCCGACAACCGCCTGTGCGCCCGGCGCTACCATGACACGCTCGACCCTTACTACCTGCCGCGGACTTATGCCCCGCTTCCTATCCAGCCCTGCCACCACATCAAGAAAGGCGCGGCTAAGGTTCGCACCCTGGCGACGTAAATGGTCAGTGGCATCAAACGTTTGTTCTGGGAGCATCGCCCGGCGCAGGCACTCCATCGAAGCAGAGTGCAGCCCCACCGCCTGCGCCGCCATCATGCCCTCAATTCCGTCCGCCGGCTTGAACTCCATCATGGCAACCACTGCGGCGTGATACCGCCGGTCCCGTTCAGCTTCCGTCAGGCCAGCGGGCAACCACAGGGCAGCAACGGCCTGGTTCGCCAGGACGTTGTTGAGGTCCTTGGACCCACTGCCGCCAATCGGGCGAAGGCTGCCCGGACCTTCTTCCCGGTCACTCTCCGCGCCTATGTTCACTACCGGGTCGGGCGTCGCTGGTGGCCTGCTGTCCCGGCGCTTTTGTGCTTTAGTATCAGGCTTCCTGGCCATGCTGCCCTCCGAAGTTGTGATCTAGTCCATGTTCGCCTGCCCACGTTGAAGACGTGCGGTCGAGTAGTCCGAACGCCCATACGCGCGCGTGACTGCACGATCAGGCGCAAGTGCAACCGCCGGGGCTTGCCCGCTACAACGCCCATGCTGGCACCACCTCCGCCCGCGCCGAAGCGCCCGGCCGCCGGTAGGCCAGCCGCGCCCCCCCCCGCCCCTGGCGCATCCCAACCGCCTCCGGTGCCACGTCCAGCACCTCCCCATGCTCCCCCAGCAACCAAGCTAGGCCCCAGCCCGGCGGGTTCGTCGCGGGCGCGGTGGCATCCAGCCCGAACAGGTGAAGTGCATCCCACCCCGCTCCGTGCAGCGCCGCCCCGTGGTCCCGCAGCAGCCGGGCAGAGGTTGCGGCCAGGACAGCCCAACGCCGGGGCGGGATCGTGGGCGGCGCTTGCAGGTTCGCCAGCAGCGCCACGCCATCGCGCCTGTCCGGGGGCACGCCGGGCAGCTGCATCGGGGCTGGCACGTCCGGCGCTCCCCAGTCCCCGTCCAGCAAAGCCAGCACCGCGGCGCGGCGCAGCGCCAGGCCGGCCCGCACCTTCCCTGGCAGCAGCGTCGGCCGGTCCGCCCATAGCCGCCCGCCCGGCCTCGCCTCCAAGCGCACCCCCGCCGCCGCCGCTTGGGCAATGAGGGCAGCCGCCGCACCGTCACCCCATGCAATGGGTGTGGAGTGTTCCGAGCGTTCCGCAGCGTTCCCGGCCGTCACAGATAGCCGCCCGGTTCGGGGTCAGGTGTCACGGGGCGTTGCTGGCCGGTTGCGCTTGACGGCGTGATCCTGATGGTGCGCCCGCGCCTGCCGCCGGTGGTGGGCAAGACAATGTCCCACCCGGCCCGGCGCAGTCCGGGAGCGATGCGGCGCAAGTGGGCGGACAAGCGGCCGGCGCTCTTCGGAAACGCCCGGTCCCGTTGCAGCTCGTCCGGTGTGCCATCGTTCACGATGGCCAGCAGTTCGCTTGCGGTTCCGGCCCATGCCCCGTGCTGCCCCTCCATGAAGCCGCGGACCGCCGTTGCCACCGGGTCCGCCTCGATCACGGCTTCTACAGCGTCCACCCGGTTGCCCTCGATGGCGTCCATCATGTCGCCCGCGGTCCAGCCGAACGCGGGAGCGGCGGCGCACACCAGGCGGGCGAAGTCCGCCATGCGCGGCAGCCGGGGCAGGTGCAGCGTCGACATGTCCGCTAGCGCCCGCGCCAAGGCGTCCAGCAGCAAGCCCAGCACCGCCGGGGCGGCGGCTGCGAAGTCGCGCCACACCTCTGCTTCTGCCCGGCGCTTGTCGTCGGGGATGGCGAGGAGCGTGACGGCAAGGGCTCGGTCCGCCAAGTCGCCACGGGCCAGCAGGCTCGGGATGCCGTTCAGCAGCACGGGGCGGCACACCTCGGCGAGATACTCGTCGCCGTCCGTGTAGTTCCTCCGCTTGGAGAACCCGCCTCCCGTCGCAACCCGGCAGAGGGCGTCAGCGTCGGCCGGCGCGATGGTGCTCACATTGTCCAGCGCCACCACGCGGGCGGACATGGCGGCGATGACAAGGCTTTCCTCGTTGCGGGGCGGCGCGCGAAGGTCGGCCTTGTTCGGGTCCACCATCTTGCGGAGCATCCGGCAGGTTGTGGACTTGCCGCTTCCCTGCTCCCCGTCCAGCGCCAGCAAGGGGTATGGCCCGGCGGGATGCAGCGCCGCCACCATCCATGCCACCAAGAGCATGAAGTCTTGCGGGCGGTCCGGGGCCACGTTCAGCAGCCCCCGCAAAGTGTCCAGCGTGGCGCTGCGGTCGGCCCGCGCCGGCTCGGGCAAGGGGCGCATCGCGTCGGGGCGGATCAACGGTACGTCCGCGCCGTCCAGCACCTCCCAATGCCCGGCCTGCACCCGCACCAGCCGCCAGGCGGGGCACCCCAAGTCCAGCCACACCGCGCCCTCCCACCGGCACACGCGGACATCCGGGTTGCGGACGGGCAACACGCGAAGCGCCATGGCCTCGAACGTTGGCAGGGCTTCGGCAAGCGCCTGGTCGGATAGGCTGCCCGGCAGAACCCGGCCGCGAACGGTGCGCTTGTTGGCCTCGGCATAGAGGCCCCGCACCACCAGCGCAAAGGCTGGGGAGCGCACGCGGTAGCGTTGCTGCCCGCTCCCGGCGCCGGCCGCCACGGTGGCGAACGCTGCTCCATCGCCGTCCCGCCAGAACGCCACACCCGCGGCCAGCACCGCCTCGATCACCTGGTCGCGCTGCCCCGGCTTCCGGCCGGCATCGTCCGGCGGGTTCGGGGTCGAGGTCTGCACCTCCGCCACGGTGAACCCAACGCCGGGGTGGATCGTCCCGTCAGCCATGGTGCGCCTCCGCCGCGCGCCGGGCGCGGTCCTGCAACAGGTCGTTGAAGTCGTTGCCGGGCACGTCCGGGGTGGCGATCCGCACCGTGCGCCCCTCGCCTCGCCACCGGGCCGCAGCAGCTTGGGCCGCATCCTGGCCGGGCTGGCGGGGGCCGGCGTCGTGGTCGGCCGCGATCACGACATGCCGCACGTCCAGGGGCAGCAGCACGCCCCGGGCCAGGTTGCCAGCCGACAGGGCAGCCCATGCTGGCAAGCCCATAAGCAGCCCAGCCGATGCGGCGGTTTCGATGCCCTCGCCAATTACCAGCGCGGCGGCGGGGTCGAGGGGGGCCGGGTCCAGCCGAACGGCGCCGCCCCACACCGGGCCTATGCTGGCCTTCACGGGGTCAACTCTGGCCTTGCGCCCGTCCAGCGTCAGGAACGTGCGGTGCGCAGCGATTGGCTGCCTCGCCGCGTCCTGAACCAGCGCCACCAGCGCGGGCCAGCGTCCGCCCTCGGGGTGCCTGCAATCGCCCCGGTAGCGCAGCGCGGCCGACGCGGTGACGTGGCCGATGCCGCGCCGTTGCAGGTACAGCGAGGCCGGAGTGTTCGCGCATGGCGTGCTGCCCATCCACAAGCGCCGGGCAGCGTCCTGACGGGTCGCGCGGTCCTGCTGGGCCTTTCCAGCGTCGGGGGCCGTGGGCGGCGTCCAGGCCCCGCCCAGCACATCGCGGGCCACGGCGTCCAGCGTGTCGCGGGTGCAGCCGTTGGCGCAGAACAGCATGGGGCGGCTGCCATGACCGGGCTTGATGGTGAATGCCCGCGGGTAGCTGCACGCCGGGCAGTCCCCGCCCCAGCTCCGCGCCCGCTTGTCCAGCCGGAACCGGGCGGCCAGGTCCGCCGCCAGGATATGTGCGGCGCTCATGCGGACTGCTCCAGAAGGTGAAGGGGCCGGGGCGGGAAGCCGTCGCCCCCCGCGGCCCGGACCACGTTCGGGGTCAGCCGCTCGTATTCCGCCAGCAGCCCCAGCATGGCGGGTGCGCCGCCGATGCGCTCCGCCAGGGTGGCCAGCATTTCCACCGTGGCGCGCGGCCCAAGCGCGTGAAGGTGCCCGGCGCCGCGCTCCAAGCGCATCCGGTCGTGGGGCCTCATGGCTGGGCTTTCCGCAGCTCTGCCGCCCACCAGGCCGGCCGGTCGAGCATTGCGGCGCGGGCGGCGGGGGTGACAATGAGAGGTGTAGGCGCAGCCTTCCGGCGGCGCACGGTTGGTATGTGCATTGTCACGTCGCGCTCCAAAAGAAGCGACAGGCGTTGAACGGCGCGGGGCCGGGGCCTTAGATTGCGGGGGTTCGTCCCGCGTAGCCCGACGCTCCGCCCCGGTGCCTGCCAGCATCGGGGTTTCGTCGTTCAGGCAACCCGCTTCGCGCCGTGCGGGCGGATGGTGGCCGGGGGCAGGCTGGCCAGCCATCCCAGTCCATACCCCACGTCAATGAGGGTGCGTGCCCCCAGCTTCACGGCACGAAGGTGGCCGGCTCCCAACGCCTCGTACGTGGCAGAACGGCCCATGCCGGACAGGGCGCACCAAGCTGGGATTGGTGCAAAGGCTGGGAAAGCGCCAGCAGGCGTAATTGCGCGGTCTGTGTTCATTTCCGTCCGCCCTTGTAGTTGTGGACGGCATTAGATTGGTGGGCGCCTTTCACGCTTTTCAGAGACAAAACGGGAAACCGAACCTCGTTACTTTTCGGCCGTGCGCCGGACCATCTCAGCGTGCATACGTTCGACCGCTATCGCATCCACTCCGGTGATCCCGATGCGATTGAGGGCTTGCACCGTGAACCTGGCCGCCCGGCTACGCCGGCCAACAGACTTCCTTTGATGTCCTGCCGCGATCAGGACCCTCCGAGCCAGCTCGGCTATGTGCCAGCCGAGGTCGTGCCAGTGGCGATGACGGTCGGGTGGACGTTCGAAGTTGGGACCAGCCAAGATCGGAGCGCAATCCCTAATTGCTCGTTCAAGTTCCGCAAGGCGTGCTTTCCAGTCGGCAGGGAACCAAGGTTGCGGCTCAGTAGCCAAGCACCGGGCGATACCCCGCCGCATCCTTTCGATGTTCTCGACCTGCTCGCGATCAACATCGTTGAACCGGGCGAAAGCTTCGAGGCCTGGCCTGTGCTGCCAGCGTACCGGCATAGCCTCGGACAGGAATTTGGCGATCTCTGCGCAGTGTTCCTCGCTCGGATATGGCCCCTTACCGGTAGCCCGGAACATGGCCGCAACTTCCTCCGGCTTCACGGGCCAGTCAGCTTTCTGCCACGGCGGCGGAGGCTTCTTAGCCGTCATTTGCGGTGGTTGCGGCGGTTCATGCGGCGGTCTGCGGCGGTCCCCCACAACCCCTCAAGTTCGCTTGTGCGACTGTTCTGCGGCGGTGATGCACCACTGTTGTTTTTACAACGTGAAGGGGAAGCCGGTGCGGAGGCCCAGCGTTCGGAGATCAGCCTAGCCACTGCCGATGGCGGCAGGCGGAGGGGTGGGGTCGGCGCCGTCCGGTTCCTTGTCCTCGGGAAACGGTTCGTCTGTGCCAAAGTTGGAGCTGTTCAACTCAAGCGGATCGAACCCCAGCATCCACACCACGTCCGGCGGCGTCGGGTGGACTTCCTCGTCGTCCGGGTCGGGTTCGTCGTCCCGGCCCACCGGCGGGCTTGGCGCTCCGATCACTCCGCCGAAATGCGCCTGCGGCAGCCAGTCGGCCGCGCTTGGCTCGTCGCTGTTCTTGGCGGTGTCAGCGTTGCCTTGGGGGCCGGGGATGACGCTCATGTCCGTGCGCTCCCTACAACGCCGGCATTTTCCGGGCAGTTCGGACGGCCAGCGTCAGCACCGGCGCCGGCCAGGTTGCGGCGTGTGGGTGGGGATGTGGTAACGGTTACAACAGCCTTGTTCATCGTATGCCTCACGGTGTCGGGGGCAGGCGCGGCTGGTGTCACTACTACCCGCCGCGCCACCCTTGATGCCCGTTGCCGCCGGGTGCGGAACGCTGGAACGCCCGGAACGGTGGGAACGCTGATAATCCATTGCAGGAGGTCTGGGCGTCTCTCCGCCGCCTGGTCCGCCTGCAACCGCATTCGCAAGGCGCCTGCGTCGAAGTGCACCTTGTTGCCGCCATCGTTCAGCCAGCACACCGCGCGGCCGCCTTGCGTCAACTGGACGGTGCCGAACCGTGCGCCCACCAGCGCCGCGAACGCGCCCTTTCGCCATCGTGCCCGCCATGTCCACCACGCCCGTCGCGCCGTCCACGTAGCGCAGCCGCAAGCGGTAGCCCGGCAACGCCTCGATCTGTGCGATGCGGGTCAGCAGCTTCATGGCATCCATCAACCAATCCTCCCGGGGTTCACGCCGTCGCGGCAGCGCAGCCATGCCAGGGCCAAGGCGTCCTGGTGCTGCGCTGCCCAGCCCAGCACGCCGCGGTGCGGGGCAACACGGCTTCCATCACGGACAGGTCCGACACGCGAATTAACGCTTCCGTCCCGTCGGCGCGGCGACGTGGAAGTGCGCCGGCTCGTGATCCTCGAAGTAGAAGCAGATGGCGCAGCCTGCGACGGTCGCAACGGTTGGCCCCTATGCCGCGGTCCGGGGTTTGAACTCCGCCACGTTGCCGCTCCCGCCCCCGATGCCCAGCGACGTGAAGGCGGCGCGCACCGTGTCCGCCACGTAGGACGGAGCCAGGTGGGCATAGTGGCGCTCGGTCATGCGTGTGTCGGCGTGGCCCAACTGCGCCGCGATCACGGGCATGGGCACGGCGCGCGCCGCCAGGCGGGAGGCGTAAGTGTGGCGCAGCACATGGAAGCTGACGGCCGGCGCGATGCCGGCTGCCTTGCACGCATCGGCCATGGCGCGGAACTGGTCGGAGTTGCCCCAGGCGGCCCTGCGCAGCACGGCCGGCGCGGTCCGGGTGGCCTGTTGGGCGGTGGCGTCCCGTTGGAACAGCACGGCATTACCAGCGCGGCCCCGGGCCATGCGGGCGAAGAACTCGCGGCCTTCGTCGGTCAGCACGACATGCCGGGCTTTGCCGCTCTTGCTGCGGGGGATGTTCACGGTTCCGGCCTGGTGGTCGAGGTCGCCCGCCTTCATGTCGGCCAATTCCCCGTAGCGGCAGCCGGTCAGCAGCGCGGCCGTCACCAGCGCCCGGAAGTCCGGCGGACAGGCGTTGGCGAGCCTCACGCACTCGTCGTCGGACAAGTAGCGCACCTTGGGGGCGTCCGCGCCCCGGAACGCCTTGACCAGCCGCCAGGCGTCATCCGGGCCAGTGTAGCGGCCTTCCTCGCGGGCGTGGTTCAGGGTGGCTTTGAGGATCGTCAGGATACGGTTGGCGGTGGCCTGCCGGCGACGCGGAGCGTCGGTGTCTGCCGGGTCGGCTTCCGTGGCCTTGCCGCGCCGCCGCACTGGGGCCGTAGCAAGGGCGCGGTGCCAGGCCCGCACCTTGTCGCGGGCCAGGCGTGCCACGGGCAGGGTGCCCAGCGTGGGGGTGATGTGGGCCTTGGCGGCGGTGGTGGTGGTGCCGACGCTACGTGCGCCGCGGGCCTTCATGTCGGCCAGGTAGTCCGCCACGGCCTCCTCGACCGTGTAGGGCTTGGCCGGGGTCTTGCCCGGGTCTGCTTCAAGCCCGGCGGCGATGCGCCGCACCCGGGCAGCCCACGCCAGCGCCTTCGCTTGCGCCTGGCGGAAGTCCAGCACGCCCGCGCCGTCCGCCGGCAAGGCGTCGTCCGCACGGCCTAGCCGTTCCTCCCGGTAGCGTCCGCCGTCTAGCACCCGGGCCAGCCATGCGCCGCCCGTGGAACCGCGCCGGTAGCCCAGCGCAATGCCGGCCTCGATGGAACGCCAGTACGGTTCCTTGCGGATGGCCAGTCGCTCCCGTGCGGCTCGGGTGGTCAGCGGCGCGTCGGCGGTGGGACGGGGCATGAGCGGGTCCGGGGAGGGGGGAGATAGGTGGGGAGTATCCACCCTTATCCACGGCTGTTCAAGGCCATTTAGTTTCCATGACAATGCATGAAAATCAATGGCCTAAGCCGTCGACAGCTGTCCGCTATTGTGCCATATGGTAGCCCTTTCAAGGCTGTAACACGGGTTCGAATCCCGTACGGGGCACCACCGCCGATGCCGACCAGCCCTGCCCTCCGCACCACAGCGCTCCAGGCCCGGGCGGAAGGGGCGCATGGCCGGGCGATCGAGGCCTGGCGCGCCCTGCTGACGCAGCAGCCGGACGACTGGACCCTGGCGATTGAGCTCAAGCGGGACCTGAAGGCGGCGCTGCACTACCCGGACTCCGACCCGCAGTTCCGCTGTGCTGCTCGGCAGATGCCGGACGCGGAGTGGCTGGCGCACTACACCGCCCTGTATGCCTACCACATGGACGACCTCGACACGCTGGCCCAACGCGCGGCGGACCTGCTGCGCCGCTGGCCGGACCGGGCGGAGCTGCATGCCCTGGGCGCCGACGTGGCGCGGCAGCGGCGCGACTGGACAGCGGCCGCGGCGGGCTTTGCCGCCGCCCTGCGGCTCGATCCCGGAAATGCCGAGTATGCGGCCAAGCGGCGGGCGGCGCTGATGTATCGGCGCGTCGGCGCGTGGCTGGCGGATCAGCCGCCGCATGGGGCGGACTATGGCATCGCTGTGGTGAACCTCGACCGTAACATCGGACGCCGCGCCTGGACCGAGCGGCTGTTCGGCCACGGGTGGGCGCCGCTGCACCGCATCCCGGCCATCGAGGGCAGCCGCCTGCCGGGGCCCGCGGTGCAGCGCCTGCTCGGTGCCCCCACCGACCCGGCGGGCCGCGGCACCCTGGGCTGCTTCCTGAGCCATGCAGCCGCGTGGGAGAGCCTGGCATCGCGGGGCCTCGGCCACCTGCTGGTCATCGAGGACGACGTGATCCCGCTGCTCGACCTGCCGGCGCGGCTCGGCCCGCTCGGGTTGCCGCCGGGCTATGACCTTTGTTTCGTCAACGACCGCCTGGAGCCCCGGCTGGACCCGGATGCGGCCGTTGCCCTCAGCGTGCATCGCCTGGCGGACGCCATGCTAGGCTTCCCGCCGGAGGACAACGCGCCGGGCGGCGACGGCTACCTGATCAGCGCGCAGGGTGCGGCGAAGCTGCTGGCCTGGACCGCGGAGGACGGCTTCACCGGCGACGTGGACTGGCGGCTGCTGGCCTATGGCATGGACCCGGCCGCGATCGCCGCCCTGCCCCGCCACGCCTTCGCCTGGCAGGCGCTCGACCGGCTGCGCCACGGCGTCCCGCGTGCGGACCGCCTGGCCGCCTATGTGCTGCACCCCGCGCTGATCCGCACCGTGGGCGTCAGCAGCGACCGAGAGGACGAGGATCGAGGGGATGGAAACGGGGAGCGCCCGGCTTGACCCCGGCATCGCCCCGGCGCTTGATTCACCTGCAAACGGAGGCGCTTACGTGACAGAACGGGTTGAATGCGTGGTCGTCGGCGCCGGCGTGGTGGGCCTGGCCGTCGCCCGCGCCCTGGCGCTCTCGGGCCGCGAGGTCTGGGTGCTGGAGGCCGCGGACGGCATCGGCACCGGCACGTCGTCGCGCAACTCGGAGGTCGTGCACGCCGGCATCTACTATCCCGCCGGCAGCCTGAAGGCGCGGTTCTGCGTCGAGGGCAAGAGCCTGCTCTATGCCTACTGCGCCAAGCGCGGCATCCCGTACAGCCGGCTGGGGAAGCTGATCGTCGCCGCCGAGGCGGCCGAGGTCCCGGTGCTCGACACCATTCGCGCCAAGGCGGCGATGAACGGCGTCGACGACCTGGAATGGCTGGGCCCCGGGGACGCGCGCCGGCTGGAGCCCGCCCTGCGCGCCGCGGCGGCCCTGCTGTCCCCCAGCACCGGCATCGTCGACAGCCACGCGCTGATGCTCGGCTTCCAGGGCGACACGGAGAATGCCGGCGGCGCCGTGGTCTGCCATGCGCCCGTCCTGTCCGGCGCGGCGCAACCGGGCGGGTTCCTGTTGCAGATCGGCGGCGACGAGCCGATGGAGCTGGCCTGCGAGGTCCTGGTGAACGCCGTCGGCCTGCACGCGCCCGACATCGCCCGCCGCATCGCCGGCATCCCGCCCGAGACCATCCCGCGCGCGCATCTGTGCAAGGGCAGCTACTACTCGCTGGCCGGCCGTGCCCCGTTCCGGCGGCTGATCTACCCGGTGCCGGAGGCCGCGGGGCTGGGTGTCCATTTGACCTTGGACCTGGGCGGCCAGGCGCGGTTCGGGCCGGACGTGCAGTGGGTCGAGCGTGAGGAGTACGACGTCGATATCCGCCGGGCCGACGGGTTCTATGCCGCGATCCGCCGTTATTGGCCGGGCTTGCCGGACGGCGCGCTGACGCCGGGCTATGCGGGGATACGCCCGAAGATCAGCGGCCCCAACGAGCCCGCGGCGGACTTCGTGATCTCCGGTCCCGCGCAGCACGGGCTGGGCGGCCTGGTGAACCTGTTCGGGATCGAGAGCCCGGGCCTCACGTCGTCCATGGCGATCGCGGCGCACGTCGAAGGGCTGGTGAACCGGCGCAACTCAGGGTAGCGTTTGCGTAATGGTTTGAGGGGAAGACGATGCGGGTGTTCTTGGCTGGCCTGCTGGCCGTGTCGGCACTGGCCGGGCCGGCGCGTGCCGATATCGCGCTCTCGTCCAACGACGCGCACACCGTGCTGGACAACGGCGCCCAGGTCGCGCCCGCCGAGGCGCCCCCCGACACACTCAGCGTCATCGACCTGGCGGCTTTCCCGCCCACCGTCATCGCGACCCTCAATGTGCCCGGCAGCGTCGTCGGTCCGCCCATGGCGGTCGCGGTCGCCAAGGACGAGAGCTTCGCCATCGTGACGTCGGCCACCAAGGCGGACACGGCGGGACCCGGCGGGATCAGCCCGAACGACCAGGTCTCGGTGATCGACCTGACCATGAAGCCGCCGCAGGTGGTGCAGTCGCTGAAGGCCGGAGCGGGCGCCGCCACGGTCCGCATCTCCCCCGACGGCAGCCTGGCGCTGGTCGCGAACCGCTTCGCTGGCACGCTGTCGGTGTTCACCATCAGCGACCGCCGCCTGACCCCCGCCGGGACCGTGATGGTCGGCGAGAAATCGATGCCGAGCGGGATCGCGTTCACCGCCGACGCCAGGACGGCGCTGGTGACGCGCAACGGCGACCACATGGTGCAGGTCCTGAACATCGACGGCGCCAAGGTCACGCTCGACAACCGGCGGATCACGACCGGCCTCGCGCCCTACACGATCGACGTCACCGCGGACGGCACGCTGGCGGCGGTCGGCAACATGGGGCGCGGCGACGGCGACGTGGACACCGTGAGCCTGATCGACCTGATCGCCCGGCCGTTCCGCACCGTGCAGACGATCTCGGTCGGCCGTTCGCCGGAGGGGCTGAAGTGGTCGCCCGACGGCAAGTTCCTGGCGATCGGCGCGCAGGAGGGCACGACGAAGCCGGCCGACAACCTGTTCCGCCGCGACCGGGGCCGGCTGGTGATATTCGCGCTGGCCGACAAGCAGTTGAAGCAGGTCGTCGAGGCGCCGATCGGCCGCTGGTCCCAGGGTATCGCCTTCTCCCGCGACGGCCGGACCGTGCTGGTGCAGAACATGGTGGAGCGCACGATCCAGGTGTTCCGCTGGGACGGCACGAAGCTGTGGGGCGGCACGTCGCTCGACATCGGCGCCGGGCCGGCGGCGATCATGACCGCCTGGCCCTGATCCAGGACAGCATCGGCCGCGGCCGGAGCGGCCCCGCGCGGCCGGACCTTCCCAGCCTGTTCCTGTTTCCGGGCATGGGCGGCTATGACCCGAACCTCGCCCACGTCGGCGCCGCCTGCCGGGAGCTGGCGCGGACGGTGCATGTTGCCTATCCCCCCTGGAGGTCGCTGCTGCGCGATTCCAGCTTCGATTTCGATGCCCTGGTCGACGGCGCCATGGCGCAGATCGCGGCGTGTGCAACGGCGGGTCCGGTCCTGCTGGCAGGCTACTCGTTTGGCGGCATCGTCGCCTTCGTGGCCGCGACGCGACTGCGGGCCGCGGGTCGCGCGGTGGGCTTCCTCGGCCTCATCGACATCGAGGCGCGGCCCGGGATCGATGCCGCAACGGGCATGCCGCGCCTGCCGATGACACGGCGGCAGGAGCTGGTGGGTTTTCTGGGCGCCCTACGGCGTGGTGAGGGCTCGGGGAGATTGGCCTATGTCGTGGCCCGGCGGCTCACCAGCCCACGCTGGGCGCCGGTGCTGCGGTTCTATGCCGGAATTCCGCAAAGCTGGCTGCCGCGGACCTTCGCGGTCTACCTCGATCGCGACCTGCTGTGCTGGCGCATAAAGCCGATGCTGCATCGATGGGAGGATCTCTGCGAGGCGGTGCCGCCGCTGCACGCGCCGGTGGTCCTGCTGCGGACCGCCCAGCATGACGCGAATGCGCCGCGCCACCTGGGGTGGGAGCGATGCTGCCCGGACCTGACGGTCGTCCCGGTGCCGGGCACGCACCTCGACTTGCTTGGGCCTGCGAACCTGCCGGCGCTGTGCTCGGCTTTCACGCAGGCGGTGCGGCGTGCCCTCGTTTGCGAGGGTTCGCCCTAACCCGCCACCGCTGCGTCGGCGATAAAGAAACCGGCGGTGACGCTGCCGTTCCACTCCTCCGCCCGCAGGTGCCCGGCCAGATGCAGCGGCGCGCCCCGGGTCAGCAGCGCGTCGGCCAGGGCGCCGTCGCGCGCCCGGAACAGCAGCGTCTTCAGGCGCGGGCCGCCGCCCTCCCCCTGCACGTAGGCGCGGATCGTCGCACCCTCCTTGCCGATCCGGTCGGCGCGGACCACCTGGGCGCGCGGCAGCACGAACACCGGCTCCTCGTTGCCGTTGCCGTAGGGCGACAGCCGGGCGAGCTGCTGCGCCAGGTCGACGGTGGCGCCGGGCACCGCCAGCGTGCCCTCCACCGGCAGGTCGGCGACGCGAGGCAGCGCGGCGGCGTGCGCCAGGCGCTCGTTCAGGAAGGCGTGGAAGGCCGGCAGGTCGCGCTTATGCAGGGCGAACCCTGCCGCCATCGCGTGGCCGCCGCCGGTCACCAGCAGCCCGGCCTGCCGCGCCGCCATGATGGCGCTGCCCAGGTCCACGCCCGCCACGGACCGCCCACTGCCCCGCACCAGCCCGTCCGCCAGCGCGCCGACGCAGGCCGGACGGTTGTGCCGCTCCTTGATCCGCCCGGCCACGATGCCGACTACGCCGGGGTGCCAGCCGGCGCCGTGCACCAGCATCGCCGCATGCCCGGCCGCGGACTGTGCCGCCGCCTGCTCCAGCGCCGCCTCCAGCATTCCCGCCTCGACCGCCTGGCGCTGGCGGTTGGTGGCGTCGAGCGTCGCGGCCAGGGCCTTCGCCTCGGTGGGGTCGCCGCAGAGCAGCAGCTGCAGGCCGAGGTCCGCCTGGCTGATCCGCCCGGCCGCGTTGATGCGGGGACCGAGCGCGAAGCCGCAGGTGAACGCGGTCGGCAGGTCGCGGGCGGAAGCGGCCTCCAGCAGCGCCGCGATGCCGGGGCGGGCGCGTCGAGCCATGACGCGCAGGCCCTGGGTCACCAGCGCGCGGTTCAGCCCGCGGAGCGGCATCACGTCGCACACGGTCGCGAGCGCCACGAGGTCCAGCAGCTCGCGCAGGTCCGGTTCGGCCCGCTCCGCGAAGAACCCGGCCCGGCGCAACGCGCGCAGGGTGGCGATGGCCGCGAGGAACGCGATCGCCGCCGCGCACACGCCGCCCAGCCCGGACGCGTCGTCCAGCCGGTTCGGGTTGACGGTGGCCAGCACGGGCGGCGGCGGTCCGTCGCTCGCGTGGTGGTCCAGCACCACGATGTCGGCCTGCCCCTGCACGGCCGCCAGCGCTACGGCGGCGGCGGTGCCGCAATCCACGCAGACGACCAGCGTGGCGCCCTGCTGCACCAGTTGCAAAAGCGCCGGGCCGTTCGGGCCGTAGCCCTCCAGCAGCCGGTCGGGCACATGCGTCAGCACCCGGCAGCCCAGGCCGCGCAGCAGGATGACCATGATCGCGGCGCTGCACGCGCCGTCCACGTCGTAGTCGCCGAACACGCCGACGGTTTCGGATTTTTGGACGGCGCGGGCCAGCCGGTCGGCCGCGCGGTCCATGTCGGACAGCACCGAGGGGTCGGGCAGCAGGGCGCGCAGCGTGGGGTCGAGGAAGTGCGCCGCGGTCTCCATATCGACGCCGCGCGCCGCCAGCAGCCGGCCGACGACCTCCGGCAGGCCGAGCCGCTGGGCGATGCCAAGGCCCACCCGGTCCTCGCCGTTGCGCCACAGCCACCGCCGCCCGGTCAGGCTGGTGGCGATCCCCAGGGCGGCATCGATCTTCCCCAAGGGCTACTCCGGCTGCCAGGTCTTGGTGGCGAAGTTGTGGTGCGCCTCGATGTAGCGGATCGTGCCGGACTTGCTACGCATCACCATCGAATGCGTCGTGGCGCCGGTGCCGAACCGCCGCACGCCGCGCAGCATGGCGCCGCCGGTGACGCCGGTGGCGGCGAACATCACGTCGCCCTTCGCCATCTCGCCCACGGCGTATTTGTGCCGCGGGTCGGTCACGCCCATGCCGCGGGCGCGCTCGACCTGCGCGTCGTCCTCGTATATCAGCCGGCCCTGCATCTGGCCGCCGATGCAGCGCAGCGCCGCCGCCGCCAGCACGCCCTCCGGCGCGCCGCCGATGCCCATGTAGATGTCCACGCCGCCCTCCGGCAGCGCCGCCGCGATCACCCCCGCCACGTCGCCGTCGCTCAGCAGCATGATGCGCGCGCCCGCCTCCCGGCAATGCGCCAGCAGCTCGGCGTGGCGCTCGCGCTCCAGCATGCAGACCACGATGTCGCCGATCTCACGCTTCTTGGCGCGGGCCAGGTTGCGCAGGTTTTCGGCGACCGGCGCATCCAGGTCCACGACCCCGTCCGGCAGCCCGGCGCCGACCGCGATCTTGTCCATGTAGATGTCGGGCGCGTGCAGGAAGTTGCCGCGCTCCGCCAATGCCACCACGGCCAGCGCGTTGGGCCCGCCCTTCGCGGTGATGTTGGTGCCCTCCAGCGGGTCCACGGCGATGTCCATGGCCGGGCCGCCGGCGCCGACGCGCTCGCCGATGAACAGCATGGGCGCTTCGTCCATCTCGCCCTCGCCGATCACGACGGTGCCCTCGATGGCGACGCTGTCGAAGGCGCGGCGCATGCCCTCGACGGCCGCGCCGTCGGCCTCGTTCTTCTTGCCGCGGCCCATCCAGCGGGAGGCGGCGAGGGCGGCGGCCTCCGTCACCCGCACCAGGTCCAGCGCCAGGTTGCGGTCGAAGCTGATCTCGGGATGGGTGCTGGTCATTGGGGGTTCCTTTACGCGGGCTCGATACGGATCAGTGCGGGCGGTTCCAGCACGGCGTCGAAGGCGGCGATCTGGTCCAGGGCACGGCGCATCGCCGCCTCATTGGTCTCGTGCGTCACCAGCACCACGGGGACCGCCTCCCCGGGGGCGCGTCCGCGCTGGAGCATGCTCTCCAGGCTGACGCCGGCATCGCGGAGCGCCGCGGTCACGTCGGCGATGACGCCGGGCCGGTCGACGACCATCAGCCGCAGGTAGTAGGCGCCGACATGGGCGGACATCGGCACGGCGGGCGCGTGGGACAGCGCGGCGTCCGCGGCGCCCCAGACCGGCGTGAGCCGGCCGCGCGCAAGGTCGATCAGGTCCGCCGCCACGGCGCTCGCCGTCGGCCCGGCGCCGGCGCCGCGGCCCTCCAGCATCACGCGGCCGACGAAGTCGCCCTCCGCCACCACTGCGTTGAACACGCCGTCCACCCGGGCGATCGGCGCTGCCTGCGGCACCATGCAGGGGTGCACCCGGCTCTCGATCCCCGCCTCGGTCCGGCGCGCGATGCCCAGCAGCTTGATGCGGTAGCCGAGCTCGGTGGCGAAGGCGATGTCGAGCGCGGAGACGGCGCGGATGCCCTCGATGTGCACCGCGGCGAAGTCGACCGGCCGGTTGAACGCCAGCGCCGCGAGGATCGCCAGCTTATGCGCGGCGTCGATGCCGTCCACGTCGAAGCTCGGGTCGCTTTCGGCGTAGCCCAGGCGCTGCGCCTCGGCCAGCACGTCGGCGAACTCCCGCCCACGCTCGCGCATCACCGTCAGGATGTAGTTGCAGGTGCCGTTCAGGATGCCGGCGATGCGGTCGATGCGGTTGCCGGCCAGGCCCTCCCGGACCGCCTTGATCACCGGGATGCCGCCGGCGACCGCGGCCTCGAACGCCAGGGTGACCCCGGCCTCGCCCGCCTGCTGCGCCAGGGCCGCGCCGTGCACCGCCATCAACGCCTTGTTGGCGGTGATGACCGGCTTGCCCGCCGCCAGCGCCGCCTGCACCAGCTCGCGCGCCGGGCCCTCCGCGCCGCCGATCAGCTCGACCACCACGTCCAAGGCCGGGTCGGCGGCGAGGGCGACGGGGTCGTCGTACCAGCGCAGCCCGGAGGTCGGCACGCCCCGGTCCCGCGTGCGGTCACGGGCGGAGACGGCGGTGACGGCCACCGGGCGGCCGGCGCGCGCCATGACCAGCTCCGCGTTGTCCCGCAGCAGGCGCAGCACTCCCGCGCCGACCGTGCCGAGCCCGGCGACGCCCACCGAAAGCGGGCGGGTCATCCCGCCGCGGCCTCGGCGGCGACGCTGCCCGCGTGGTTGCTGTCGCCTTGCAGGAACGCGCGGATGTTGCGCACCGCCTGGCGCAGGCGCTGGGTGTTCTCGACCAGGGCGATGCGGACGTGGGTGTCGCCGTGCTCGCCGAAGCCGAGGCCGGGCGCCACCGCCACTTTGGCACGGGCCAGCAGCAGCTTGCTGAACTCGACGCTGCCCAGGTGGGCATAGCGGGCGGGAATGGGCGCCCAGACGAACATCGAGCCCTCGGGGCTCGGCACGTTCCATTCGGCCTGGACCAGGCCGCGCACCAGCACGTCGCGGCGTTCGCGATACAGCGCGCGCATCTCCGCCACGCACTCCTGCGGGCCGTTCAGCGCCGCGGTCGCCGCGACCTGGATGGGGGTGAAGGCGCCGTAGTCCAAATAGGACTTCATCCGGGCCAGCGCCGCGATCAGCCGGGCGTTGCCGGCGGCGAAGCCCATGCGCCAGCCCGGCATGGAGTAGGTCTTGGACAGGCTGGTGAACTCGACCGCGATGTCCATGGCGCCGGGCACCTGCAGCAGCGACGGCGGCGGGGTGTCGCCGAAGTAGATCTCGGCGTAGGCGAGGTCGGACAGGATGAAGATGTCGTGCTTGCGGCAGAGTGCTACGACCTCGCGATAGAACGCGAGGTCTGCGCAGTAGGCCGTTGGGTTGCTGGGAAAGTTCACGATCAGCGCGGTGGGCTTCGGCACGCTGTGTCGCACGGCGCGGTCCAGCGCCTCCAGCATGCTGGCGTCGGGCGCGGCCGGGATGCTGCGCACGCTGGCGCCGGCGATGATGAAGCCGAACTGGTGGATCGGGTAGGACGGGTTGGGCACCAGGATGGTGTCGCCGGGGCTGGTGATGGCGGCGGCGAGGTTGGCCAGGCCCTCCTTCGAGCCGAGCGTCGCGACCACCTCGGTCTCGGGATCGAGCGTCACGCCGAACCGCCGGGCGTAGTAGCCGGCCAGCGCCCGGCGCAGCCCGGGGATGCCCTTGCTCGCGCTGTAGCGGTGGGTGCGCGGGTCCTGCACGGCCTCGACCAGCTTGGCGACGATGTGGGCGGGGGTGGCGGTGTCGGGGTTGCCCATGCCGAGGTCGATGATGTCCTCGCCGCGGGTGCGGGCCTGGGCCTTCGCCTGGTTCACCTCGGCGAACACGTAGGGCGGCATGCGGCGGATACGGTGGAATTCTTGGGTCATTCGGGGCGGGTCACCACTGCTGGGATTCGCTCATTGTAGCAGACGCGCTGCGCCGCCGCGACCCAAAGCCGCGGCTTCGGCATGGAGCGAGCCGGCCGGCACGCCTGCCGCGATCAGCACGTCCTGGATGGCCCGGGTGCGGCGGAGCGCCAGCGGCAGGGCGCGGGCCTGCGCCTCGGCACCCGGGCCGGCCGCGTCCCCCCCGGCGGAGACAGCGATCGCCGCCCCGGCGCGACGGCCCGCCAGCCCACGGAGCGCCGCATCCGCACTGGCCGGCAGCGCCGCCGACCCGGGCCGGAAGGCGACGGCCACCGGTGGCGGCACCCGCGGCACGGCGGGCGCATCGACGGTCGCCGGCATGCCGCCCAGCCGCGGCAAGGGCGGCGCTGCGGCGGGAAGGTCCGGCACGGGCCCGGACTCGACGGCCGGCCTAGGCGCCGTTGGCGGGCCCGGCGTCACCCCCGGGGGTAACGCAATGGCAGGCGGCCCTGACGGGACGACGGCTGGTGGAGCAGCGGGCGGTGGCGCGGCGGGCGGCGCGGGCGCGGTGGCGGCGTCCATCACGGCCACGGACGCGCCGGGATCGGGCGGCGGCACGGGCGGGCGTGGCGCCGCATTGGCGGGGGCAGGAGCGGCGCCGGCGGGGGCCGGCAGGACCAGCGGGTCCTGCGTCGCCGCCCGTTCCGTGCGGTCGCGCTCGGCCACCAGCCGGGCCGCGAGCGCCCGCCGGGTCGCGGCGTCGGTCAGGGTGGGGCGCGGCGGCACCTGGCCGAGGTTCGGATACGGATCGGTGACGCCGGGCGGCGGCGGGCGCTGCTCGGCGATCTTGCCGCCCTGCAGGTCGTGCCACCAGTTGACCGGCGTCTGGGCCGTGAGCCTGCTGTCGCTCATCCGCTCGACCTCGCTGCAGGCCGGCAGGGCCAGCGCCGCCAGCAGCAGCCCGGCCTTGGCCCAGTGCCTGCGGACCTGGGTCACTTGTCCCGTGACACCCGGACGCCTAGGTTCGGTCTTGTCGCACATCGCCATCAGCCGGCCCTGTCCCACGCATATCGGCGACATGTAGCCTGGCACCGTGCCCGACGGAAAGGATACCCGCATCATGCCCCAAGGCGGCAAGCCCCAAACCGGCAGGACCGACGCCGCGGGCGTTCCCGTGCCGGCGTTTAAGCTGGCCGATCCGGTCGTGCTCGGACGCTCGATGGCCGACATCGCCGAGCGCTCGCAACGGCTGGTGACGGACTGGCTGGCCCGGCAGTCGCATGAGGCGCCGGGCATGAACCCGGTGAACGTCGGCCAGGCGTTCCTGGAGATGACGGCCCAGCTGATGAAGGACCCGTCCAAGCTGCTGCATGCGCAGATCGGGCTTTGGCAGGACTACATGACGCTGTGGCAGAACACGACCCGCAGGATGTGGGGCCTCGGCGCCGGCCAGGCCGGTCAGCCGGACCCTAGGGAGCGCCGTTTCAAGGACAGCGCCTGGAAGGAGAACGAGGTCTTCGACTTCATCAAGCAGTCCTACCTGCTGTCGGTCCGCTATGTGCAGGATATCGTGGCGCGGGTGGACGGGCTCGATCCCAAGACGGCGCAGAAGGTGGATTTCTACTCCCGGCAGTTCATGGACGCGATGAGTCCGTCGAATTTCCTGCTGACCAACCCCGAGGTGCTGCGCAAGACCGCCGAGACCGGGGGCGAAAACCTGCTGCGCGGCCTGACCAACCTGCTATCGGACCTGGAGCGCGGGCGCGGCCGTCTGACGATCAAGGTGGCCGACCTCGAGGCGTTCAAGGTCGGCGAGGACATCGGCGTGTCGCCGGGCAGGGTCGTTTTCCAGAACGGGCTGATGCAGTTGATCCAGTACTCGCCGTCCACGCGGACGGTGCTGAGGCGGCCGTTGCTGATCGCGCCGCCCTGGATCAACAAGTTCTACGTCCTCGACCTGCGCCCGGACAACAGCCTGGTGCGCTGGGCGGTCGCCCAGGGCCACACGGTGTTCATGATCAGCTGGGCGAACCCCGACGAGCATCTGTCCGATCAGAAGTTCGAGGATTACATGACCGGGGGCATTCTCGCGGCGCTGGACGCGATCGGGCAGGCGACCGGGGAGCGGGAGGTGAACGCGGTTGGATACTGCCTGGGCGGCACGCTGCTGGCGAGCACGCTGGCGTGGATGGCGGCGGTGGGCGACGACCGCGTCAAGTCGGCGACGTTCCTCGCCACCATGATGGATTTCAAGGAGGCCGGCGAGCTCGGCGTGTTCATCGACGAGGAGCAGTTGAAGTCGCTTGAGGAGCGGATGCAGAAGCGCGGCTACCTCGAAGGCGGCGAGATGGCGGCGACCTTCAACATGCTGCGCGCCAACGACCTGATCTGGTCGTTCGTCGTGAACAACTACCTGCTCGGCAACGAGCCGTTCCCGTTCGACTTGCTGTATTGGAACAGCGACAGCACCCGGATGCCGGCGCGGATGCATAGCTTCTACCTGCGGCGCATGTACCAGGAGAACCTGCTCTGCCAGTCCGGCGGGATCGAGCTGGAGGGCCAGCCGATCGACCTGGGCCGCGTGACCGTGCCGTCCTACTTCCTTTCGACGCGGGAGGACCACATCTCGCCGTGGAGGAGCACCTATCGCGGCACGCAGCTTTTGGGTGGCAAGAACCGCTTCGTGCTGGCGGCGAGCGGCCACGTCGCCGGGGTGGTGAACCCGCCGGGGGGCGGCAAGTACAGCCACTGGATCAACACGGACCTGCCGGCTGGACCCGATGCCTGGCTGGCCGGGGCGACCGAGATGGCCGGGAGCTGGTGGCCCGACTGGCACCGCTGGGTTTCGGCGCTGGACGACACGCGCGTCCCGGCCCGCGTGCCCGGCGGCGGCGCCCTGCCTGCGATCGAGGACGCGCCGGGCAGCTACGTGAGGGTTCGGGCGAGCTGAAGACTTAGGCGTGCGGCAGTTCGAGGTGCTCTTCGAGCCGCCGCACCCTGGCCTCCAGGTCGGAGATCAGGATGCCGTGCCCGACCACGGAGGAGTGGTAATGCGTCACGGTCTGGCGCAGCTCGGCCATATCGGCCTTTATCGATTGCCCCATACTGGTCAGTTCCCGTCTCATCCCGGTCACGTCACGACCGAGCGCCTCAAGCGCCCGGTCATGCCGTGTCACGGTCTCGGCGACCTTCGACAGCAGCTGGTAGACCGCCCCGAGGTCGACGCCGTTGCCGCTCATCAGTGCGTCAGACCCTGCACGACCTCGTCCGTCATCTTCTTGGCGTCGCCGAACAGCATCATCGTGTTCGGGCGGAAGAACAGCTCGTTGTCCACGCCCGCATAGCCGGACGCCATGCTGCGCTTGATGAACAGCACCGTCTTCGCCTTGTCCACGTCCAGGATCGGCATGCCGTAGATCGGCGACTTCGGGTCCGTCTTCGCCGACGGGTTGGTCACGTCATTGGCGCCGATCACGTAGACGACGTCGGCCGTGCTGAACTCGCTGTTGATCTGCTCCAGCTCGAACACCTCGTCATAGGGCACGTTGGCCTCGGCCAGCAGCACGTTCATGTGGCCGGGCATGCGGCCGGCAACGGGATGAATGGCGTATTTCACCTCCACGCCCTCCTTTTTCAGCGTGTCGGCCATCTCGCGCAACGAGTGCTGCGCCTGGGCCACCGCCATGCCATAGCCCGGCACGATGATGACCTTCGACGCGTTCTTCATGATGAACGCCGCATCGTCCGCGTTGCCGGCGCGGACCGCGCGGTCGGCGTGCGCCGGGTTGGCCAGGGCAGCGGCGCCGCCGCTGTCGGTGCCCCAGCCGCCGAGCAGCACGTTGAGGATGCTGCGGTTCATGCCTTTGCACATGATGTAGGACAGGATCGCGCCCGACGCGCCGACCAGCGCCCCGGTGATGATCAAGGCGAGGTTCTGGATGGTGAAGCCGATGCCGCAGGCCGCCCAGCCGGAGTAGCTGTTCAGCATGGACACCACGACCGGCATGTCCGCGCCGCCGATCGGGATGATGATGAGGAAGCCCAGCCCCAGCGCCAGCAGCGCGATCAGCCAGAACAGCGGCTGGCTGCCGGTCACCACGAACGTCACGACCAGCGCCAGCAGCACGATGCCGAGCGCCAGGTTCAGCTGGTGCTGCCGGGCGAACAGGATCGGCGCGCCCTTCATGGTGCCCTGCAGCTTGGCGAAGGCGATCAGCGAGCCGGAGAAGGTGATGGCGCCGATCACGAGGCCGAGCGACATCTCGACCAGCGACTGCCGGTGGATGGCGCCCGGCACACCGATGCCGAACGACTCCGGGGCGTTGAGCGCGGACGCCGCCACGAACACGGCGGCCAGGCCCACCAGCGAGTGGAACGCGGCGACGAGCTGCGGCAGCGCGGTCATCTGAATGCGGCGCGCGACAACGACGCCGACCGCGCCGCCGATCACGATGGCCACCGCGATCAGCGCGAAGCCCGACCCGGCCATGCCGCGCTGCAGCAGCGTGGCGACCACGGCGATGGCCATGCCGACCATGCCGAACTGGTTGCCGCGCTGCGCGGTGACAGGGCTGGACAGCCCGCGCAGCGCCAGCACGAACAAAACGGCGGCGACGAGGTAGGCGAGTGAGGTGAGGGAGGCGCTCATGCTACTTGCGCACCGGACGCTTGTTGGCCTGGAACATCCCCAGCATCCGCTGCGTCACGACGAAGCCGCCGAAGATGTTGACGCTGGCCAGCAGCACGCCGAGGAAGCCGAAGGCGCGCGCCCAGTTGTTGTCGGACAGGCCGACCGCCAGCATGGCACCGACGACGATGACGGAGGAGATCGCGTTGGTGACGCCCATCAGCGGAGAATGCAGGGCGGGCGTCACGTTCCAGACGACGTAGTAGCCGACGAAGCAGGCCAGCAGGAAGATCGCCAGCAGGAAGATGAACGGCTCGACGGCCGTCGCCACCGGCTCCAGCCCGGCGCTGTCGATACGGATTTGGTTGGCCAGGGCGACGGCGCGCTCGGCGATGCGGACGGCCTCGTCCGCGTAGAAATTCGGGTTCATGGGGCCTCTCTATGCCGCGGATGCGGGCTGGAACTGGGCGTGGACGACCTGGCCGCCGCGGGTCAGCTGCACGCCGCGCACGATCTCGTCGCTCTCGGGCAACGCGGGCGCGCTGGCCGCCTTGTCCCAGAAGGTGGTTAGGAACGTCAGCAGGTTGCGGGCATAGAGCGAGCTGGCGGCGACCGGGATGCGGCCGGGCCAGTTGGTCCAGCCCAGCACCTTCACGCCGTTGGGCGTCGTGGTGACCTGTCCCGGCACCGTCGCGGCGCAGTTGCCGCCGGCCTCGGCCGCGAGGTCCACGACGATGCTGCCGGCGCGCATGCTATCGACCATCGGCTGGCTTACGATCACCGGGGCGCGGCGGCCCATGACCAGGGCGGTGCAGATCACCAGGTCGTTCTTCGCGACGGTGGTGGCCATCAATTCGGCCTGCTTCTGGCGGAAGGCGTCGCTCATCTCCTTGGCGTAGGCGCCGGTCTGGCCCGCCGTTTCCTCATCTTCCACGCCGACATAGGCGGCGCCGAGCGACTTGATCTCCTCCTTGGCCGCCGGGCGCACGTCGGTCGCGGACACGATGGCGCCCAGGCGCCGCGCCGTCGCGATCGCCTGCAGCCCGGCCACGCCGGCGCCGATGACGAACACCCGCGCCGGCGGCACGGTGCCGGCGGCGGTCATCATCATGGGGAAGCCGCGGTCGAACGCCGCCGCGCCCTCGATCACGGCGCGATAGCCCGCGAGGTTGGCCTGGCTGCTCAGGATGTCCATGCTCTGCGCCCGGGTGATGCGGGGCAACAGCTCCATGGCGCAGACGTCGATCCCGGCCGCGGCGAGCGACGGCACCAGCGCCGCGTCCCCCAGCGCCCCACTGGTCGCGACCAGCAACGCGCCGCGCGGGATCATGCCGCGTATCTCCGGCCCGGGCATCTGCACCGCGAACACGATGGCCGCCCCGGCCAGCGCCGCGCCCGCATCCGGCGCGATCTCGGCGCCCGCGGCTTGATAGTCGGCGTCGGCGATCGCGCTCGCCTGGCCGGCCCCGGCCTCGACCGCGACCGTGAGGCCGAGCGCCACCAGCTTTTTCACCGTGTCCGGTGTGGCCGCTACGCGCGTTTCCGCGGCGGCTCGTTCCTTCAGCACCGCAAGGCGCATGCGTCCATCCCCATTTCGTGGCGCACAGGATGCCCTGTGCGCCCCGGCATAGGCAAGACCCCTAGATGCTGGGCGGCACGCCCGCCTCATGCAACGCCGCGGCCTGCCGCGCCGCCACGTCCCCGGTGTTGAAGTCGTCGACCAGCTCGTGGAACAGCCGGAACCAGTTCTGCTCCGCCCGCAGCCGGGTGAACACGCTGCCTAGGCCCAGGGCCGAGCGGTCCATCAGGACGAACTCCCGCGGCGGCCGCACGCCGCCGGCCTGCTTCAGCCCGGCGTGCACCTTTTCCGCGACGCTGCGGCCATATTGCGGGTCGTCGTTGTCCTGGATGCGCCGCACGCGGTCCTGCAGCAGCGGCTCGTAGATGAACGCCGCCCACTGGTTCAGGAGGGCCATCTGCTCCTTGGTCAGGTTCTCGAACCCCCAGCCCTCATAGGCAAACTGCGCCTTCGCCTCGTCGCCGTCGCGGATCGCCTCATACAGGTCGATCACGCCGCGGACGAACTTCGGCGGGAACACCCGGATGGCGCCGAAGTCCAGCAGGTTGAGACCCTCGTCCGCCCGGACCTGGTAGTTGCCCAGATGCGGGTCGCCATGGATCACGCCATAGCGGTAGAACGGCACGTACCAGGCGCGGAACAGCGCCTCGGCGATGTGGTTGCGCACCTCCATCGGCGGGTCCTCGTCGATGCGCTGCTGCATCGGCGTGCCCGACAGCCAGGTCATCGTCAGCAGGCGCGAGGTCGTGTAGCCGCCGATCGCGTCCGGCACGCTGACCAGCGGCTCGTCGCGCAGCATCGCCGCATACAGCCGCATCTGCGCGGCCTCCCGCAGGTAGTCCAGCTCCTCCCGCAGGCGCTCGGCGATCTCGGTGTAGACGTCGTCGCCCTGGATCGTGGTGTCGATCCGCTTGAACACGTTCATCGCCAGCCGGAGCTGCCGCAGGTCGGCATCGACCGTGCTGGGCATGTCGGGGTACTGCAGCTTGCACGCCACGTCCGTGCCGTCCGGCAGGGTCGCGCGATGCACCTGGCCCAGGCTGGCGGCGGCGGCGGCCTCCTGGCCGAAGCTCTTGAACTTGCCTTGCCAGTCCGGCCCCAGCTCGCCCGCCATGCGGCGGCGCACGAAGGACCAGCCCATCGCCGGCGCGTTGGCCTGCAGCTGCGCCAGCTCCAGCGCATACTCCTCGGGCAGCGCATCCGGGACCGTGGACAGGATCTGCGCCACCTTCATCAGCGGGCCCTTGAGGCCGCCGAGGATGCTCTTCAGGTCCTCCGCATGCGAGGCGCGGTCGGTCTTGAAGCCGAACACCTTCTCCCCGGCCACCCGCGCGGCGATGCCGCCCACGGCGCCGGAGGTCCGGGCAAAACGTTTCAGCTCGCCAAACAGGTTCGAGCGGGTTGCGTCGACCATCAAGCGGTCTCCAGCTCGTCGATGAAGCCGCTGATGATGTCGAGGCCCCGGCGCCAGAACGCCGGATCGGACGCATCGAGGCCGAAGGGCGCGAGCAGCTCCTTGTGCCGCTTCGTGCCGCCAGCGCGCAGCATGTCCAGGTATTTCCGCTCGAAGCCCGGGTGCCCGTTCTGGAACACGCTATACAGCGCGTTCACCAGGCAGTCGCCGAACGCATAGGCATAAACGTAGAACGGCGTGTGGATGAAGTGCGGCACATAGGCCCAATAGACGTTGTAGTCCGGCGTGAAGTGGAAGGCCGGGCCCAGGCTCGCGGTCTGCACCTGCATCCACAGCTCGCCGATCCGCTCCGGGATGATCTCGCCCGACCGGCGCTCGTCATGCAGCAGCGTCTCGAACTGGTAGAACGCGGTCTGCCGCACGACCGTGTTCAGCATGTCCTCGACCTTGCCGGCCAGCATGATGCGCCGCCGCTTCGGATCGGTCTCGGCGTCCAGCAGCGCGCGGAAGGTCATCATCTCGCCGAACACGCTCGCGGTCTCCGCCAAGGTCAGCGGCGTGCCGGACATCAGGTAGCCGTTCTCCGCGGCCAGCACCTGGTGCACGCCGTGGCCCAGCTCGTGCGCCAGGGTCATCACGTCGCGCGTCTTGCCGTGGTAGTTCAACAGCAAGTACGGGTGCGCCGACGGCACGGTCGGATGTGCGAAGGCGCCGCCCGCCTTGCCGTCGCGCAGCACGGCGTCGATCCAGGGGCGGTCGAAGAACCGGCGGCCGACCTCGCCAAGCTCCGGCGAGAACCCGCTATAGGCCGACAGCACGCGGTCCCGCGCCTCGGACCAGGGGATCGGCCGCTCGGTGTCGTCCGGCAGCGGCGCGTTGCGGTCCCAGTGCTCGAGCTTCTCGAGGCCGAGCCACTTGGCCTTCAGCGCGTAATAGCGGTGCGACAGCCGGCCGTAATCCGCAGACACCGCGGTGCTCAGCGCGTCCACGACCGCGTCCTCGACCATGTTCGCGCGGTTGCGGGAGCTGGTGGGGCGCGGATAGCTGCGCCAGGTGTCGATAATCTCCTTGTCCTTCGCCAGCGTGTTGGTCACCAGCGAGAACAGCCGCACGTTGCGCTGGAACACCTCGCCGATCGCCACGGCGGCGTCGGCCCGCACCGAACGGTCGCGGTCGGACAGCTTGTTCAGCGCGGCGCTGACGGTCAGGGACTCGCCGCGCACCGGGATACGCAGGCCAGCGACGGTCTCGTCGAACAGCCGGCTCCAGGCGCTGCGGCCCGTGACCTCCTTCTCGTGCAGCAGCTTCTCCAAGTTGTCGTTGAGCTGGTGCGGGCGGAACACCCGGAGGTCGCGCAGGAACGGCGCGTAGCGGGCCAGCGCCGGGTCGGCCAGCTTGTCCTGCAGCGCCGCCTCCTCGATCCGGTTCAGCTCCAGGGACAGGAACAGCAGATGCGAGCTGATGGTCGTCACCCGCTCGTTCATCGACTGGTAGAACTTGCCGATGCGCGGGTCCGAGCTGTCGGTGCTGAACTGTAATTGCGCGTAGGACATCAGGCGGCCGAGGGTCTCCTCGATCCCCTCGTACTCGGCGAGCGCCGCGGCCAGTCCGGCGCCGGACAGGTCCGCCACCTTGCCGGCGTAGGCGGCGTTGAACGCCTGTGCCTCCACTTCGGCGCGGTCGGCGTCGGCGGCGAGCTCGGCGCTGTCAGGGGCGGGGTAGAGGTCCGTGAGGTCCCAGGTTGGCAGCGAATCGTCGGCGTGTGCGGCGGTGGCGAGGTTCGCTGGCTGGTCCATCTGGTCTTCGTCCTGTCGTGCTGATACGTCGCCACTAAGGTGGGACGTAGCACCCGCAGGGCAAGCTCAGGGAGCGCGCGTGGACAGCACCCACCCAAGGGGATACCTGCAATGGCCGAACCTGGCGGCCATGATGTTCGGCCTCGCCCGCGGCTGGCCCGGGCGGCCGATGCTGCGGCATTGGCGGGACGGAGCGTGGCACGGCGTCACGTGGTGTGAGTTCGCGCGCCGTGCCGCCTCGGTGGCGCGCGGGCTGCGCGCGGCCGGGGTATCGGCCGGCGACCGCGTGCTGATCGTCAGCGAAAGCCGGCCGGAGGTGCCGATCCTGGAGACCGCGCTGATGGCGATCCGCGCCGTTCCGGTGCCGGGCTACACCACCAACACGCCGGAGGACCACGCGCACCTGCTGCTGGACAGCGGCGCCCGGGTTGCCGTCGTTTCGACCATGGCGCTGGCGGACCGCGTGCTGGCGGGCGCCGCGCTGACCGGCGGGCTCGACCGGCTGCTGTGCATGCAGGCGGGCCGCGGGCTGTTGTTCTCCACCTTCGAGGCCGACCGCGCGCCACCGGACGACATCGCCGCCGAGGCCGACGAGATACCGTCCGGCGCGCTGGCCTGCCTGATCTACACGAGCGGCACCTCCGGCCTGCCGCGCGGCGTGATGCTGCCGCACCGGGCCATCCTGTCCAACTGCGAGGGCGCGTTCGAGCTGGTGCGCCCGCTGCGGCTGCGCAACGAGGTGTACTTGTCGTTCCTGCCGCTCTCCCACAGCTTCGAGCACACGGTCGGGCAGTTCTTCCTGCAAAGCCTGGGGACCGAGATCGTCTATTGCCGCGGCATGGAGCACCTGGCCGCCGACATGCTGGCGGTCCGCCCCACGATCATGGCCGTGGTGCCGCGCGTCCTGGAGCTGATCCGCGGCCGCGTGCTGCTGCAGGTCGGACGGGAGCCCGCGTGGAAACAGGCGCTGTTCCACCGCGCGATCGATGCCGGGCTGCGTCGGGCCGAGGGGCGCATGACCGTCGCCGACCGGTTGGCCGGGCCGCTGCTGGACCGGCTTGCGCTGCGGCCGGTGCGCGCCCGGCTCGGCGGGCGGTTCCGCGCCGCCATGTCGGGCGGGGCCCGGCTGGACCCGGAAGTCGGGCGGTTCTTCCGGGCGCTCGGACCCGTCGTCATGCAGGGCTATGGCCAGACCGAGGCCGGCCCGGTCATCAGCGCCAACTCGCCGGACGATCCCGACATCGGCAGCGTGGGCCGGCCGCTGCGGGGCGTGGAGCTGCGGATCGCCGGGGACGGCGAGATCCTGGTGCGCGGCGACCTGGTGATGGACGGCTACTGGAACCAGCCGGCGGCCACGGCGGAGGCGATCCGGGACGGCTGGCTGCACACCGGGGATGTCGGGCGGCTGGATGCGCAGGGGCTGCTGACCATCACGGACCGCAAGCGCGACATCATCGTCCTGTCGGGCGGAGAGAACGTCTCGCCGGCTCGGATCGAGGGGCTGCTGATGCAGGAGCCGGAGATTCTGCAGGCCGTGGTGTGCGGCGACGGCCAGGCCGGGCTATCGGCGTTGCTGGTGCCGGCCGAGGGCGGCGACGCGCGGAGCGTCGGCGCGGCGGTGGCGCGGCTCAACGCCCGGCTGGCCGTCACCGAGCGCATCCGCCGGCACAGGCTGGTGCCGCCCTTCACCATCGAGAACGGGCTGCTGACGGCGAGCCACAAGATACGCCGGGCCCACGTGCTGCGGACGCATGGGGGTGTGGCCGAGCCGGGTTAGGCCCGGGCCTCACATCCCCAGCGCGCGCCGATAAACGTCCAGCAGGGACTCCTGCTCCTCCACCTCCGCCGGCTCCTGCTTGCGGATGCGGATGATCTGGCGCAACACCTTCACGTCGAACCCGGCCGACTTGGCCTCGGAGTAGATGTCCTTGATGTCGCTGCCGAGCGCCTTGCGTTCCTCTTCCAGGCGCTCGATCCGCTCGATCAGGCTGCGCAGCCGGTCGGCCGCGATGCCGCCGACCTTGGCCTCCGCGGCCTTGGTTTCGTCCAGCGGATCGTCGTCCAGGGTGTCGGTGGTGTCCAGGGCCATGGCGCCCCCCTTCGTAATGGTCAGGCGCGGGGCTTAGCGGCGCGGGGAGTCGGGGTCAATGCGCCGGGTTGGTCTTGACGAAGGCGGCCTTCTGCTCGGCCGTGGCCTCGACCTGATGCAGCGCCTGCCACTCCTTGTACGGCATGCCGTATACGATCTCCCGCGCCTCGGGGTCGGTGAGCGGCAGGTTTCGGGCCTCGGCCTCCTCGCGATACCAGCGCGACAGGCAGTTGCGGCAAAAGCCGGCGAGCGTCATCAGGTCGATGTTCTGCACGTCCGTCCGGTCGCGCAGATGCCCTACCAGGCGGCGGAAGGCGGCGGCCTCCAACTCCGTGCGGGTCGTGTCGTCCATGGTGGGTGCGGTCATAGCGGATGTCCCTTGCGGTCAGGCTTGCAAGGGGGATATGGCGCGCCGGACCCCGGCGCGCCAGGCCGGCCGACCTTAGTGGCTGTCCCAGGTCAGGATGTCCCGCTTGTAGGTCTCGGGCATTTCGTTCCCCACACATCGCTTCTATTTCTTGTATAGCGGGCGGACGTTGATGAGCCGCAACAACCTATTTCGCGCTCGCTTGGCGGAACCGCGATTCGGCGTTCATAGTGCTTTTGCCATCCAGAAGGGGAATGCCGATGCCGTGGGACGATGCGCAGGCGCGCCTGGCGCTGCGGGCGATGTTCGACGCGGCCGTCGCCAGCGCCGATTCACGCCAAGTGCTGGCGGCGCACCTGCCCGAGCGGCCGGCCGGCCGGGTCGTGGTGGTCGGCGCCGGGAAGTCGGCCGCGGTGATGGCCGTCGCACTCGAGGACGCCTGGCCGGACGTGCCGCTGACGGGCGTCGTCGTCACCCGATACGGCCACGCCGTGCCGACACGCATGATCGAGGTGCTGGAGGCGTCGCACCCGGTCCCCGACGCCAACAGCGAGGCGGGCGCGCGGCGCGTGCTGGCGGCGGTGCAGGGCCTGGCCGCGAACGACCTGGTGATCGCGCTGATGTCGGGCGGCGCGTCGGCGCTGCTGGAGCTGCCGGCGGCGGGCCTGACGCTCGCGGACGCCGGGCGCGTGAACCGGGCGCTGCTGGCGAGCGGCGCCACGATCGGCGAGATGAACACGGTCCGCAAGCATCTGTCGGCCATCAAGGGCGGGCGGCTCGCGGCGGCGGCGCGGCCGGCCCGGGTGGTCACGCTCGCCATCAGCGACGTGCCCGGCGACGACCCGGCGGTGATCGGCAGCGGCCCCACCGTGCCGGATGCCTCGACCTGGGCGGAGGTGCGGGCCATCGCCGCGCATTACGGCCTGGCGCTGCCCCGCACGGACGGCCCGGAGACGCCCAAGAGGCACGAGATCGACGCCGACGTCCGGATGATCGCGACCCCGGCCATGGCGCTGGATGCCGCCGCCGCCGTTGCCCGGGCACACGGCCTGTCGCCGCTGATCCTCGGGGACGCGCTGGAGGGCGAGAGCCGGGAGCTCGGCACCGTCATGGCCGGCATCGCCCATAGCGTTCGCTGCCACGGACACCCCCTGCCCGCCCCCTGCGTGCTGCTGTCGGGCGGCGAGACGACGGTGACGATCGGCCAGGGCCCGGCCGGCCGCGGCGGGCGCAACACGGCGTTCCTGCTGGGCCTGGCGATCGCGCTGCGCGGCGCGCCCGGCGTGTGGGCGCTGGCCGGCGACACGGACGGGATCGACGGGACCGAGGACGCGGCCGGCGCAATCGTCACGCCCAGCACGTTGACGCGGGCACGGGAGGTGGGGCTTGATCCCCGCGCCGTACTCTCGGCGCATGACAGCTACGGCCTGTTCGACGCTGTGGGCGACCTGGTCCGCACCGGCCCGACGCTGACGAACGTCAACGACCTCCGGGCCGTGCTGATCGCATCGCTTTAAGGATTCTCCATGGCCGCCCGCATCAAGCTCCGCCGTCGCCGGCGCACGAAGATTATCGCGACGCTCGGCCCGGCCAGTTCGACGGCCGAGGTGCTGGCCCGGCTGTTCTACGGCGGCGCCGACGTGTTCCGGCTCAATTTCAGCCATGGCACCCACGCCGACCACCTGGCGCGAATCGGCATGATCCGGGCGCTGGAGGAGCAGTCGGGCCGGCCGATCGGCATCCTCGCGGACGTGCAGGGGCCGAAGCTGCGGGTCGGCAAGTTCCAGGGCGGGCGCATCACGCTGCAGACCGGGCAGGAATTCCGGCTCGATCTGTCGCCGGTGCCGGGCGATAGCCGCCGGGTCGAGCTGCCGCATCCCGAGATCATCCGGGCGGCCGGGATCGGCACGTCGCTGCTGCTGGACGACGGCAAGCTGCGGCTGCGGGTGACGCACGTGCGGGAGGACCATTTGGAGACGGAGGTCGTCACCGGCGGCAGCCTATCGGACCGCAAGGGGGTGAACGTGCCCGACGTGGCGCTGCCGATCCCGGCGCTGACGGCGAAGGACCGGCTGGACCTCGACTTCGCGCTGGAGCACGGGGTGGACTACATCGGGCTGAGCTTCGTGCAGCGGGCGGAGGACGTAGCGGAGGCCAAGGCGATCACCGCTGGGCGCGCCTGGATCATGACCAAGATGGAGAAGCCGCAGGCGCTGGACAACCTGGACGAGATCATGGCGCTGTCGGACGCGGTGATGGTGGCGCGCGGCGACCTGGGCGTGGAGCTGCCGCCCGAGGAGGTGCCGCTGGCGCAGAAGCGCATCGTCCGCGCCGCCCGGGAGCGCGGCATCCCCGTGGTGGTCGCGACGCAGATGCTGGAGAGCATGATCACGGCGCCCGCCCCCACCCGCGCGGAGGCGTCCGACGTGGCGACGGCGGTGTTCGACGGCGCCGACGCGGTGATGCTCAGCGCCGAGACCGCGGCCGGGCAGTATCCGTACGAGGCCGTCAACATCATGGACCGCATCGTCGAGCGGGTGGAGCGCGATCCCGGCTGGCGCGCCATCGTCGAGGCGAGCCGCCCGGCGCCGGAGCCGGTCTCCGCCTCGGCGATCGCCGCCGCGAGCCGCCAGGTCGCGCACACGGTTGGCGCGGCGGCGATCGTCGCCTTCACCGAGGGCGGCAGCACGGCGCTGCGCGTGGCGCGGGAGCGGCCGGAGTGCCCGGTGCTCGGCCTGACCGCGAACCTCTCGACCGCCCGGCGGCTCGCGGTGGTGTGGGGGGTCCACGCGGTGGTGACACCCGAGACGCACACGATGACCGAGACGGTGAGCCGCGCGACCCGCGTGGCGCGCAGCGAGGGGTTCGCGGCGGCGGGCCAAGAGGTGGTGGTGACGGCGGGCGTGCCGTTCAACCAGCCCGGCACCACCAATGCGTTACGCGTAGCGCACGTAAGATGACTGATGTGACGCCCGTGAAGTAGGGCGGCCGTGCCAGACCTCGCCTGGATCGAACGGGCGCCGGGCCTCCCGTATTTCGTGACCGATGCCGGCGCGTCCTGGACGCCCATCGGGCAGAACGACGCGATCAGCTGGGTGGAGTGGCGCGGGCTGCTGGACCGCCGCGACCTGGGCGCCGTCGAGCGGCATTTGGCGTACCTGCGCGACAGCGGCGTGACCTGCCTGCGGTTCATGCTGGAATACGCGGAGACCGGGCAGCATTTCTTCGAGCAGCCGGCGGGGATCTACAACCCCGTCATGATCCAGCTCTGGGACGACCTGTTCCGGCTCGTGGCGGCGGCAGGGCTGCGGCTCCTGCTCACGCCGCTCGACACGTTTTTCAACTGGGTGCGCTGGGACCTGCACCCCTACAACGCCGCCAATGGCGGTCCCTGTCGCGACCGCACCAGCCTGCTGGTGTGCCCGGGGGTGCGGGCGCTGATAAAGGCGCGGCTGGCCTTCGCCACCGAGCGCTGGGGCGGCAGCGGCACGATCTTCGCGTGGGACCTGTGGAACGAGATGCACCCGGTGCAGGGCGAGGACCGGCCCGGCTGCTTCGAGGACTACATCGGCGACGTCGGGCCCTATCTGCGGGACCTGGAGCGGCGGCTGCACGGCCGGGCGCATCCGCAATGCGTGTCGGTGTTCGGGCCGGAGCTGCACTGGAAGCCCTGGCTGAACGCGCCGGTGTTCCGGCATCCGGCGCTCGATTTCGCCAACAACCATTTCTACGAGGAGGGCACGATCGACCACCCGCAGGACACCGTTGCCCCGGCGCTCGCGGTGGGCAATCTGGTGCGGGAGGCGCTGGCGGAGATCACCGACCAGCGCCCGTTCTTCGACAGCGAGCACGGCCCGATCCACACCTTCAAGGACCACAAGCTCGTCCTGCCGGAGCCGTTCGACGACGAGTACTTCCGGCATGTGCAGTGGGCACATCTGGCGTCCGGCGGCGCTGGCGGCGGCATGCGCTGGCCGAACCGCGACCCGCACACGCTGACCCCCGGCATGCGGCGGGCGCAGCGGGGGCTGGCCGGTTTCCTGCATTTGGTGGACTGGCCGCGGTTCGACCGGCGGCCGGTCGATGTGGCGTCCAGCGACCCGACGGTGGCGTGTTTCGCCTGCGGAGATGCGAGCCAGGCGGTGCTGTGGCTGCTGCGCACCACGCCGCTGCTGCCGGACGGACGGGTGGACCCGGAGCAGCGCGGCGGCGTGTCGGTGCGGGTGCCGGGCCTGGTGGCCGGCGCCTATCGGGCGGTGACGTGGGACACGCGCGCGGGCTGCATGGGCGAGCGCATCGCCGTCACGGCCGGCGTGGATGGGGCCTGCTTCGAGTTGCCAGCGATGGGTGCGGACGTTGCGATCGCCATATCGCGGGCATGAGGGTTGTCGCCGGCCCGGACGTGTGTTCGTATCCCGCAATGACGGCCGCCAAAGCGGCATAGGGAGTTGATTTCATGGCTTTGCCCCATCTGACCCGCCGGGCCTTCGCGTTGACCACCGCCGCGGCCGCGACCCTGCCGCGCATCGCCCGCGCCGAGGACACGATCAAGATCGGCGTCGTTTCCCCGGCCACGGGGCCCGCCGCGGAGGCCGGCAAGTTCCAGCTCAACGGCGCCCGGCAGGCGCTGGAGGCGGTGAACGAGAAGGGCGTGCTGGGCCGCAAGCTGGAGCTGGTGATCGAGGACGACCAGACCACCAACCCGGGCGCGGTCCTGGCGTTCAGCCGCCTGTCCGGCCGGTCCGACATCGTGGCGTTCATCGGCTCCATCCGGTCCACCCAGGTGCACGCCATGTCGCCGGACGTGATGAAGGTCGGCAAGCCAATGATGGTGGGCGGCACCGACCCGACGCTCACGCAGGAGGGCAACAAGTGGCTGTTCCGCTGCCGGCCGAATGACAGCTACTCCGCCAAGGTCATCGCCGAGTTCGGTGTGGGCGACCTGAAGAAGCAGAAATGGGCGGTTGTGTTCTCGACCGACGCCTTCGGCAGCAACGGGGCGAAGGCGCTGGAGGCGGCGCTGAAGGCCAAGGGGATCACCCCCGTGCTGATGCAGGGCTACACGAACCAGGCGTCGGACTACACCGCGGTGGTGCTGGCGGTGCGGCAGTCCGGCGCCGATGTCGTCGGCAGCTACTTCACCTTCGAGAGCGACCTCGGCATCTTCGCGCGTCAGCTTCGGCAGCTTGGGGTGACGGTTCCCTGGGTCGGTTCGCCGTCGATCGTGAACACGACGGCGCTCAACCTGGCCGGCCGCGCGCTGTTCGGCACCTACGGCGTCGCCGACTACGCGGTGGACGCGACCCCGGCCTCCAAGGCTTTCGCCGAGCGGTACGAGGCGCTGTATAAGGCGATACCGGACAACCAGTCCTCCTGGACGTTCGACGCGGTGAACCTGCTGGCGCGCGGGATCAGCGACGCCGGCAGCACCGAGCCCGAGAAGATCCGTGCAGCGCTGGCTGCCATACACGGCTATCAGGGCGCAGAGGGCGAGTACAACTTCGACGCGAACGGCGACGGCCTGCGCGGCTACAACGTGGTTAAGAACGAGAACGGCAAGATCGTCTTCGACCGCCGTATCGAAGTTAAAGAGTAAGCTTTGAGCTTAATCCCGCAGCTGCTGTTCACCGGGCTGGGCATCGGCGCGATCTATGCGCTGGTCGCCCTGGGCTTCGTGCTGCTGATCCGGGCAGCGAGCGTGGTGAACTTCGCCCAGGGCGAGTTCTCCATGCTGGGCGCCTACGCCATGGTCGTGCTGTCGAGCATGCTGGGCGTGCCGTATCTGGTGGCATTGCCGATCGCGGTCGTCCTGATGGCCGGGTTCGGCGTGCTGTTCGCGGGCGCGACCTACTGGCCGCTGCGCCATCGCGGCCAGCTGCCGGTCATCATCAGCACGATCGGCGCCAGCATCTTCCTGGCCAACACCGTGCTCGCGCTGTATGGGCCGAGCCCGGCGGTGCTGCCGGGCCTGTTCGACACGCCGGGCTTCGAGGTCGGCGGCGTGTTCATGGACAGCCAGTACCTCGCCATCATGGTGACGGCGACGGTCATGGTGCTGCTGCAGTTCCTGATCTTCGAGAAGACGCTGCTGGGCAAGAAGCTGCAGGCCACCAGCCAGGACAAGGAGATGGCGAGCCTGCTCGGCATCCCCGTGGCGCTGATGATCCTGATCACCTTCGCCTACAGCGCCGCGCTGGGCGGGCTGGCCGGCATCCTGGTGGCGCCGGTGCTGTTCGTGTCCGTCGGCATGGGGGCGATCATCTCGCTGAAGGCATTCGCCGCCAACATCATCGGCGGGTTCGGCAACATCCCCGGCGCCATCCTGGGCGGCCTGGCGCTCGGCGTGGTCGAGACGTTCGGCGCCGCGTATATCTCGGTGCCCTATAAGGACGCATTGGCGTTCGGGTTGCTGCTGCTGTTCCTGCTGATCCGTCCGCAGGGGCTGTTCGGCGAGAAGATCGCGGAGAAGGCATGAGCACGTCGTCATGAGCGCGGGGACCCTCGCCGCAGTGCCCGGCGTGGTGCAGGCGCGTCCCTGGCGCGGCCTGCCGGCGCTGGCCGCCGCCATCGTCGGCGTCTTGGCAGTGTCGGCCTTGGTGCCGGAGCAGGGCTACACGCTCAACATCGTCATGCAGGCGGCGACCTACGCCGTCGCGGTGGCCGGGCTGGTCGTGGTGCTCGGCTATTGCGGGCAGATCTCGCTGGCGCAGGCGGCATTCTTTGGCCTGGGCGCCTATGGCGCGGCGCTCGGGACCGTCGATTACGGGCTGCCGTTCTTCGTGGCGCTGGCCGCGGGCATGGCGCTGGCGGCGGTGTTCGGCGTGGCGCTGGGCCTCGCCAGCCTGCGGCTCGGCGGGCACTACCTCGCCATGGTCACCATCAGCTTTCAGCAGATCCTGACGCTGGTGCTGAACAACTGGATCGGCCTGACGCACGGGCCGGACGGGGTGAAGGACATTGCGCGGCCCAACGTGCCGGGCCTGCGGCTCGACCGCGGGGACCACTATCTGGCGCTGTGCCTCGTCGCCTTGGTGTGCGTGACCTGGTATATCTGGCGGCTGAAGACGACGCGGCTTGGGCGCGCCATGCAGGCAGTGCGTGACAACGAGATCGCGGCCAGCACCTGCGGCATCAACGTCTACAGCACGAAGGTCCTGGCGTTCGGTATCAGCGCGGTGCTGGGCGGGCTGGGCGGCGGGCTGTTCGCCGGCGCCTTCGCCTACATCAGCCCGGACCAGTTCGGCTTCGGCGAGAGCATCGTGCTGTTGACCATGGCGCTGCTCGGCGGCGTGCAGTCGCCGTTCGGCGCGCTGCTGGGCACCGGGCTGCTGGTGATCCTGCCGGAGTGGCTGCGGTTCCTGCGCCAGGTTTATCTCGCGGTCTATGGCGCCGCCGTCATCCTGATCATGGTGTTCCTCCCGGACGGGCTCTGGGGCCTGACCCATCGCCTGCGCCGCGCCGTCCCCGTCATCACCGGCGCCGTGTCGCCACTGCCGCTGCTGGGCCAGCGCGGCGTCGAAAGCACGGAGGTCGCGTTGAACATCGAGGGCCTTGCCAAGCATTTTGGCGGGTTGAAGGCGCTGGACGGCGTGGACATGGCGGTGCGCCGCGGCACGGTGCACGCGCTGATCGGCCCGAACGGCTCCGGCAAGACGACCTTCATCAACGTCGTGACCGGGCTGTACCGCCCCACCGCCGGGCGAATCGCAATTGCGGGGCAGGACGTGACCGGGACCGCCCCGCACGAGCGGACGCGCCGCGGCCTGGCCCGCACCTTCCAGAACATCCGGGTGTTCCGCGGCATGAGCGTGCTGGAGAACGTCATGGTCGGCGCAGAGCGGCCCGGCAACGACATCGCGGAGCAGCCGGCCCTGGTGGTGGAGCGGGCGCTGGCGGCGCTCGATTTCGTCGGCCTGCGCGAGCATGCGAACCGCATGGTGGGCACGCTGTCCTATGGCTACCAGCGCTATGGCGAGATCGCCCGGGCGCTCGCCGGCAACCCGCAGGTGCTGCTGCTGGACGAGCCCGCGGCGGGCCTCAACCTCACGGAGAAGCAGGAGCTGGGCGCCCTGCTGCGCCGCCTGAAGGGCCACGGCCTGACGATCCTGATCGTCGACCACGACATGAACCTGGTCGAGCAGGTGGCCGACCACATCACCGTGCTGAACTTCGGCCGCCGCATCGCCGATGGCGGACCGCGCGACGTGCTGTCCCATCCGGACGTCATCGCCGCCTACCTTGGGGAGCCCCGCGAAGATGCCGCTGCTTGAACTCAGCGGCCTGGTCGCGCGATACGGCGCGGCGGACGTGCTGAAGGAACTCTCGCTGGTGGTCGAGGAGGGTGAGATCGTGGCCCTGCTGGGCAGCAACGGCGCGGGCAAAAGCACCACATTGCGCGCCATCTCCGGCCTGGTGCCCAACATCACGGGGCGGCTGGCCTTCGCCGGGCAGTCGCTGATCGGCATGAAGCCGGAGGCGATCGTGCGGCTGGGCATCGCGCACGTGCCGGAGGGCCGCCGGGTGTTCCCCGGCCTGACGGTGCGGGAGAATATCCTGCTCGGCGGCAGCAACCGCCGTGGCGTCGCCCGCCGTGTTCTGGAAACGGAGACCGACGAGATGCTGGTCTTCTTCCCCGACCTGAAACGGCTGGAGCACGTGCTGGGCTGGACGCTCTCGGGCGGGCAGCTGCAGATGGTCGCCGTCGCGCGGGGCATGATGGCGAAGCCGCGCCTGCTGCTGCTGGACGAGCCGTCGCTGGGCCTGGCGCCGCTGATCGTGCAGCAGGTGTTTCGCATCATCGCCGAAATCCGCCGCCGCGGCACGACGGTGCTGCTGGTCGAGCAGAACGCGCATATGGCGCTGTCCGTCGCCGACCGCGGCTATGTGCTGGAAACCGGGAGCCTGCTGGTGTCCGGCAGGCCCGCGGAATTGTGGAGCAACCCGGACGTGCGGGCGGCCTATCTGGGCGGCAAGACGGTCGCCGCCGCGGTCGGCTGAAGCGGCAGCGGCGGCCAGGCCCGTGGATCCGCAGCCGCCCGGGTCAGCCAGGCGCGCACGTCCGCGGGTCCGCCAAAGAACTCGTCCACCCGCAGCCCGGCGCCGCCCAGAGCGCGGGCGGCGCGCATCCCGTCCTCGTCCGTCAGGTCGTCGCCGATGAAGACCGGTTGCCGGCCGGCGAACGGCGCCTCGGCCATCAGCGCTTCGACGGCGCTGCCCTTGTCCGCGCCACGCGGCCGGATCTCCCATGCCATCAGCGCCTCCATCAACTGGAACTGGCCCGGCAGCGGGGCGATCAGCGCCAGGGCGGCGTCGCGCAGCAGCGGCCCCAATTCCGGCACCGCCCGGTAGTGCAGCACGAAGCCGCGCTGCTTCCGTTCCAGCAGCGCGCCCGGATGCGCGTCGGCGATGCGCGCCGCCGCGATCACCCACTCGACGGGCGGATCGGGCAGGATGGCGCGGACGATTTCGGCGCCGGGCGCGTGCCGGATGGCGCCGCCGTGCTCCCCGGCCACGGCGTAGGGCACGTTGCCGAACAGCCCATCCACCTGCTCGATCGGGCGCCCGGTGACGAACGCGAGCGCGCCGCCCATGGCGTCCCGCAACCGGCGCAGCGCCTCGGGCAGGCCCGGCGCCACCCGCACCTGGTCCGGCGTCGGCGCGATGTCCAGCAGCGTGCCGTCCATGTCGAGCAGCAGCGCCGACCGTCCCAAGGCCAGCCCGCTCAGTGGCACGAGGTCACCCGCAGGTCGTAGATCGGGTGCTCCATCTGCGACAGGGCGGGCGCGCTGGCCAGCATCCAGCCGTGGAACTCGGCGCCGGTGCTGCGGCTGTCCGTCACGTCCAGGAAGGCCGCGCTGTCCTGCGGCAGGTTGGGCGGGCGCGTGACGCAGCCGCGCACGGTGATGCTCAGCGAGCCCCATGGTACGGTCTGCCCCACCCGCACCGTCAAGGGCGAAGGCTGGGCGCGCACCTTGTCGAGCACGGACAGCTCGGCCGTGTTGCGCGGCTGCCAGGCTTCGGGCTGCTGCGACGGCGGCGGCCCGGCCGGCTGCGCCCGTGCAACGCCCGTTGCCAGCAGGGCCATGAGCACGAGGCGGCGCATCAACGGCGTTTCGGGCTGCGCAGGCCCGCGACCATGTCCGTGAGGATGCGGCGCATGGCGGCCTCGTCCACGCCCATCAGCACGGCGTCCTCGAATGCGTCCTGCAGCACCTGCACGGCCTCGGCGTGGTTTTCCTCCAGCGTGCGCAGCTTCTCCCGGCAGGATACCGGGCTGCCGTCGGCCGATGGCCAGAGGGTGGGCGCCGCGCTCATTGCGGCGGGCGCGCCTTGTTCTGGTCGAGCGTCTTCTGCGTCGCGTCGGCGAGGTTGCCCACGTTGAAGATGAACTTGCCCAACAGGTCCTCGAGGTTCGCCGCGGACTGCGTGATGGTGACCGTCCCGCCATCCCCCAGGCTCTTGTCGCTGCCGCCGGGGCTGAGGCTGAGGAAGGAGCCGCCGAGCAGCCCGCCGGTCGAGATCGTGGCGCTGCTATCGTCCGGCAGCTTGACGTCACGCTGCACGGTGAACCTGACTACGGCCTCGTAGGATTTCGGGTCGATGGCGGTCGTCACCACGCTGCCGACCTTCACGCCGGCCATCCGCACGTCCGCGCCGGAGGTGATGGTGCCCACGTTGTCGAACTTCGCCGAGAGTTGGTAGCCGCTGCCGACGCCCTTTCCGGTATTGGAGGCAGCGAAGGCTATGAACCCAGCTGTCACGGCCAACACGACCGCCCCCGCCGCCAGCTCGGCGACGCTCCGCTTCGATCCTGCCATGCGCCTAGCTGCCCGGCGTCCAGGATTCGTAGTCGCCGGTGGCGGGCGCGCGATGGCCGCCGCGGTAGTCGTGGCCTGGCGGGCGATAGCTCCCCGGCGTGCCGGTCAGGTTGGCCTGGTGCGGCTTCTGCCAGGGTTTGCGGGATGACAGCGGGATGGGCTCGTTGGTCGTGTAGTGCAGCCAGGCGTGCCATTCGGCCGGCACTTTGCTGGCGTCGACCTCGCCCGCATACAGCACCCAGCGGCGGAACGGCAGGCCCGGCCGCGCGCGCTTCTCCTCGAAATAGCGGTTGCCGGTGGGGTCGCTGCCTACGGGCCGGCCGCGGAAGTAGGTGAACAGGCGGGTACCAATGGTCATGCGGGGTGATATAAGCGACGCGGGCAGCGCGGTCCATCATGCTTGCGCGATAGAAATTGCGGCTTCCAACGCGAGGGCGCTCCCCGTAGCATCGGATGATGGGCATAGCGGCATGAAGACCACTCGAATTTGGCGCGGCGTGCGGATGCGCGATACGGCGGCGGGCGCCGATCCGGACGCGCCGCAGCGCTCCTTGACCCTGCCGGCCGCCTGGGACGACCGGGCGGCCGGTGCTTTGGCCGCCTTGGCGCCGGGCAGTGGCCGCGTCAGCCTGCCGCGCGCCGCCGATAGCTGGATTCGCCCCATCGCCCCCCGCGCGCAGGAGGCCGGAGACACGGCGCTGGCCGACCGCCTGCACGCGCTGCTGCTGCATCGGCAGGCCGCGCCGACCGCCCCGGTGTGGAACGGCAGCGCCGGTGCGCCGCCGGGCTTCGTGCTGAACCTTCCCGCCTTCCATGACGGGGCGCACGGGTTCGACACCGCGGCGTTCACCGATGCGGTGACCGCCGCCGCGTCCGCGCTGCGGCTCGGGGCGCCGGGTGTCTCCCGCTTTGCCGTGGGGATCACCGACCTGGACGGGCTGCTGGCGCTGCTCGACCTCGATTACGATAGCCCGACCGCACGGGACGTGGCGCGCTGCATCGCCGCCCTGCTGCGCGGCGCCGCCGACCTGGCCTTCGCCGGCGACCAGCCCGACCTGCTGTCCCGCCTGCCGAGCTGGCCGATGCCGCCGGCACAGGCTGCGGTGCCGATGCTGGCCGCCGCGGCGTACGATGCACGCGCGGCGGCCCTGCGCGGCGCGGCGGACCTGCCCTGTACCGCCATCCTGCCGCCCGGCCCGGCGGACGCCCTGCTGGGTGCCGACACCGGCGGGATCGCGCCGAGCTTCTCCCCAGTCGGGCCGGACGGCACGCTGACCCGCGCGGCGCTGGCGCGGCTGGCGGCACAGGGCATGACAACGGAGGCCGCGCTGGCCCGGATGCTGTCGGGCGATCCGGTCCTGGTCCCCGCCGGGCTGGCGGCGCATCAGGCCATGCACGATGCCGTTGCTCCCTTTCTGCACGCCATGCCGCCCCGTCCGGTCGCCGGCGCCATGCCGGCCCAGCCACCGCACCGCCGCGAGCTGCCGGCCCGCCGCCGCGGCTACACGCAGAAGGCCGCGGTCGGGGGGCACCGCGTTTATATCCGCACCGGCGAGTACGACGACGGCACGCTGGGGGAGATTCACGTCACCCTGCCTCGGGAGGGCGCGGCGATGCGCGGCATGACGGACAGCGTCGCCGCCGCGGTCAGCCTCGGCCTGCAGCACGGCGTGGCGCTGCGGGACTACGTGGACGCCTTCACCCTGACGCGGTTCGGACCGGCCGGGCGGGTGGAGGGCGACCCGGATGTCGGCCATGCGACCTCGATCCTCGACTACGTGTTCCGGAACTTGGCGATCGCATACCTCGGGCGCTGCGACGTGCCGGAGGGGGTGCCCGATGCCGTCCCGGACGACGGCGCCGCGGGTTCGCCGCTGCTGCCGATGGACCTGCCCGCCCAGCCGCGCTCACGCCGGCCCGGGCTGCGCCTCGTTGCCAATGGTTGAGGACTCGCGATGAACCCGATCGAGGCAAAGCTGGCTGAGCTCGGCATCGCCTTGCCGACGCCGATGCCGCCGGTCGCCAACTATTTGCCCTACGTCGTGACCGGCAAGCTGGTTGTCGTGTCCGGCCAGCTTCCAGCGGTGGACGGCACCGTCGCCGTCACCGGCAAGGTCGGCGAAAGCGTGGATATCACGCAGGGCCAGCACGCCGCCCGGCTGTGCTTCATCAATCTGCTGGCCCACCTGCGCGACGCCTGCGGCGGCGACCTCGGCCGGGTGCGGCGGGTGGTGCGGCTCGGCGGGTTCATCGCGTCGCCGCCGGGCTTCACACAGCACGCCGCGGTGATGAACGGGGCGTCGGACCTGGCCGTCGCGGTGTTCGGCGAGGCCGGGCGGCACGCCCGCAGCACGATCGGGGTCCCTGCCCTGCCGCTCGACGCCGCCGTGGAGGTCGAGGGTATGTTCGAGATCAACTGAGGGCTTTTGAGAGTTTTCGACAGCTTCCAAAGGTTTTTGATGGGTTTTCCTGGGCGATTAGCGCGCCATATGCCCGGCATGCCCGACGGCCTTCCCACGCTCACCCTGACGCTGCATCCCCACATTGCCGAGATTCCCATGGAGGAGTGGGACGCCTGTGCCGGGCCGGGCAATCCGTTCGTCAGCCACGCCTTCCTTAGCGCGCTGGAGGATAGCGGGTCCGCCAATGCGCGCACCGGCTGGTTGCCGCAGCACGCGGCGCTGCGCGACGGCGACCGCATCGTGGCGGTGGTGCCGATGTATGCGAAGTCGCACAGCTATGGCGAATACGTGTTCGACCATAGCTGGGCCAACGCGTTCGAGCGCGGCGGCGGCAGCTACTATCCGAAATTGCAGGTCGCCGTGCCGTTCAGCCCCGTGCCCGGCCCGCGCCTGCTGGCCCGGGACGGCATCGAGACCGAGGCGCTGGGGCACGCGCTGGCGCAGGCCTGCGGCGAGCTGAAGCTGTCCTCGGTGCACGCGACGTTCTGCACGGCGGCGGACTGCGAGGCGCTGGGCCGCGCCGGCTGGCTGCAGCGCCTGGGCAAGCAGTTCCATTGGGAGAACGCGGGCTATGCGACGTTCGACGACTTCCTGGGGGCGCTGAACTCCCGCAAGCGGAAGTCGATCAAGCGGGAGCGGCGGGACGCCAACGCGGCCGGGCTGCGTTTCCTGGCGCTGCGGGGCCACGAGATTCAGCCTAGGCACTGGGACGCGTTCTACAAGTTCTACACCTCGACCGTGGACCGCAAATGGGGCAGCGCCTATTTGACCCGCAAGTTCTTTCCGATGCTGTCCGAGCGCCTGGGCGACCGCGCGGTGCTGATGATGGCCGAGCATAACGGCATGGCGGTGGCTGGGGCGCTGAACATGGTGGGCGACGAGGCGCTGTATGGCCGTAACTGGGGCTGCCGCGGCGACTGGCCGTTCCTGCATTTCGAGCTGTGCTACTACCGCGCCATCGAGTTCGCGATCGAGCACGGCCTGCAGCGCGTCGAGGCCGGAGCGCAGGGCGAGCACAAGATTCAGCGCGGCTACATGCCGCGGCCGACCTACTCCGCCCATTGGATCGCGCATGCCGGGCTGCGCCGCGCCGTGTCCGGTTTCCTGGAGCAGGAGCGCCCGGCGGTGCAGGCCGACATGGACGCGCTGGCCGAGCTGTCGCCGTACCGGCGCGCCGGAGAGGCAGAGGGTTAGTCGGTCATGGCCGGGGCGGCGTCGGCAATAGGCGGCCAGGCGGCGGGGTCGGTCGGCGCCCGCGCCCAATGGGCCGCAGGCACGTGGTGGATCGCGCTGGCGACCAGGCGTTCCCCGCGCCAATGCGCCGCGTTGCTTCGCACCATCTCCAATAGCAGCGGTGGCACGAAGGCCTCGGGCGTCATCCCGAACGCCTGCGCCGCGTGGTCGCGGAACCACGGCGCGTCGAGCAGGACGGGGGGGATCGCTGCCCGCTCCAGGCCGTTCGTCAGCATCAGGGCATGGGCGAAGATGCGCTTGCAGGCGTGCCAGGCGATGCGCTCCGGCTGCTCCCGCCAGCTGCGCAGCCGGCGGCGGGCGCGGTCGAATGCGGCCGGCAGGTCGGTGATCGCTGGGCCGTGGCCGGAATAGCCGATGCGCGCGGGCAGCACCGACAGGCGCTCGATGGTCTCGGCCGCGCGGTCGAGTGCATCCGGGCCCTCGCGGTATGGGTTGAGCCATCCCACGTCGGCGTTGTGCAGCGCGTCCCCGAGCACCAAGATGCCATGCTCCGCCGAGTGCAGGCTGATGTGCCCGATCGTGTGGCCCGGCGTCGCCACCACCTGCCAGGCAACCTCCCCGGTGCCCACCGTGTCGCCGTCGTATAGCAGGCGGTTCACCCGATAGGGCTCGATCGGCTGCCGCAGCCAATCGGCACGGCACGCATCGGGGTCCCTGCGGTTCACCAGCGCGGCCTCGTCCGCCTGCGCGGCGATGGGCACGCCGTACTGCTCTTGGAGCGCGTGGTTGCCGCCGGCGTGGTCGCAATGGAAATGGCTGTTCACGATCAAGGACAGCCCGGCCGGGGGCACTCCCCGGCTGTCCAGCCACGTCGTCAGCTCCGCGACATCGGCGCCGAAGCCGGTATCGGCCAGCACCGGGCGGCTGCCGTGCAGCAGCACGGCGTTGGCGCTGGGATAGGGGCGCTGGAAGAAGCTGACGGGACTCACGGCATGGAGGTAGCACAGGGTAACCAGATATGAACATCTTCCGGCTACTGTGGCCGCATGCCAGAGGGGTTGGAATCGGGTCTGGACTTGGCGTGGCGCGGCAGCGTGCCGGCGTTCCTTGCGCGGCCGGGTTCCGCAGGTGCCGGGTTGTTGCGGGACGCCCTGGCCACGGTTCCCGTCGCGCGTAACTGGGCAGTGTCGCTGGATTACCGGCTGTTGCGCTTGGGCTGCCGGGTCGACGCGGTCCTCGTTACCCCGGGCGCTGTCCTGGCGTTCCGCATCGCCATGGAGTCGACGCGGTTCAGTGCGGCCGACCGGGTCGCGATCGCCGATGCGGCGCTGGACCTCGCGGATTTCCATGCCGGCTGCCACCGCATGCCGGTTGTTCCTGTCCTGGTTGTGCCAAATGGCGACCGGCCACGGGATGCCAGGCCGCTGCCGCTCCTGGGGGCGTCGTCGGTCATCGAGACGACACGGCTGCTGCTTCCTGGCCTGTTGCGGGACATCGCCGCTGGTTTTCCGGCCGTGCCGGGGGCCACCCCACCGGGTGCATGGGCCACCGCGTCCTATCGTCCGGTCCCGGCGCTGGTCGACGCCGCCTGCCTGCTCTATGCGCGCCACGATGTCACGGCGCTGACCCTGGCGCAGGCCGGGCGGGGCGGGCTGGCGCGGACCATGGCGGCGGTGGCGGAGGCGGTTGGACAGGCCCGGGCGGAGGAGCGTCACCTGGTGGTGTTCGTGACCGGCCAACCGGGCGCCGGCAAGACCCTGTGCGGCCTGGACCTCGCCTTCGCCGGGCAGGGCGCGGCATTCCTAACAGGGAACCCCACTTTGGTGCACGTGTTGCGGGAGGCGCTGGTGCGGGACGCCGTTGGCCGCGGCCTGGGGCGCCGGGCGGCGCAGCAGCGGGTGGAGGGGGTGATCCAGGCCCTGCCCCGCTTCCGCGACCATTATCTTCGTGAGGCCGGGCCACCGCCGGAGCGCCTTCTGGTCATCGACGAGGCGCAGCGCTGCTGGACCGCATCCTACGCCATTGGGAAGACGCGCAACCGTCCGGTGCCGCTCACCACCTCCGAACCCGGCCACCTGCTCGAGATCATGGCCCGGCACCCGGGCGGATCGGTGATCGTCTGCCTGCTTGGCGGCGGGCAGGAGATCCATGAAGGCGAGGGTGGGCTTGCGGAGTGGGGCCGGGCCCTGGCCGCACGGCCGGGCTGGGGCGCCATCGCGCCGTCCGGGGCCATGCACGCCATGGATGCCCGGCAGCGCCTGACCGCTGGTCCGGGCTTGGCCTGGAATGACCGGCTGCATCTGGCCCAGCCCGTACGCAGCGTGCACACGCCATCCGCCGTGGCCTGGGTGGAGGCGGCGCTGGCCAACGACCCGAACCGGGCCAAGGAAATCGCCAAGGCCGCGGGCGGCGTCCCGTTCCGGCTCACGCGGTCCCTGGACGACATGCGGGCCGCGCTACGTGTCAGCAGTGCGCGCCGGTCCGGGCTGCTCGCCAGTTCCCACGCCCGGCGGCTACGGGCGGAGGGGCTGGGCAGTGTGCTGCCCCATCAGGACGAGGACGCGGTGGCGCGCTGGTTCCTGGACCGCTGGCCCGATATCCGCAGGGCCGACGCGCTCGAAGTGGTGGCGACCGAGTTCGGCGTCCAAGGGCTCGAGCTGCGGTATTATGGAGCAAACGCCACCAAGCGCGGAGCGCGAGTTACAGGTGGCTTAACAGAACCCCAGGTTATCCCCGTAACTCACTGGTTGATGCACAGGCAGCGTCGCGGCCATCTCGAACGGCGAG
>JAABUK010000858.1_pt1 | contig 61318 bp, 94 predicted proteins | sample 5559141 | NCBI WGS metagenome assembly JAABUK01 (sample SAMN10711869, study PRJNA513367) | rock metagenome | isolation source: Antarctica rocks | place: Antarctica: Victoria Land, Pudding Butte nord | collected 2016-01-03
GAGGTGACACAACTGGGGATGGTGGAGATGATACTGGGCTGGGAGGGGGTGGTGAGGAGGCAGGCGGAGGCGGAGAAGCTTGAAGGGCTTGGGGTGGGGGAGGGGAGGACTTTAAGGTGGGTGGAGGAGGAGATGACTGCTGGGGTGGTGGTAGAGGGGAGGGCACAGGAGAAAGCGGGATGATTGTGGTAGGGAAAGAAGGCTGTGGGCTTGACTGAGGGAATGAGGGCACGGTCGGAGAGGTAGAGGCCTGAGGACTTGTGTGAGCAGGGCTGGTGGCTGGACTGGTGGGGGTGCCAGAGATAGCCGGGCTGTTTGGGACTGCTGGAGACACAAAGCCAGGACTACCAGCTGCGACAGGACTAGCAGAGGGAACTGTGGGTGTGACTGCTGGTGGTGACAAGACAGTAGGCGCTGTTGGTGTGACACTGCCGGTTGAAGGGGTTGTGGGTGTGCTTACTGGACTTGAGACTGATGGTGCAGGGGCAGATGCTGGGCTAACACCAGACACCACAGTGGTGATGGGCGGTGCAAAGCCGGGGCACCTTCCACAGGTGATCTGCACGTGCAAAGTGTACTCAGCACAAGCATTATGTCACAACAGCAGCAGCAGCAGCAACAGCAGCAGCACCAGCAGCACCAGCAGCACCAGCAGCAGCAGCAGCAGGACCAGCAGCACCAGCAACATAGCATAGCACATACCTGACAATAACCGAGAGGCGCCCCAGGTGCTGCATCTGTGATGAATGCAGCAGTGCATTTTCCAAATGCTTTCTGCAGAGCAATAAGACTGTCAAATCACATATAAGCACTTGGAAGCATTGACAGCAAAACTTTCCCTGCAAAGACCTTACCTGCTGTGCACAAGTGAAGGGACTCTGAGGAGGAGTCACATCAGTGCAAGCGTAGCTGCCTGAAGAAGAGCCATATGATGTTGGTAGCTGGTATGGCTGTGATGGCGCAGGTGCTAGAGGACCACAAATGCCACAAGTCTTCTTGCAATTGGCCCTGCACTTCAAATAGCTACTTGTAAGTCACTGTGATGAGGTGAGCTCTGCAAGCACAGGAACAGGGTGCCATCAGACAGGACGCCTGTGATCTGCGCACCTGAGATACTGTCCGATTGGGGAGCTGAGTCTGCAGGCCAATTCGATCCCAGTGTCGTCACAGCCGCAGACGTCCATGCAGTCAGGAGCGGTGTCCTCGCAAGGAGATTTGGCAGGAGCGGGGATGGGAGCCAAATAGTCAGAAGCGCTTGGCACTTGCGCGCTTGATGATGTAGCCGCAGTTAGCAGCAGCACAAAACACAGCACGCTCCGCTGAACACGCGAGCTAGCCATCCTGTACAGCACAGCACCGCAGTCAAACTTAGCAAGCTGGATGAACGTCAAGCAAGCGTGACAGGCTATGCGGGCCAAATGCAGGCAGCAAAATAGGGCAGAGCAGAGCGCAGAGCACTAGGAGGTGACAGGCTGTCCAGGCAGGTTTCAGGGGTACTTTTTACCTGGCAAAGACTATCACTGTCTGAAGCTGCCGCCTTTACAAGTGTCAAGGCTCAGTGGTCAACCGACAACGCCCTTGCAAAGCGCGGTGAGATCCCACCGAACCCGAAAGCAAGGCGAGGCAGGCAGTCAGTGAGTGCTGCACAGCAAGATCGGCTCTTTATACCGCGCTGGGACAAACTTTTGAACTGGTGGTAGTATCTTCATGCGTAATGTGATTAGGCGATGTGCCTGACGTGTCCTTGTTGCTTGGCACGTGTACTGCAGCTCGTCTGTCATTGCAGCCCACTAGCCTACTGGCCTAAGTAGTGGTGAGTGTAAGCAGTAGGTGGCTGCAGCTTGTCGATTATAACAAGCAGCCAGGGAAACAGTTCAACAACCAGCTCAGAGATTGGAGCATAGCCGCAGCTAAGATTCTCACCAACAGCATGCAGCATTAACAGACAGCAGAGGCCACTGCAGCGTTAACAGGCAGCAGAGCCCACTGGAGCAATAACGAGCAGCAGAGCCCACTGGCAAATTGAAACAAGGACATAAGCAGGGGTGCTGTTTTGATGAGCCACGAAGTTTATATTGAATTTCAGCGCTTTGCCTCAGAAGTTACATGGGTTCCAGTGAGTGTTTTCTTGCGCTATGAGCAGGAGATCAGGATTGAATTCAAGCTGCATACTGTCTGGGCAAAACTAATTAGCCCAAGCCACAGGTGAAAGCCAAATCGATCAAAAACATGCAGTATTCAACAGAAGGACAAAAGTGCTGTCTGCAGTGCTGCCCAGAGGGCACACAGCCTAGCCAGAGACATTGAAAGCTACCTGAGTACACTGAATGTGACAGTATAACCCCCTGAAGTAGATGAGACACAACAACAAAGCTGACAAGGTCTACTTTTTGGGCTGCTCCCAAGACTTTTGGCAGGACATTATTCTACTGGTTCCTCAGATGGACTGCATCACTTCCCGTGCAGCCTGAATGGTCTTGTCAATATCTTCTTCTGTGTGAGCCAGAGATGTGAAGCCAGCCTCATAGGCAGATGGTGCCAGGTAGATGCCGTGCTCAAGCATGCCACGGTGCCATCGACCAAACTTGGCTGTGTCCTGCTTTGCAGCGTCCTCAAAGTTTTTCACCTCGCCATCTGTGAAGAAGAAGCCATACATGCCTGCAGGTGGCAGACAGCTCATGATCTGGTCAAGATCAGTTGTCAGAGACATTTGCAGTATCACTGTAAGGCTTGATGCTGCTTTATGTCCAACACTTACAGCTGCCCAAAAATTGGCAAGGCTGGTCACACAACACTAAGCAGTCTTTGCACCCTGTCATGCATCCCAACAGAAAAGTAGGCAGCAAACACTGATTGTGTGTGGCAAGTCACGAGTCCGTTTTGACCTTAAACACATTTCATGAGGATGTGCACAAATTTGTGATCCTGTATCCTGAGCAATCATACTTCACAAGAGGATGCAACACTGTAAGCTGTCAGACACTTTGCATACTTGCATCCGACACATCTACAAAGCCAACACAGTAATGTGCAGATCCAGGACTACTGATTCCCAATTTACCTGAGATGTGACCTCCAGTGACGGCATGTCCAGCATCCCTGCCTGCTTGCAGAATGCCCTCAATCAACCTGCCAGTGACCTTCTCCAGATGCTCATAGGCGCCAGGTCGGTCCAGGATCTCCAGGGTCTTCAGACCAGCTGTCATTGCCAGAGGGTTACCTGACAAAGTTCCAGCCTGCATGATCACCAAATGAACAAGCTTGACACATGTATTTGGGCACACTGCCTCATACAGACCTTTTGCCAACATCTGCATGCTGAGCCACACAGGCAAATGGCTTCATTTGCTGGTGCATGTTCACAGAAGGCTGTGATGTACTTGCAGAAACTTGATTGCACTCTCTAGCATCTTCCACTGCTTGATGTGATGTGATGTCTGAGACATGACCAAGAACAGCATGCAGCATGCTGATGACTAAACACTGGTGTAGTGGAGTCGACCAGCACCGTCAATCACCATCAAACTCTGTGCTTGCAACACGTGCAGCATGGCACACAATTTTGACAGGCTCTATAGCGTGTTGTACCTGGTACATGGGTCCAGCAGGTGCCACCATCTTCATGATGTCAGCACGTCCACCATACGCTCCCACAGGCAGACCACCACCAATGACCTTCCCTAGTGTGGTCAGATCAGGAGTGACGCCAAAGTACTCTTGGGCGCAGCCCTTGGCTATCCTGAAGCCTGTCATGACCTCATCAAAGCACAGCAAAGCTCCATCCTCTCGTGCAATGTCTTGAATGCCCTGCATATGCCTCAGTCTTTGGCAAGTGTGGTGTTGTTGAGCTGTCTGTGGATGCAGCTGACATCGTGCATCTCCAAGCTCACAATTGAGCAGCATCACCAATAAAAGCCAAATAGAATTTTGGTATTTGCAGCACTGCTGAACACTGGCTGCTGGCTGATAAGTCATGCAACAGTCCGTCTTCAGCACACCATTTGCAATGTGGTGCATGTTGATTTAGGCGTAGATCAATAACAACGAAAAGTGTTTGCACAGCAAATGGACCCATGATGTTTGCAGCAGCACAGCCAGGCAGAGGCAGCCAACATGTGTACAACACATTCATTGATAGCATAGCATTGTAAACAGCGCAGTTTGCCCAATTACCTTGAGGAAATCCTTAGTTGGTGCAATGTACCCAGAGTTGCCAACAACAGGCTCCAAGATGACTCCAGCAATCTCACCCTTGTTTGCGGCAAACACTTCCCTGACGCTGTCTAAGTTGTTGTACTGAGCAGTCAGAGTAGCAGCTGCAGGCAACACACATATCTTACTGTGCATGGTGTTTGCCATGTCTCAAATTGTGGGAAACCATGCACATGCATGTCATGTTTGTGAACTGTGGCAACCCAGCTTTGTAAATTGGACTGAGCAACAATAAGTTGCTGCCAAATTGCTGGGTTCACCTTGACAAGCACAGGCATGTTTGACCAGTGTGAGTTGATCATCGCGGCAAGACAGCTTCTCATCATACAGAACTAAGGTAATACACCAAACTGCCCTGCCAACCCAGCACAGGCAATGTAACATGCTGTCAGAACACGAGGTGCTTTATGCGTTTGATGACCAACAGAAGGACCTGCTGGAAGCAAGAATGGAGAGTGCATGTACCTGTAGAGGCAGCTGGCACTCCAGGTGAGTCTGGTAGACCCAAAGTAGCCACTCCAGAGCCTGCTTGCACCAGGAAGGAGTCTGCGTGTCCATGGTAGCAGCCAGAAAACTTCAAGAGCTGCAACATACAAAAGCTAGTAACAACATAGTTCAAGAAGATACTGCAAGAACCAGATCAGATGTTGTGTTGCGGCGTTTGTTTGCAGCCAAACCATGGAATCTGCTGGCGAGCATCTGCGAGCTTGCAAATGAGTGCCTACAGAGACTGTAGTATACAGCAATGTAAGCTTGTCCCTGTACATTGCTAGAGTCGAGTATTTGATAGCCAATATGAGGCATCCTTGAGATCTGCCAAGCTTCACAATCACATCAGGATGCATCTTGTGCTGCAGCGTTAAGGTTATGCTGCAGCGCATAACCTTAACGCAACAGCTATAAAGCAGAAGATCAAAGCAAGCAGGCGTGTTGACAACTTTCAATACACTCAGTATACGGCGTCTGGAGCACATGGCCACAAGCTATACTGAAAAGCCGTTCTGCAAACATCTGCTACTTTGCCATGTGCAACATCCAAGCACATCACTAAGCAACCTTGACAACGTCTCACCTTGTTTCTGCCAGTGAAGGCACGCATCAGACGGAGCACAGACAGACAAGCTTCTGTCCCAGAGTTGACAAAACGTACCATCTCCAAGCATGGCACTCTGTCAATGACTACTCTGGCTAGCTTGTTCTGCACAATGCATAGAAGGTCATGTTACACGCTAGAACTGTAACCAGCTTGATGAGACCAATGTTTGCCATGACACTTGGCACAGCACTGTGACTGGCTAAGAAGGCCATGTCTTGTTTGCATGAGAAGTAGCTCAGGAAGGGAAATTAGTGTCAAATCAGCAATGCTAGGATGAGTACAAGCAGCAATGTAACTACAGTACGGCATATTTCATGACATGCAGCTTGTTCACACAGCCCTGTTCAAGGGCGTCTCCGGCAGATAGAGCATGAAGAGATACCTCTAGCTCACAGGGTGCCCCGAACGAGGTGCCCTTGTCCACTTGTGCTTTGAGAGCAGCATTGACTTCATCATTTGCATGACCCACGATTGCGGGACCCCAGCTTCCGACATAGTCAATGTACTCATTTCCGTCAACGTCGTAGCATTTGCTGCCTTTGACACTCTCGAATATGATAGGCTGTCCACCCACTGACTTGAAAGCTCTAACTGGGGAGTTGACTCCGCCAGGCAACATCGTTTGTGCCTCCTTGAAGATCTGCGCAGCGAAGCGACATGTGCAGCATCGTCCATTTCCCCCACGCTAGTATGTGCCTATCGAATGCCACAATGTACCTTCTCGGACTTATCGGTCTTGAGCTCTGTGCGAGGTTCTGTAGCAACAGTTGCTCTGGTGTGCTGCGCTCGTAAGCGCCTTGGTCTGCTGCATCGTGCATTGGCGTGCACTGGTGTCCCACGAACGAAACTCTGGCTGAAGGTCTGCATTTTGAGCGACCGGCGTTAGCAAAAGTCAGCTGCAACGTCTATCTCGGAAGTTGATGTGGCGAAACAAGGAAGGGTGGGTTGTTGGGCTGTCGGCAAATTTCTCAAGGGAGTCGGGGGTCGCGACTGCCTGACCCCTCTTTTCCCGCACCCCATATGTCAGAAATTGCATCTGCATTTCAGGGTTGCCGCCGGTATCACGAGCCTTATCTGGTTTATATGCCGGAACCTATGCCGTAACGCTCCCTTGCAACGCCAACGCATGGTTTGCCCAGTGTTGTGTGCATGTTGTTGAGGTTGAGCTTTTCATCTGTCTCGATTTCGATCTTGCAAACTTTCCAAGCAGAGGCACCGAGAAGCAAAAAACGTGAAATCCAGATCTGGGTCTACGCAACAGGGCCTTTTGCCAGATCTCTGCCAAATTCTCACGCAAAGTTTGATGGACTCGTCATAGCCTCGATGTAGAACACCTTGACCACCTACAGGGCCGGTGCGATTAGTGAAAATGCTGTCATAGCCGGTCTTGCACCAATTCAGCAGCAATAGGGCTCACTTCACAAACATAGCCAGGCAGATCAAACAGTCTCAAAAGGTCCACAGACCTCTTACAGATTCAATACAGTTTGCCTCTGACTGATATGTCAGGATCGCGGTCTTCTCCTCTTACTGTGCTGTCTATGCATCAGCCATGGGCATCTCTGCTTGTGTATGGCTTAAAACGCATCGAGGGTCGTGGTTGGCCTACTGAGCATACTGGACAGCTGTGGATTCACTCCACTAGTAAGCAGGCAACAGCACAAGAGATAGAGGTGCAGTCATCTGCCAAGCACAAACATCCTAGTAGGATCAGTGTCACAGCACGCAGCAGTTCATAGACATCTGACTCACCCCTGCAGGAAATGCAATCCTTCTACAGGCAGATTCATGAACACGAAGGCACAGACATCTCACCCAATGTCCCAAAGACTTACCCCACCAGCGTACTGCTTGGCTGTGTTGAGGTGGTAGCTTGTTACTCCGTGAGTTTCCCTGGCCAACCTTGCAGCAGGTTCATCACGAATCAGCACAGCTTTCACAATCCTGCAGCATATCAGCCCGTTTGCTGTCTGCTTCTATAGGCAGATGATATGGAATCTTGGCAGACACTGCCAGATACCATCAAGCAAGAAATTGGCTCTCCATTTTGCTTTCTGTGTGAAAATCCCAAGCGCCTTGTAGTCCCTCAGCAGATGCGAGGGCACCCAAAGCTGTGGCAACTACCAAGCAAGACAGCCAACAGCCTCACTGCAGCTCTGAAAGCACCGCCAGATCCTACATGTTTTAGCTGGTCAAAGTATGGACAACCTGATGTTGCTGGTGCAGAAGCAAAAGCTAAAAGCTCCCGCAGCAATGTCTGGTATGACAAGTATGGGAAAGCAAAACAACATCAGGCAGTCAGGCAGGGGTAGCTTTAGATGATCGAGCCAAATGCCATTTCAGTACTGCAGCTGTTTGTGCATGTGAAAGGCCGGTCCCCTAAGTCCTTGCTGGTATGCCATGAGGTCAGTTGCTATGTACATCACCACGGGGGACAGTATGGACCTCTATGTAAGCATTTAGCAGCACACTTTTCTGGTGATGTCAAGGTCACATGGTTGATGTTGCCCCCATGGCTACAATGGCGGTGCTATGCACCATTCTGCACGTTGCATCAACAACCAGCGGCAGACTACATGCTAAACTTTTCCTCACATGCAAGCAATTTCCTCAAGAATGGCATTGCCTGTCAATGGGTTTGGAGAGGGCTGATCGACACATTTTCTACAGCTTGGTAGGCACATATAGGAAGACTGATGTTTTTAGTGGTAAGAATCCTATGACCAATTCCAGGGAAGCCTCATTACATATATTCATACATGTCGTGCATTCAATACTGAGTATCGTTGTCAGGTTTGGTACTTACAACTTCTATACAGTATGCATGCATTAAGCAAGGACGATGGAAACCTTTGCAACACTGTGCATGGCAGCAAATGCAATGGAAGAGCGCCACTTATATTGCAGACGTTGTTTACAAATCTATATCTATAACAGCACAAGATTGCATTCTATTTTCCAGAATTCATTTCGTCACAGTAACCTATTTCTCGACAGCCTTCTGTGCGCTGTGCTTGGTCTCAGAGGCCTGCATAACCAGGACACCGACTCAGGATACATTTAGCAGCAAGCCCAACAATACCACAGTGCACTACCATCTCACATAGTACTATATAGTTGCAGACATACAATTAAAGACTGTGAAGCAAAACGCCGACTACACCATCAGCATAGCCTAGAAAGTTCACCTTGTTGCTGGCAACGTTGCCGACGTGAGATGCCTTGTCTCCCAAAGACTCGCCGGATCCGGTGTTCTTGTTGGCCTCGTGCTTGGCCTCCTCGGTCTGTGCAGAGAACCGACTGTTAGTGATGATTCGCGACAAGGTGCAACGCTGCTGCACAGCGAGGGCCGACGAACAAAGTTACAAAAGCTTCAGAGGGTAATCAGTTCAGGAAGTACCTTTCCGGAGACGGTGTCAGACACGCTGCGTGCAGCCTGGTTGATCTTGTCACCTGTAGACGGATCCTCAAAGAATTAAGCACTCATGACCTTGCCACCAGTTGCGGCGCTTGAAGCCAATCAAGACTGAGCAATCAGCAAATATACCAGCAGCGCTGGCGGCGTCCTTGGCCTGGTCGACGTAGCTCTTGTCAGACATGATGGATGTAGGTGATAGAGGGACGAAAGGTGACAGAAGCAAGTTAGTTTGATGAAAGTTAGTGAGCGAGAAGCAACAGAATGTCGGCCTTCAGTCTTGTACCCTTTCTAAGGGCGGCAATGCAAGCAGTACTTAAAAGCAGTACTTTCGCAACCAATAGGAAGCTGGCACGAAGGCTCGTGGGAGCCAATTTGAAAACGTGACTAGGCACGAGGGAACTTTGAAAGTGCTGGAAACAGGCTCCTGCGTAAGGCCGGAACGCGCTCCGTGACATGTCCGTAGGTGCGTGCAATGTCAATGGGCTCAATGGATGTTGATGTTATGCAGCAATGAACTCACTAGCCTCACACGTCTACTTGTGCCTTGCTGGAATATGAATTTGAAGGACACTGTAAGCATACCGGCACAGGCACGACATCTTGCAGCCAGGCACGCCATCGCAGGTTTCGATGGTGCAGGGAGTTTGTGCTGGTTGTTTGCTAACGCAAAGCTTGTAGTATGGGCAGCGGAAAACATGAGCTCCCCCTCAACTTCCAGACTGCCATACCCCGCCCCACATGCTGCAGTGTCCGTGGCTGCTCTGCAGGTGGCTGATACAATCTTCAGCTTGGAATACGACGTGAAAGGTGTCTAGAAACTGGCAGTGACAATGATCGACCTCTGCTGCAGGCTGGAGGTGTTGCGGCTGCAGTGTGTACATTAGACGGGAACTTGTCTGTTTGGCCAACTGTGAGCACAAGCAGTGGTCTTTTGCAAGCTCGGATCAGTCAGGAAGTGACCTGCATGGTCAGCATCATCCTGCCCAGTCAAACCTTCATCATAGTCTGTGGAACAGCAGATGGCAGGCTATACAGGGTTGACTGTGTAGCACAAGCCCATGCTGCTCAAAACCAGGCACTTTCTGTGATCCCCCTTCAGCAGGCAGAGGTAACTCTACTCTGCTTTTCACAAATGTGCCAGCTTGCTGTATGCTGTGAAATGGCAGGGCATAAGTCAGGAGGCTCATGAACTTTTGCTGCCTTACACAGATGACATACGGGTATATTGTGCCTGCTGCATGCAGACGGGCCTCATGGGATCACTGACCAACTTTTGGGGATCGCGTGTGCCGTCAGTGGCCAAGAATGCAATCCATGCATTGCAGATCATATCATATGGACAAAGTGTCCAAATTTTGACATTGACAAACACATCACTTGAGTGCTGGCAGGTATGTTGTCTTGTTACGCATTTTTGGCTCACTATACATCTGCCCATTTTTTTTGGCATTCCATCAATCTTTGTCTCAAGTGGTACGTGTGCAGGCATGCTGTTTGGCACAACTCGCTTTATAGCTGGTTGCCTGCTGTGCATGCTCATTTTACCATTGCTCTCTGCAGATGGCCACGCCTCCAGGAAGTACAGCACAAGTCCTTTGGTCACATCCTGTGCTGAGCAGCATGCAGAAGCAGGCTCAGGCCACAGCCCAGCTATCACTCTGCAGCTTGTCTGCAGTGTCCATGAAGGGCAGCAGGCACAACCTTGCTGTTCTAGCTAGTGCTCCTGACGGCACACTGGCACTACAGCTACTATCAATCAGCCCTATGTTCAAGCCAGAAGAACTCAGCACTCACATTCTAGATGTGAGCAAGGCAGAGCCAACTGCAGAGATTGCCACAGAAGAGAGAGCCAAGTGGCAATGCTGCTGTGGCCAGAAACTGCAAGTGCTGATTTGGAGGGAGAGAGGCAGTGCTTACAAATGGACAGCAGAGACAGGTGAACCCAGAATGTGGCATGCACAACTGCAGGGGCTGTCTTCTGCAGAGTCATCCCTGATACATTCCAGGACATCACGCCTTGTCCAATACGCTGTCATACAGCTATGTTGACACTGCTTAACACGTGTGCACTGCATGACTCTTTGACCTCTAGACATCCGCAGCTGTGCCAGTTAGCCCTACTGCTAATCAGGCGTTGATTGTGCCTGTGCACTTGACAAACGCATCAAACTCAGCTTGGTGTCTGCCTGATTCTGTGCCCGACTGCGCCACAGCTTGTCTTGTCTGCAGCCATAGTCTTGACATAAATTGCTGATTGCTCAGGGCTGGTGCGGCAAGTTCTTGATGAGACAGTGTTGAGCGCAGCCGTTGCTGCTGACGCTAAGTCCCCTCACTGGCTGATCTTGACATCGACCAAGGTCATGCAAGTGGCCATGGATCTAGTGCAGCCTGCACACTCAGTAGCTGTTACTGCACAGTCCCCAACAGCATCAAGAAGGCCTGCTGTCAGCCAGGCTCTGTCTCACCTCACAGGCAGGCCACTACACATGCATGGACCTATTTGTCCATTCATGCCCTTTTCCACTGGTCCATCCAACCTTTCACTAATGCATTGCTGCATTCATGCATTCATGCATGCAACATTCATGCGTTCATGCATGCACCATGTATCTTTCCCACAAGTCAGATATGTACAGTGCTACATAGCTACCTGTGTGTGTAGCAGTCCTCAGCTGCATGTTGCAACAAGCAGCAGCCACTGCATTTGTCTTGCCTCCTGTGCCATTGCCTGCCAAAGATCATGCAGCTCAGGTCCAATTGTTCTGCAGAGACTTCGTGTTGTTATGTATCATTCTGCAAATTGTGGAGTCAGCCCAGCTGCACAAAGCCTCCCAGCCAGGACGGCTAGCCCTGATCTACCTGCATGAGAACAGGCCTGCCAGGGGTTTCTCTGAATGCAGTGCATGCAAGCAGGTTTTGCCCTGCAGTCAAGATTAGACTGCTAATGACTGTATGTGCAGGCTCAAGTCAAGCCAAACCATCAGGCACGCCTCAGGCTGTTCCCCAAGACGAGATCTTTCAGCTACTGCAGACAGCAGTCTACACCCCAGCACAGGACCTGGCAAGGCAGCGCAGCATTCAGCAGCTTGCTAGGATGGTCCCACGCCTGCAGGAACCCCCTGGCGCTGCCAATGTCATTGCTGTCTTCAGTGCCAGGTACATTCCAGTGGTACCCTCACCCACATGACCATCACCTATACCACTGCCATCCATAATGTTGACCCGTACAGACTTCAGGCTTGACGCAAAGCCAGGCTGGCATGCAAGCCTCTCACAGGGCCAGTCAGCTTGGTTGCAATCATCAATAACATTCTTTGCAACACATCCTAGGTTCTGTATGTGAGATGCTCTCCTGCATGGGATGCTCAGCCATAGTGTGTAAAGCATCTTGCAAAGTCTTAATTGTCTTCATTCCGCTATGGACAAGCTGATACTGCTGGACCACATTGCACGACAGCAGCCCAGCAGTTCACATGTCACAACATGTTGCTCAAACTCATGTTCTACTATTGTTCCAACTGCCGACAACTGTTCAGTGAAAGACATTCACGGGTCTGTCAAATTGCCAAACCACTATTTTAGCTGGAGTACTTGTTTTCTTTTCTCTGCTTCTCAGACTGTGTTGTACAAACTCCTGCACAAAGCCTGACGATGGGTGCTGAAGCTGCCTCACAGCCAGAAACCCACAACTCCACAAAGAGACCCTGCAACTCAGCCATGAGTCGCGCTGCACGCACCCAGTGTGCTTGCTACTGGTGCCGAATTTTTTTCAGCATCCTTTTCAAGCCTCATGAGCGTCATCATATGTTTTGCAGGGTCATTGATGTGCTACCAAAGCAGTGGGGCAGAGCTTTGGCTGCAGACTATCTGCAGCAGCTATGTGACAAGGAAGATTTCCACCAAACCTTCCTGACTACACTTGAAGAGATTGATGTGATGCGTTTTTTGGACCCAGAGGCATTGAGGTGATGTCCCCTTATCACACAGCATTGCAGCATAGTGCAGCAGTACTTCTTACTTATTCTGATACAGCAGCTTTATACCTATTACTGCAACAAGATCAGCAAACAGATCAGCACTTCTTCCAGGCTCACCTTTGTGCCTTCAGCGTATGCAATTTCTTTTGCATCTTGAGGCTGCATGTATATGTGCAGGGTGCTGTATAGCTCCGGGCTGACGCCGCAAGAGGCTTTTGTCATGATCGCGAAAAGCATAAACTTTTCTTTCTTCTTGTCATTCTGCAGGGTACTGTTTGAGTCTGCAGAAAAGCTAGAGGCTGTGTCAGCGGTGCGGGAGTATGAGAATGAGCAGCGGGAGGACAGCCAAATGGAGCGTATGACCTTGTTGCAGGATGTGATCTTTGATGCTGGGCGCTTGTCTGCTGCACCAGTAAGTCTTGCAAGGCGCACACTTGCTCATTGCCTCTGACATTTGCACATCCAAGTCTTCAGGCTGTTTACTCTCCTGAGTTCTTGTTCTCGGCGTTTGTGTTGATGTAACCGTGAAGTGGGATCAACTCTAATCATCAAAGCTGGTCACCTGCTGTCGTTCATGCTGCTGGAAGTGCATTGCAGTCATTGTGCAAGCTGCCTGCTGTTTGCATACTAAGAGTTCGTTGCTTCCCAGGCATCAAGACAGCTATGCCTGGTGCAGGTGTCTGCACCTGTGGAACAGCGATCTGAACAGGAGATCTTCTACTCCTGCCCATCCACTTCTGCTGAATTGTTTTTTGAGGCAGTCAGCAATCAGCTGGCAGGCTTGGAGACCAGCGCATATGCTGACACTGCCAGTACACAACTGGAGCAAGCTTTGGAGCTGGCCCAAGCTGTTCAGGTCTGCCCCTGGCTGCTGTCCACACAAAGAAACGTGCAAATTTATTACCCAACAGCCAAACATCAACTAGCTAAGTCCTCACCAACACTGCCTGTGTGTGCCTTGCATCAGCTCTGGAAGGTGACTTCTCTGTCATGGCTGCTGCAGTCTTAGGCACAGCTATGTATGGCGTACTGTTATCATTGTGCAAGTGTCGTTTTTCAGCATAGCTTCATCAGAGGTAGACAGGGCTGGTTCAAGCTGTCCAAACCTGCTTTGCCCAATACACCAGTATACCTCCATTGTAGGCCAACATCGTGTGCTTCTGTGCATAGTATAGCAATGCGTCTGTACACTGCTAAGCACCTGCCCTTACACAGTCCAGAGCAATCCTGCAATGCACGTGCACTGCCATAGTCCTGCCTCTATACACAAGCTGGTCCTGTTCACAACATCCACCCCCTACTGACATCAGACAGGACAGCAGCACCTTTCTCTTTGCACTGCCATAGTCCAGATCAATGACAGTAGGCATGCTTCAACCTGACCATTGCTTGCTCTGCAGAATGTTTTGAACAAGACACATGCAAGGCATCAGGAGCTGATTCAAGCATACCAAAGGGATATGTTCCGTGTGTCAGCCGACACTCCTTGGTGGTCAGCTGGCCTCACTGTACGCACAGCTCTACAGGCCCTAGCAGATACCCTTGCCAGGTACACCCTCCACTTGCAGTCCAGTTCCCAATACTGGCAGTCCCCAATGCTTCCTTGCCCCAATTTTGCCTCAAATAACCCTCCAGGCTAGAATTGCTACTTTCAGCATTTCAGCAAGCCCGGGGACAGCTGCTCAGCCCTGTCTCAAGCATGTCATGCTGGGTGCTTATATCATTGTGTTCATGATTCTCACGAATGATGCGCAATGCATGTGCAGCTGTTGTGCACACTTGATTGAGACTCCTAGCTGACACACCTGCTCAGCCGAGGCAGCTCAAGTTTGCATGTCAAAGATCAGATGCATCTCTAAGATCAACCATACCATTTCATGCTTGAATAGCCATGATGCTTGGCCTTCATGGGGGGTTTTGAGTGCTTTTGCATGCATGAGCATGTTGGTAGTTGCAGTACGCACAAACCGATCTGCCCTGGTGAGCTGGTGACTTTGCCACAACACGCTGGTGTGCATGTCTCATGCTATCCTGCTGCTGGTGACAGCAATGTAAGCCTCCTGTACAGGTGCACAGGTCTTTGAACTGTGCTCAAACACACAGACAACGCCTTGCTGTGTTGCAGATGACGCCTCACACCCCTCATCAAACTAGTCGCAATGTATGAGTGACTGCAAAGCATCACTCGTAACTCCATGACACCGTGTGTGTGGGTTTGTGGGTGATGGTGTGTAGTCACTCATACATTGCGACTTGTTTGATGAGGGGTGTGAGGTGTCATCTGCAACATAGCAAGGTGTTGTCTGTGTGTTTGAGCGCTGTTCATTGATCTGTGCACTCCATGACACCACGTATGGGGTTACGAGTGATGCCAGGCAGTCACTCATACGTTTCATGACACCACATGAAATTCCATGGAATCATGACGCAGGTTGGCACAGCTACTGCAAGGAGGAGATCCAGCACACTTTGAGAAGAGCATCAAGTGGCTGCTAACCATGACAGAGACCGTGCTGGTTTCCTTCACACAGGCCATGGACTCTTGCCAAGCTGCTGCCACGCTGCAAGCTCTGAAGCAGGACTATGAGCAAGCTAGGCACAAGTACTTGCAGCTGCTGCTTGACATTGCTCAGAGCCTAGGTAGGTGCTGCTGTTGCTGAAATCATGCGCTCCACATCTGTTCATGTGTGCTCCTGGGCATAAGCTGCATGTGAAACCCCCAAGTTGACTTCCAGTAAAGCTGTGCACTAGCTTGTACACATGTGTTGTCATTCACACACAGCACCTCTCTTGCGTGCGTGCAAGCGTGTGTGCATGTGTCTGTCCATGCGTGCATCCATCTGTGCGTATGTGTGTGTGGGGGGAAGAGGGGCTCTGTTTACATGCTGTGTAAGCTGTGGAGCTTTCTTGTGCAAATCTGCAGAATTCTCTGTGGCATTTTTGCCCAAGTTGCTGTTGTGTGACAGGTGAGGAGGGAGGTGGCACATTGCTGGTGCAGCGCGTAGAGGAGCTAGCAGACGCTCACAGAGCTTATGCCCAGCTGTTTGAAGTGTGCCAGCTGCAAGGGGATGACTTCAAGCTGCACAGCATCATGATGAGACACCGTGTAACAGATTCTGGAAATCATCTGGATCTTGAACAGTCTGCTGTGGCATATGTGTTTGACAGGTAAGCCTGCTGGATATTGCTTTTTGTGTTCTTAGCATTGCTTTCATCCGTGAATAATGATAAATAGTGCCACTTTTTTGCTGATGACAAGCTAGATATGTGCAGGACAAGTTTTGTCTGTCCAGAGCAGCCTGTCTTGTGCATCCTTGTAAGGCTCACTGATTCGACAGTGTTTCCAGTCACCTGATGCAACATCATTGAAACCAAACCTAGGGCGGGCAGGTGGATAATGCCCGTTGACCAAACAAAGCTTCTTAGGCAATCTATCATGCATTGATCAAGTCAGCTTGCTTGTTCATCTTGGGTTCGGTGCATGCCGTTAAATGCACTTTACTCTCATTGGTGCTTGCAATGCAATGGCCTTTCCCTTGTTGTGTGTTATGCAAGTCTGCTGCAACACAGTGTCATGGCTTGTGGCAGTGTCTGCATTCATCAGCAGCAGCTGGTACAAGACAGTGTCATGGTGCTTTGCTTCAGCTTTCCTACGACTGCCTCATTCACAACTGCTGATTGTGTGTATCTGCTGCTTGCAAACAGACTCTTCACAGAAGGTGAGCATGAGCGCCTGCTGTCCTTCCCTGCCCAGTTCAACCAGGACCTCACCCAGTGGCTGCAGAAGCGCTTGGCTTCAGTGGGCTCCAACCACACCAGAGCTGCATCCCTGCGACGTCTCACATGGCTGCATGACCTCAGGCGGAAGGAATATGCGGCTGCCTCCAGAACACTGGCTGATGTGACCAACAACAATGAGGTCAGGACTTTTGCCCAGATACAATTGGCAACTTTAGTTCCCAGCCAATGAGTTGAAAGATGTGTCTTTGGGCAAGGTGTCATGCTTGATGTTGAGATTGCAGTGCTTTGTTGCAAGATGTGTGCGTGGTATCAAAAATGCAGGTCACAGTGCTGCTGGGAAATGTAGTCTGCAAGTTGCAATATGCTCATGCTGCATAGCAAAATAGCCCATGCAGCCTTGATCTCTGTCCACCTCTGTCTGCTTCATCCTATGCTTATGTCGCAGTCACAAGTTGAGCAGCTGCATCACATCAGTGTACAGCTGGCAGGTTGACTCAGAAATGCTGGACCTTGCCACCCTTCACAGGCTGTCGCAGCTTGTCTGTCCAGCAGTCTGTGTGGAGCATGTGCATGATCTGCAGGGTGACTCAGCAACAGTGCATCGGGCAGCTTGCATTGCCAAGCTCACAAGGCTGGCGGCTGTGAAGGGACCCATCCTTGCGCCCAGTCAAGAAGATGTAGACTATGTCAACCATGCTCACACCAAGATCATCATGCTCCAAGTCCAGGTATTGCCTTGCAGATGTCCATCTTTGCACGGTGGCCTTACATGCTCAAACCAAGATCATCCTGCTTCAAGTTCAGATATTGACTTGCAGATGTCTATCTTTGCATGGTAGCCTTCACAACATCACTGAGCCCTAAATCAAGTTGGTCCTTGACATGGGTCGTCATTTTGTTGTTGACAGAACATGACTGCACAGACTGTTCCTAGCTGGCCTTCAGCTGAGCTGTGCATCCAGCAATTGCATCAATCCAAGCAGGTTCATGGGAGGTGCTGTTGCCAAGTGTCATGAGTATGAGACACATTTACCAGGGGGCTGAATTTTGTATCTTTGCAGGAAGCCCTTGGAATGGGATCTGAAGTTGTCCACCCCCTGAGTCACCTTCTGACAGCCTGCCTTTCAGATGAAACACCTCCCAGTCAAGTCTGCTACGTCTTCCTTCTGCTGGGCCACCTCCGGCCCGTTGATAGGCAGCAAGCCTACAGGTGAGACCAATGAAAGACTAGTGTATGTACATGAACAGCTGTAGAGCATCTGCATTGCACTACAAGAGGCGACTTCTGTGTGCACCTTGCTGCTGTTGTTCTTGGTGTCATCTGGTGACAACTGTTGCCTTTGCTGCAGCTATTTGGATAGGTAGCTGTAGCCACAATTTGTTGCAGCTGTGAATAGCTGCGGTTTTAATACAGATACCAAAGCATATAGACCCACTCACACTCAAACAGTGTGCTGTCATGTCTGTTGTTGATATTGCACTGTACAGTGCAATTTTGTGAGGCGTTTACTGATCCTGCCAGGAAGGAGTTTCAGGATGCATGGCAGAAGCTATCTGCAGCAACAGACTGGAACCTGCTGGCGCAACACAGTCAGCAGCAATCAGATGACCAGATTAGCTCGTTTCTTCGGCAAACAGATCTCTGCAATGCTGCTCAGACATGCTATCACAGTCAAGACTGCAATGTGACGGAGGCGTTTCCACCGGAGGGAGTCATGGATTTTGTGGTTGATCAAGCAGCGAGCCTGGATGCTGCTGCTAAGCAGCTCATGCAAGGTGCTTTTGCAAGAGGTAACCTTGCTTGCTCTGCTTAGCATTGCATGTCTGCACAGCTGCTTCTTCATCCTCGTCAATCTAATGTTAAGAGGTCTGTCCATCTCAGTAGTTGGATTTTGCATCTGAATGTTGTCATAATGTTGTGCCCATGAATGCTAGCAACGTTTTGGCAGCTCCTCATTGAGCATTGTGCATATCTCCAGCCGAATTCAGCTTTGTCCACTCAGATGTGGGTTTCAAATGCAGGTGTGCATGGACTTTATGTGCAGCCCCTGCAGGATGAAGCTGACATGGGCTCACCCACAAACATGCAGGCAGACTGAAATTCCAGGTGCTTGTTTGGGTCTAGATCTGCTTTTCCTGGCATGTTCAGTTCAAATGTAATGAGCTCACCACTGTCACTTGACTGCTATAGTTGGAACATCCCAGCCTTTTGTGTTTTCTTGTGACTTATGACGTGACTCGCAGCTGCTCTTGCTGTGCTGTACACTGCAGTGCCAACTAGTCAATACCACCAACATCTGTTACAATGACTTGCTCAATTGTTCCCAATACTTGCTCATTCATTCATTCCTTTGGGAGCAGTTATGCATGAACATGCAAGCACCAGCAACTACATAGAGCTTTAGCTGAACCCTGCGCTCGCTTCTTTTCACACATCTCACTTTAGGTGTGTTCTTTGCCTGCCCTGGTGAGGTCACGTGTCAGCTTACTGTGACCTTCAATTGAGCTGAGTAGTCTTCGCAATAATGCTTTGTCTTGTCACTCACATAGAACACCCCTACAGATGACACAGCAGAGTAAGTATTTGTGTGATATGTCAGAGGCTTGGGCACTTCAAATTATGCATCAGTGAACATGCTTTCAAAGCCATGCAGATAATCTTTGGAATTCAGAACAATATGCACATGAAGACCCCTACCTGATGCTGGGAAAGTGTGGGTGCACGAAGAAGCTGTTGTGAAGGCCGAGGCGTTCTTGTCAGCACATATCTCTGTCGTGTAAGTACAGGGAACGGGAGCTATGTACAAGTGGTGACTGTCGCCATTGTAGGAAAAGGCAATGCTTGAGGAAGGTGGTATTACAACGTCCTACACAGGCAGATGGTTGACACGGTTGGTGGCACTATCATGCCCATCAGCTTTGTGATGACCAAAAGATGTGCATATCGAGGAACACTCTGATCGTTTGCTGCCCCACAGCTAGAGGTCCAGATGCGCTGTTGACTTGTGGTGGATACTGAATGATTGACAGGCTCAGGACAGCCCACAGACAACACATGCCACCACACATCATATACGGTAAGGCTTGCTGTGCATGTCAGTTTGCTTCTCCAAGCAGGACACATCGCAGGCTGCATTCCAGCTTACAACACATGTCATGGAGTGTCCTGACAGGGCCAATTTTGGCCTGGAAACATGACTGGGATGTCCAGTTTCACTAGATCACCTTGAATGTGCATGTTGTCTTTGTAGCATTGCTTGCCATGGTGCCACTGCCACATTTTCCGCAACTTGGGACAACTTCACTGGCTGCTGCGGTGCCAACCAACCTACAGTGGCAAACAGGTACTTCAGCATACTTATCAGAAGCAGTCACCTGCGTGTGCATCATGGCACGGGCAGAAAGAGTGCGCAGGGACTTACATGCAAGGCCTTCCCCAGTCGAAAGCCAGCTGGCCTGCAACACAAGCCTGGATGGTTTTTAGTTATGTATTATGTATTGGAATTCCGACAGAAGTCGTGAGATAGCCATTCACCTACCTTCAGCGGTCTGTGTCTGCGCCAGGAGCATCGCCAACAAGACAGCGAGCGTCCAGCCGTTAGCAGATCTGACAGCACAGCCTTGCATGGTGGTGGATGCAGAGCCACGTATCTGGAGCTGCGGCTACCTCCTTTGCAAGTTGCACTGCCACCACAAAGGACGCAGACAATCACCGCACCAACTGCCTGCGGCTGCGACCCTGTTCAAGATCTGCTGAGGCTTGATCGCCACAGCATCTTCGCTTGGCTCAAGATTCTTGGACCAATCATCCTGTGGACAAGCCGATGCCCTCAAGAACCCCCTCTGTCTAAGCCGCAACGCCAACACGTGATGCCGCGAATCTTCGCCCGGCAGAGCAACAGGTGTCCAACGCGTGTCGCGAATCTGGCTGTTAGAAAGTCGCTGGATCGTCACCTCGTCGTTAGTTGCGACGAAAGGGTGCAGACTCTGCCATCTGCGGCTGTTGAAGGTGGCCGCCTACGGAAGTTAAAGAGCCTCAACTCGTTCTGTGCTTTCAGCTTTGGTGTCCCGGGCAGACGAGAACCTTGTTACGTTTTGCTCTTTGACACAGAGTCATGGAAGGCTATGCACGTAGAGCTGCCACCGGGTGGTCGGCGTTGTTGCTGACGGTGTTGCTTGTGATCATGCAGACACAGCCTACAGCAGGTATGCTGGATATTGATTGTCTTTCCGGCATGTCTGCCTTCGTTGTTGCAACGTGAACATCGAAGACAAAGTCGCTCTTGCAGGCCAGTTAGCATTTGACTGGGGCAGGCCTTGCACGTAAGCTTCTGCTTAAGCTTCCCTAGCTCTGTCATATGTGACAGTGACAATACTTAGTCTTGGTCGTCCCAGCTCACCCATATCTTGCTGGAATCTTCTTCTCCACTGGTCTCCACTGGTCTCAGCGTGCAACGACAGCACTAGGCAGTGTCTGTAGCAGCATCCTGACGCCTTGGCTGCAATCTGATATTGCAGGTTGGTTGGCACATCATCCTCCTCTGAAGTGGCCCCAAACTGTGGCAAGTGTGGCAGTGGCGCAATGGCAAGCAACAGTACCAAAATGGACTGCACATTCAAGGCAAGACTAGGCCAAACGTTTGTTCAAGTTGCAATTGCCTGGCAGAGCCTGTATCCACATTGTATCCACGCACTAGTGCAACATGCCTGGGCATTGCCGCAGCAAACCTGAGCTGCATAGTATAGCTATGGGGTGCCAAAAACACATCACAGACGCGTTTATTTACATTGATTGCACATCACTGGTCAACATGCCCTCTGATTGATGCATCTACTTTGCAGGACGTTGTGATCCCACCATCATCAAGCATTGCCTTTTCTTACCACGGTGATACACACCACCTGTTTGTGGCGTCCTCACCATGCACGTACACCACCGAGATATGCCCCGACAAGTCTAATACCATGGTCACCACATCAACACCATGCAAGTACAGCTTTCCAGCATCAGGTATTTGAATTTCTGTCTGAATCAACACCAATGCGTGAGGTACCCCATGCATGCTAAGACAGGTTGTGTGTACATATCAGTGAGTTCTGCCAGAGCACATCTGAACTGCTGAGTCAATGGGTTTATGATGCTGTGCCCGCATGATTTTCTCACATAACCACACAGACATGAGGGTGTGTGCACATGCAGGCGTCTTCTATGTGAGTGACAAGACAAAGCATTACTGTGAGCAATACTCAGCACACCTGAAAGTCACAGTCACCTAATGCCACTGTACAGCAGTTTCTGATGCCCTGGATGGCCATATGTTGTATCACATCTACCTCAGGTGCCTGGCACAAGTAGCTATCTTTGTAGAGTAGCAGGTTCAAGGTGCAACGCTGGACTGCACGTAATTGCGCAACTTGGCTATAAGCAGGATTGCATGCAGCACTGCAAATACAGTCAAGCAGCCTTGCCAGCAAGCATCTATACTACACAGCAGTGTACTACATAGGGGTGTGCGAAGTCTTTACACACAGTCGCTCAGGGATGCTAGCCTAGCATATATATCACTTCACGATCATGTCAATCCATGCAAGCCTATCACACAAAAGTAGAAAGCGAAAGCATGAAGCAGATAGTGCATGTCCAAAAAGGCTGGTCTTGCATGATCATGATGAACATATGCCAGCACAAAACTCGCCCTCTTGATTATGTCAGGAACACCACAATATACGGCTCAGTGACTCTCAGAAAGACTGAAGAAAACATCAGAAACACTGCATGCAAGAGTACATCAGGAAGTCGGGAATGACTATGCGCTCACATGTGCTCATGCGATTGTTACGTATTCTTTTGCAAGCCAGCAAGTGCAGGTCCCAAATAATTGTTGGACTTGTCCGGAAGATGGGCCACCAGCTCGTACATCTCGAGACCTTTCTCTGGCGTGTACTCATAGCACACCTCAAAGGTTTTGTTGCGTGCTGCAGTGTCATGCAACGACTTGACACACACATCTGCCACATCTGCGCAACTGATGCCCTGTGTAATGCGGTTGCCCTGCAATTACACAAGCTGTAAATTGACAGCATGCTTGCGCTCTTGAAAGCACGTACAGTGACTACGCCAGCAAAGAACGCAGGGTTCAAAAGAGTATTGTGGTCACATGTCTCTTGAATGCATCTCAATACTTTGCTTCATGTACTTTCATGTCAAATATGTCAACTGCAACATATTAGAAATCGAGAGACCCGCAAAGCCCCTTTGCCAAAGCAAAACAGGATAAGCCTACCCAACACAGCACCTGCTGTCAGAATGTGCAAGCATGACGCTGCCTGATTAGCAAGCAAAAGTTCAGCTGTGTGTTCATACCTGATCAAATATGAGGGCTTTATACCCGCCAGGCTCTTCCAGGAGGGGCCCTGCCCTGATGACTGTGTAGCCCAGCCCTGTGTTCTTCAGCACATTCTCCCCTGGACACAACAGCAGGTACGTAAATGACCTTGCAACAAATAAGTGCAAGAGGCAGCTGTGTGCACGCTGTTGATACTGCTCTATTGACAGATTGCAGCACATGCAATCTTTTCACAAGCATCATGCTGTTGTGCAGTATCTCATTTCACCAAGGTCATCATGTCAATCCAGCGTGTGCTTTGCAAGGCTGCAAGAATAGCAGTGCTTGCATGCACATCTGATATCGTCTCTCTGACAGAGCCCAAATGTCACATCACACATATTGCATCATACACAGAAGCAAAAACGCAGTCACAAAAACAAGGCACAGCACAAGCCGCAGTTTTTACATGATATGCAGCGCAGCCCTCCAGCATGACATACAAGAGCATTACCCCGTCGTTTTGCGGCCATCATCTTGTCATGCTGGGCCATGTCAGTGATGGACTGTGGTATGCCAGCACATCCAACCATGATGAAGTCAGTCTCATCACCACCTGGCAAGGCCTGCACCACATGAGCAGCTTCGTGACAATATCAGAGGTGTGCATGCTGGCAAAGAACTTGCCAGCATGCAATGGTCACAAGCAACCAGGGGCTGAAGTACTTTTGAAATGCAAGCTGTCCACCACCTAAATTGTAGCAGTGACGCAGAGAAGCATGTCTGAAGTACTCTACTTGCACATGGGCCACTTAAATATGGCCCCAGATTATGCAGCTGACAAATCACGATGTGATTAATGCCAAGTGTGATCTGAAGCATGTGAGGATCACCCCACACGGAAGAATGCATATCTTTGAGGGGAGCTGGAGGTCTTTCTGCTGATCTGGACCTGACAAGCTTAGTGAAAGCAAGACGTCAGTTTCAGGCAATGCTCACATCATTGCAGAGGGATTTGAGCACCCATGTGTGCCTTTTGTGTGCATTATACGCTATGTAAGAACATCAGAATTCAAAGTGCAGTCCAGGCCCAACAGAGACTGATCACCAGGGATGACTCACCCTAATCCAATCCACCTCCATGTCAAAACTGTTGTCACGTGTTTCGTCATCAACCAGCATTTGCCTGCTTCCTCTGGCCGTGTTCAATGGCATGTTCCTGCACACAAGAACTGTCGCCGTCACAGAGCATGCGTCGAGCCTAGTACAAATAGCAGTAACACCACCAGCAGCAGCAGCAACAGCATGCAAGATATGATGCAGTGGTGCTGGGGGTGGCTGTCTAGTCTGCAGTCCCAATATGTAGTTTGGGGACCGCATCTATGCACATTGAAAATGAGAAATCAGTCATACCTGCCGCCAACCTCAAATCGTATTGCAATCTGAGCTAGATTGAGGGTGTTGGCATCCAATGGAGGCTCGCCAGGGGTGAGGGGTCTGAAGGCATTGAAGGGCATTCGTGTGTTTCCATATCCCTTTCTGGTGGGGAATCTGAAAATGTATGCGGCGCCAGTGCCTGCATGCACAAACAAAAGGATAGTTGAAAGCCTGGCGACGCACCGTCAACACAAAGTGCAGAGCAGCTCTCTCTCAAGTAGACACATCAGCAATTCTTTGCTGCACAATGCAGGAAGATGCTGAGTTGTAGCTGCTGTGTTGCATGCCCCACAAAACAAGATGCAGGGTACTGAATTGAATTTGCTGCTCAAAGTATTACACGGTTGGTTTTGACAATGTACAATGGTTGATGCACATGCCCGTTGACATAGCCAGCAGGTTTTTGCATCCAGCTGACCCTGTTTGCTGTACTCAGTAATGCATGTGTCTTGCATGCCAAGCTGGAAAGCTGTCAACATCAACTATGGGTCACAGCATGCTCACACAAAGCAAAGCATCAAGGTTCAAAGCAAAGGACCAAAGCTGAAGAGCACCTGTTGTCAGGACAAGGGTGTAGACTTGGCCGTCGCCCCTGACTCGCACCACCAACCCCTCACAATCTGCCAGCTCCTCTGCTTGCTCTTCCACAAGCGGTGAAGCTGTCTCTGCTATCCCATTTCTGGCATAAATTTGCCCTGTCCAGATATATACAGTGTCATTGACATCAAACGTGACAGGAGATTGTTTGAGGAGAAGGATGCAGAAAAAAAGATGTCTAGGGAATACAACACTAAAGGACACAAAAGGAAGACTTAGAACTTCAGCAAGACACCAAGCAAGAAGGGCAAACCAATGAAAGCAATACATGCTGCAAGAAGTCACAAGAAATCGTAAATCTGGATGACAAGTATGCTCTGGTGTTTGTAGAGGCCAGTTTGCTTGCTGAAAGCTGGCTGCGTAGTGCGTTCTGCATGTATCTGAGTCCAATGCAAACTGGCCCAATTGCACACACAACAGCATGATTGGTCGAGATGCTAAAGGGGTTTCAACAGGGTAGCACAAGCTTTTGCAAGTCACTTGATTGCAATACCTTTGAATCTGAAGTTGCCATGTTTGTTCACAGATGTTGTGGCCTTGTTCTGGCCCTGATCAAACACTTTAGAAGTAGCGCTTTCTTCTGCACCTACTCTTGTCACCTTCCAAGTCGCATGATCCATGCCATTACCAAAATCTGCTATACTACGCTTTGCAACAGCTGGCAAAAGATTGTCTTTCTGTGCCTGCCTGTTCTGGACATCCTGTGATACATCAGCAGAGAATCGTCAGCAATGTAAACAGGTTGCTCACTGACACAGACTGTTGAAAAACAAGTTTTGGTAGACCAGTGTGCAGTCAAGTGTGCCGCAGCCAAGTCGGCACCTGATTTGCCCCTGAACCATTATTAAAACAAGCAGGATATTGTGTAATTAGTCCATCCCGGGCAAATGATGCAACATGACAAAGGATGAGTAGATGCGACCTTGGATAATGTACAACAGTGATTTGCGCGGTGACACATGACAACAGCCTGCCACTGATGAGCCAGTGCACTCACCATGAAGGCTTTTGCCAGGTTGAAGGGACCGGTCTCCTCAACCTTCTTGAGCTCTACATTATACGTGCTTCTGGACTTAGCAGCATAAATGATCTGTGGACAAAACACTGACACATTGAGCACCACTTGAGGTCAAGCAGCTTGCCAAAACAGCACTGTGCATGCTTGCAAGAAGCTAAAAGTATGCGACACAATGCCCGGCTGCGTTACCTTGTCAACTCCCTTAGCAGCTGCTCTGCAGGATGCATAGTCTGACACATCGCCGTAGACGACCTCAACAGATTGGGGAATGCCTGCAGGTCGCTGTGCCTCTTCCTCATCTTCTGTGGCATGTTGCCGTATCAAGGCTTTCACCTTGTAGCCTCGCAGTAAGAGCTTGCGAAGCAACACTCTGCCTATCCTGCCTGTTGCCCCAACAACCAGCACAGTCGTAAAAGCTGCTTGCGGGGTCTCAAACTCTGTCAGACCCTCTCCGGCTGAAGAGTATTCTTCAGTCACCGGCAAGCTACGAGTGGGAGAGGTGACACTGGTGAACTGCCCCCAAAGGTTGTCCAAGACAGCTCGAGACTTCCGACCAAGTTTGATCGGATTGACTGCACCGATGCCTGGGTCGACGTCTGTGGCGGTTTGTGCGGCTGTGGTAGACTGCGTGCGTTTGTCAGCCTTTTCTGCTACGGCCAACAACTCGTTCAAGGCACTCCTTGATCTTCTGCCAAGCTTGACAGGATTGAAGTCGTCGAGGACGGCTGTTTTCTTTTTCTTTGACTTGCGATTGTCCTTGTCAGATCCACCATCCTGTTCGCCGTTGTCTCCAGCAGCACGCGTTCTTGTTGTCTTCTGTCTGCACCGTGGTGCATGAGCAGGCCTGGTTAAACGGAAGGCCGACCGTTTGTGTAAGCGGCAGGCGCAGCAAGACTTTGGTGCATCAAGCTTCCCCGCAACATCTAGCATTGTGCGGTCTCGTCAAGATCGACGCCTGAACATTGCACAATGAGAACTCACAATTGTCAGCCTCAGCCTTGATTGCTGGGATCATAAAACTGAAAGGGTACTAGGAGACGAAACGGTCAATTGTATTCTTACAGCTTGTTACAGTTGACTTACAGTGGTGATCTGCTGTCTCTGCTTGGCTGATCTGCTGCGTCAGGGACCATGACTGAAGCGGCAAGTGTTGCAGCACAGTTCTTCAGTCCGTGGGATCCACCACCGCCTTTCTGTAGCCCGCCGAGCGACTCAAAACGTGCAGATGTCATTCAAAAGCTTGCTCAGTTTGCAGCCAAAAACGGAGCCAGTTTCGTAGAATTGATTAAAGTGAAACAAAAAGACAATCCTGAGTACCAGTTTCTGTTCGGAGGAGAAGGCTCTGGTTACTATCGCTGGATCCTGTTCTGCAGCTGCCACAACCTGCCAGTTGACCAGGCCCTGCCGGCTGCACAGCCAGCAAATCAGCAAACAGCACAGCCAGCATATGAGGCTCAAGCTGCGCCTATTCAAGATGTGGAGGCAATGCTGCAGCAAGCCCTGGCAACTTGCAGCCCTGAGGTCCGGGATGGGTTTTCGCAAGTTTTGGCAGCTCTTTCTGGTTCCAAGGTTGGTCTGATGGTCTCAGATTCAGCAAAGCTGCAGCATCTTGAGCGCAGTTGAAAAGTCATGTCAGCCAAAGCAAATGTGTGTACTGTTAACATCCTAACAGGCCATCCTCTGCAGCCACCTTCGCCGCATGTCGTGTGATGATGCAGGAATCCATCAAGCAAAGCCAACAGTGGTTCATGGCATGCCTGCCGTATGCACCAGGCATGGCAGCTGCCCTTGCCTTGCATGTGCGCAACATGCCAGACTATGACAAGCAGCTGCACGTGCTGTACTTAGCCAATGACATCTTGCTGAAGAGGTATGCTGCTGGTACAATCTATTGCCACAACAAATTTTCATGGCTGATTTAGTCTGTCATGATCTGCGCTGCGCATTGCATTTGCACAGCTCATCATGTGACAGCCGCAAGCTACAGAACCTCCTGACATGAGCAGCTTAATTTGCCATGCCATCTGCATCTGGGTGCTGTTCAGCATGTGCATCATGCCTTCTTGCTCAGGATGGCTTTCTGTAGGGCACTGAGCCTTGGGCTTGCTGTGTCACCTTCCACCTGTCTGTCTGCAAGGCATCCTGGTGAAGTGCTGTCATGCTCATGCATTCGTCCATGAGACAAATGTCTTGCCATAGCATCAGATACATACAACCTGAGTAGCTGTCTGTTCAAGGCCTAGTTCTGGCACTGTGTTTGCTGCTCACATGTGCGCTTTGATGCTGACAGGCTATCACAGCGGCCGCCAGGCAGTGCTGCTGATGTCGATGAAGTCGCACAAGCTTTCAAGCCCTGGCTACCCGGCATTCTTGGCATGGCCTTCTCCACAGGGGGCCGCACTGATCAGGTCTCCCCTTAAATGACCATTCCTTGACACTCTTGCCCTGTTACGTGCAAATTGATGCCATTGATTAAGATGGTACAACGGTACTATGCGCAAGGAGCAGCTGTCTTGCGGTCTGCTTTGGGTTTCGAATGTATTGATTGGACAAAGTCAACTGATGATAGCTGTCGAGCTCAACATGTTCCCAGTTCAGAGCTTGCTGCAGGTGAAGGAGCGTTTGTTGAAGATCTTGACCTTCTGGTCTGACCGCAAGCTGTATGACAAGGACACCATGCAACAGCTTGAGGCTGCACTGCTGTCTGGAGACCCAAATGCTATGCTGCAAGCTCCAGCTCCAACACAGGTTGGCATTGGCTGCACACAGTATGGCTTGCACACTGCAGAACTTCTATGAAGTGGCTGCTGATATTCTGTCGCTGATAAAGCTTAAATTCTGTGGTTTTGTAATCTCCCATGCTGCACCTGTGCACATTGACAAGGCTATTTGGTGCTTGCGTACACTTGGCTGCAACAGCTACACACAAGTTCACTGCTCAACCCTTGCAGACAGCAAGATCAGCAAAGAGGAAATGGGATCAGCCGGCGCCAGCTGCTGCTGCAGCCTCCAGCACCGGTCCAATTGTGACTCAGTTCATGCAAGCAGCTCAGCAGCTGTCCTCTCTGTCCCAGGCAGCATACCAACAGCAGCCACCGGTGTCACAGCCTGGGTACCATGACCCACAGATGCAGCAGTCAGGCTTCAGTCAGGCCTATCAGCAACATCCAGGCAGCCTGGGAATGCAAAGCGTGCACAGCACGCCCAGCAGTAGCTTTGGAATGCCTAGTTTCAATGTGCCACCTGGCAGTGTGGGGATGCACAGCATGCCAGCTGGCACACCTTGGCAGTCTGACTCAGCACAGCAGCAGCAACCTTGGGGCATGCCTGGGCAGGCCCCTGGCTATGCTCAGTACCCCCAACCAGGCATGGGGAGCATGTCTATGAATCAGCAGATGCCAGGTGAGATTCTGCTATGTAGAACAACACTTGCACGTTCAAGTCAGACATGTGACAGGGCTCGAATCGCCAATGCATCTTGGAGATGTGCTGTGTGTTGACCTAGCAGGACGCAACTCATTCACCTCAAAGATGCATAGTGCTGGGATAGGTTAGCACAGGCCGGTGCATGAAATGCGTCACTGTCTTGATTCTATTCCATGAGGGCACTGTTCACAGTTAGCGTATGCACTATCATGTGTATGTTCCTTGCTGCGTTAGTGAGCTGTACAGCTAAACATCATAGCCTGTCTGATGTTCTACGTTTAGCACTGGTATTGCATGCAGGCATGATGCCTGGACAGCAGTACATGCCTCCCCCTCAGATGCAACATCAGCAGCACATGATGCCTCAGCCGCACACACAGCAGCACATGGGTGGCGGTGCTTGGTACCCCCCTCCTGGGGGTGGGGCCCAAGGTGTACCCCCTGGGCTGCAAGGCCAGCATCAAGCAGGGCCATTCCAGAATGTGCTAATGCCGCCTGTAACAGGTATGCAGTTGACATCTGTGCCAGGTGGCAGGTCAACCAACTATTAGCATCCCTCAATGCTACAAGGTTGCCTTGAGTTGCCAAACCTTCTGCCCGCATGCAGAACCGTCAGTGAAGCATCAGTGAGAGTTTGCATTTGACAGTGCCTAGATACCTTGAAGATGCATCACAGGTGGTGGCGTGTAAGTCATGGCAGAGCCTGTCACAGTCTTGGCTTTTGTTGTATGATATCGTAAGGACAGATAGCAGTCAAAACAACAACATTGTGGTGCAGACATGCACGCACCGCCACCTGATTTGGCAGCAGCAGCACCAGCTGTTCCCGCCAAGCCCCAGACAGACCCCATGTCCTTCCCGCCAGGTCTCATACCTCAGCTAGTGGCCGAGAAGCTGAAGACCGACCCCCCCTACTCCCCCCTGAGCCCCCTTGACATTGACCAGGCTGGCTTGCCATCTACGTCAGAGCCAGATTCCTACCTGCAGTCTAGAATTGACAGATTCTATGCCGAGCTTCAGGTAACAGCAGCAGACGACATTTTTGATACGACTTTGATGGTGCTCACAAAAATTGGTAGTCACGAGCAAAGGCTGCGTTCTCTACTGATACAAAAGCTGAGACGCTGTTGCTGCTAGGAGTTTTGCAGTCTGTGAATTAGGTCACCAGCCCCTTGCATTCAGCTGCAGTCACCCTTGTCATCAATGCTTCTTGGTCAACACTATGCACGAACAAAAACTGCACAGGTGGTAAGCAGTCTCAAAAACCTGCACCACTTGTAAGATCCTGACTCTTGTGTTGTCCCTATGAATGTCGGTTGGAGCATACTTCAATGTCCTATCTTTATCTATTTATCCTTTCATTATTTTTGTTTGTGTATTAGTCAATCAGTTTATCATCCTTTCAATATGTATATATACTTGTTTGTTCAATTTGGTGTGTCTTGACAGCGTGTTGTGTTTCAGGACTGGCGGCCAGGAGTGCAGCGCACTGATGGGGGCAAGCCCAGAAGGGCCCTCAAGGAGGAGCCGGATGAGGACAAGCCCCGCAAGCCATTTGACCCCAGGGCAGAAGTCCCAGTCATGCCTTCAGACGGCTCCTTTCAGGGATCAGGTGAAGCACCCCAATTGTGGTTGTCATGCCTGCAAATGCTGCATCTTGAGGCTGAGGAACGTGCATCTGTCGCAATCAGCGCTGCACATGACATCAATTAGGATTTTTGGACAGCCTCTCAATCCCAACCTAGCTTGACACTATGTGCCATTGGGTCCCAGTGTCTGCATAGCCATCCTTGTGTCTGTACTATCCACCAATGGATGCACTCATCATTATGACATGAGCAGCCCCTTGGCCAGGTATAATGGTAGGTTTTGCACCTCATTGCAGGTGGCGGTGGTTTAGGGTTTGGGAATGCAGGCCTTGGCTTCCACGGTGCTGTTGAGGAGCAGCCTGCAAATGCATTTGACAGCTATAGGGAGCAACGCAGTGGCCGCTACAAATCCTCCCTCATCAAGCCCCCACCCACAACTTTCTCATGACTTGGGTTTTGTAAACTGACAATACTTGTTTGCCTGTTGTCAGTTCAGTTGATACCAATACGGCAGAAGTGCATCATGGTGCCTAATCGCAGTTGCTGCTGCTATGTGTTATCTGGCACTACGTAAGATTTCAAAAGCTGGTGCATGAGCAGAAGCTCAGGGATCGCGGTTGAGTGCGCATTGCAGTCACTGTGTGTGTGTGTGTGTGTGTGTGTGGTGCAATACTGATGTTTTGATGCTGCCCTCCAGAAGCCAATTGTGCTGCTGCCTTGATATTATAGCTCAGTTCTTATAGCATCAGGCTCGTCTTCTCTGTTTGTGCAGCAAGGCATCCCAGGCATCCCAGCCTGGTATATATGCAGCTGTTCTCTTAGGCTCAAAAATGCATAAGCAATACCATTTTGATGATGGCGTAGTGACATACACAGCAGCATCTTGGTATCATATACTGTTAGCTGAACTGTATAGGATGCACTGATTTGTAGAGTCTGCATCCAGGAGAGTCAAAGCTGGACACACAATGCACTCAAGTAGCAGTGTGATTTTGTTTGCCTACGCTGGACTGCCAATCTGTTGATTAAAAAGAGGGTTGTCTTGGTGGTACAAATTGTTGCATCACACCAATTGCCAAATCTGTACTCTGTCAAAAGCGGTTTGCTAGTGTGTTTGCATCTGCTTGGACCATTGTAGCAATTGCAGTGCTGGTGACATATGGATGTGCAACCAGTTTTAATCATCGGATTCATACCACTAAGAAAAGCAGTTTTAAGACCGAGCACGCTGTCACTAGGTGACTGCAGTATATTTGAGTGTGTGTTGTGATACAACTTGATTTGTAGTTGGAGGGGTACACCCGAAGGGCCCTCCGTTCAGAAATTCGCTAACCTTGCCGAAGCAAGAGGAAGCGGGGGATTGGAAATAGTTTTCAACCAGCAATAGTCGCGTCTCGGTTTGACCTCATGAACTGCGACATTGCCCCAAGCGCAAAGATGCCTAAAACAGCTGACTGGAGCCCTTATGTACGAACTTCGGAAGCGGCAATGCAATCTAGGGTATGGGATGAGACAAGCCCTCTGCGTCAGCTTTTGCTTTATTCGCTCCGCCGCGGATTTATTATTATATAATAAATCCGCGGCGGAGTACAAGCTTTTGCTTTAAAATTTAGTGTTTAGGTGTGCGGAGCCACCTAGATGACTAATGCTGCAGCAGCTGCACTGAAGCGCCGTGATGCAAGACAAAATTACAGAAAGAAAGAACATGGAGAATAGTGTGTAGCTGCGAAATAGGGTAGTAGGGCTGCAATTTCCGACAAGAACATTAGCAGAAATACAGATACATAGTACAAAATGCAAGCCTGTAGAGCCAGAACCCACCAGAAATCATGAAATTAGGACTGACTGCCTGCCTCTCATAAGTTGAGTGACATATGCAAGCCACAACATGCTACAAAGTACAATTATGCCTAGACTCCGAGACAGATGTGTCCGTATTGCTAATCCCTAAGCAAGGTTCAAAACAGAATCCAAGGCTCCAGTAATCCCAAGTCCAGTTTAGGGTGCTGGAAAAGCTATATTGTTGCAAACGGGTGTGAGACTTGCAAACACATAAAGCTTCAGTCGAAGTCTGAAGTCTGTGGTGATCCGCAAAAACAATCTATCTTGCACAAAAAATCACATGATACAGCACCCTCCTGGCACGCCTCCTCTCAGCATATCGTGCTCAAACTTCAGCCTGTCAGCACTAGATGTCATGCTGAGTAGCCTGTATTTGTCACTGGGGTTCAGAGGGATCAAGTTTGCAACCCAGAAGCTGAATTTCTCAGCATCCGAGGATGATGGTCTGTCCCCAGCTCTTGCAACCAGCTCTGCAAATCTAGAATGGCTATTTCCCACAGCAATGGCCCTGGATCAACAGTACAAGCAAATTTACAATACCTTTCTGCTGTACAAGTCCAAAAGAGGATTCTGGTATGCGCACATTGCAGGCACACAAGGTTGGCAGCCATTAAGCAGGTTTGCCATGACAGATGCCTGGAATGCCTCAGAGCAGAACTGCTTGCATTGCAATCACAGCAAGACTTCGCTCAAACCATTGGAGCAATTGTGTTTGGAGCAACACTGCTCCACCATATGGTGGATGATTCTGTACAGAACCTACAGCAGAGAGTGATGGCCGGCTGAATGTCAGCAACACAGCCATGAACATCACCCAAACAAGGACAACATCTTGAGCATAGTACCTGACTTTGTCCAGCCACACATTAGCGAGCTGGTCCACAGACTGGCACAAGGCATGCAGGCTGACTTGGGCCTCAGAGGCTGTTGGCGGGAGGCTGTCTGTGAAGTACTCAGGGCGGGCTACCCGGTAGCCATCCTGCTCCCAGCAGTCCACCACCTTGAATCTCTGCTTGCCCTCTATCTCCAGGTAGAACCGCCTGCGCAGAAGTACATGCACGACTAAGATGAACACATTCTGGCTGTCATCTTGTTCTCAACAGTCCCAGAATAAGACTCTCTGACTGCCCTCTATTCTCTGTGCAGGAAGACGCGCCAAAGACACGCTGGCGGTCAATATGAGCTGTGTATGTCTGTACAAGGTATGAAACAATACTGCAGACCAAGGCAGTGTCTCCCTATCTCAATTGCACATCAGTGGAGACAGTCAGGGTGAGCTGGAAAGCGTTTCAGTTACTGTTAACATCAGTCAGGGTGAGCTGGAAAGTGTTTCAATTACTATTAACATCAGTCAGGGTGGGCGTACCCATCAGGAAGTGGTAGACACTCCAAGATTTCACACTGGCAGGCGACAGCACTGAGCTGGCTGCGCTGGTTGACAGTGGCCATGCCGAAGCGGCGGTTGCCCTCCATGCAGCGCCGTACCAGCAGCCGGTACCGCGGCTCAAAGATGTTCAGCTCCATTTTCTCCCCTACATTCATTGCTTGTCTGAGCTTGCTTTTGTTGCTTCTGAGGTTTCGGCAGTGAGAACATGACAGTACTGCACTGGCTGTAGATTGGTGTGATGATGGACCAACAGCATCTCACCAACAGCATGAAGGGTGCAGCAAAGAGAAAACAACCAATGGCTGTTTGAAAGAGAGAGATGTTGATGTGGCACTTGCATGAGCACATTCTGCTATGTGACTTGGCACTCATTCACTGCATTCAGTTTCGAACAAGTAAGAGGATGATCAGGACATTTATGCTAAGCAGACCCACACAGAAGTTGGCTCACGGCTACACAAAGTACAAGCTGTCCTGTGCACATGCCATCCTAAATGGACAGAAGATGAATTTACCTGGCATCATGCAGCTCATAACAAAGAGAGGGAGGGGTGTCTCAGGCCCCCCCGGCTGGTGCCCCTGTTCTTGAGCTGCTACCTCAGCCTTCCTCAGAGCATACTCTTCTGGAAAGCTCTTCTCAATGATGTTCTGAAGAGTAATGGTAATGGGCAGTTTCCTGCCGACATGCAGCACCTGCAGGCATATTGTAATAATACAAGTTCGTACAAACACAGTCTTGTCCTCGAGAGCAAAAAAAAGGCAGCATCAGGCCAAAGTCAGTCAGGCATATGAAGAACCTGAGACAAAGTACTGATGAGGTCGTCACAAGGATGAGGCTGAGCAAAGACTGTGGACCACCATAACAGCTATGTACCGTGCTCATGCTCATGCTGCGTGTCATGCTCATGCTAGATGTCATGCTACACGCCATGCTCATGTCATTGCCCGCGATCCCTGCAGGTATTTTTCAAGTGCTGACCAGGTGTGTAGTCACGAATGATGGGCCAGGCTTATTGTGGCTGCCAATGCATCATAGTGTCTACCAACAGGGCAAAGTGGTGGAGATGTGGAAAGGTTGGTGACAATGCATTCATGATGGCCGCGGATACCATAAATGTCATACAATGACGTCAGACATGCCAGATCACGCCATAAGTGAATGCACAGCAATTGCAGCACTTGTGAAAGCATTCAACTCCATAAATGGGTCACACAAACAAATGAGAATGAAATGAGAGCTTACCGTACGGCACATAGGGCACTTATTGCTGTGGTCCCCAGCCCTCAAGAAGCAGTCCCGGCAAAACGTGTGGCCACATGGAGTAGTGACCGGCTGGTACAGCAGCTTCAGACACAGTATACACTCAAACTCGTCCACCCTCTCTGCAACTCTTGGCCTGTGCATCAGTTCGGCAAACGGTGAGACCTGTGTTTCAAGCGCGACGACCAGAAATTCCATGGCATGCGTTGTACAAAATACTGATCAGTGAGGATTGTGTCAAAGCCTTTGACATCTTGTACAGTCCCAGCTTGCAAAGCCAGAGTTGCCACATCATATCTGAGGTGAATCCTCAACATGCAGGTTAGTTGACAATGATGCTGCCGAGTCATTGGTTGGTAACGAAGCACGTCACTGCTATGTCCCCTGAGCATTTTGCATTGCAAGTGCCTCTGCAATTGTGCCAGCACCTCATGCTCAACTCTGGCATAAAGCAGTCAAAGCGTCTCTGTTGTTTCATAGTCATGTAGTCAGACTGACCATGTTTGCCAATTTGAAGCAACAAAAGCAGTGCACTACAACCAGCAGCAAAAAGCATGCTTGCATTACTATGCATACGCTTGTGAGCTACATTCTTACCGCTTGTGTGGATTTCCTTCTGCTTTGTCTGCCTCAGAAATGGCTTTGTGGGTGAACTTGAGGCCATCAATTAGTGCCTGATCAGCGGGCTCAATGCCCAAGCCAGCTAAGAATGCAGACTCTGCTGCTCTGTATGCCTCTAATAGTAGATGTGCTGCACCCTGAACACAAACAATGCAACAACCTCATTTGGCAACATCTAACAGCAGCGGCCGGCCAACAGAGCCCTGTCTGTCATGCTGTTGAGAACAGACATGCCTGCTGCTGCATAGACACAATGCAATGTGAGCTTGACATATCACAGCCATGCATGCAGGGTACAAAATTGTCCACAACACAGCTGCACCCTGGCCAGCAAGCAAGGTTTGATGATTTGCTATGAAGGTAGACAAGCTTGAAAGATGTGAGTGCAAGGAGTTGACCAGACTGCAAAGTGAAAATGCAAAGTATGCTGCTGCTTGGAGCTGAAAGGTGAGTAATGCAGCAGCAAATGTAACTCACCTGAAGCTCGTACGCCCTAGCTGATGGTGCAAACTCTGCTGCCTTGCAGGCATCATTCAGAGCAAGATGAGCAAGGTGGAAGGGGTCTAAGCCTGACAGCTGTTGCCTTTCTGACTGTGCTGCTGGGATTGCTCGAAGATACTTGCTCAGTCTGCACCATGCACAGGTTTCTGGTCATCACAAAGAATAAAACTAATGAAAGATAGGCAAGAAACAACAGCAGCTCAAGCCAAGCCCACCTTGCAAATGCTCTGCTGCGCTTGCAGAGATAAGTGCTTTGCTCTTCTGCACTGTCACATTTCTTGAGGGCTTTGGACGACTGATCTATGAGCCTCTCACACTGCAGGCGCACGGACATTCAGCTTCCATGCGAACACGCTTCAGCAGCAGCTCGCAAAGCAGAAGAATTTCGCACTTGAACGACAGTGTCCTCTGAGAGGTCCTCAAGATCCTCCACGTCACCAGACTACGACACAAGAAATACTGCAGTCAAAGCGAAGTGCGAGATATCAGAAAGAACAACAGCAGCATAAATTGTTGTACCAGCGAGCCTTTCCGACGAGTAGAAGAAATTTCAACAGTTGCAGTTGGGCATGCAGCAACTTCTGGAGCAGGTGAGGCGCGACCAGTAGGTTCTCCGGTCGACATCGCGCGGGACGTATTGTCTGGCGATACTGAGCTCATATCGCACTGCCGGAACCTGGCAAGCTGCAGGAGCTCGCTAGGTCAAAGTGTACTGTACAGTTGTGCACACAACACAGCCTTCAGATAGACCTTTCCCAGAATTGCAAGCTAAGCTGATGGACAACCTTCACACACCGCATGATGTTTCGAGTACCGAAGACGATCACAGTGCGTACCACAGTACGCAGTACGAACAAGTAACGCCTGGCCAGGCAAGTTGTGGTGCAGTCATTGTCAAATCAAATTGCCTAAACCAGGACATGACCATTACTAATCGGGCAGTCAACTCTGCTCTGCTAGGTCAGCCGCTTTGACTTGTGTTCAACGACACTACAAAAAACAAGTGTTACGTGCGTACAGGCTGAAGTTGCCGCACCGCAGCCACTGTCTAGATCTTCGCAAGTCACCAAAATGCCTTCGTCCAGTAGTATCGGCAAAAGGATCGGATTTATCGGAGCAGGCAACATGGCAGAAGCACTAGCACAAGGCTTTATCTCAAAGCAAAAGGTTGAAGCCAAGGACATATGGGCCACTGACATCAGTGAACAACGCAGGAAGCTTTTCGCAGACTTTGGCGCGAATGCTACCGACTCAAATGCAGAGGTCGGCCGTCTTGCGATCTGCAAACGCTGGTATCCTTTCTTGCCTGAAACGGAGTTTGCAATGACCCCATACTGCTACATGCAGGTCGTGAAAAACACCGACATCGTCTTCATATCCGTCAAGCCACAGTACGTCTCTCTGGTCATCAAGCAGTTCAAGCAGCACCTCCAAGACAGGCATGTTATAGTCTCCATTGCAGCTGGCATCCCTCTGAACGTATTACAGGCAAGACATTTTTCACAGCTTCCCAGCTGCTTGTGCACAAAGCAATCGGATCTGTCATGGCTATACTATGTAGGAAGCAGCAGGCAAGGAGGCCCGTGTGGTACGCGTCATGCCCAACACCCCCGTCTTTGTGGGAGAGGTTGCATCAGCCATTGCCCTTGGCGAGAAAGCCACAAAGGAGGACAGCGAACTAGTCTCAGCACTTTTCAATGCAGTAGGATACTGTGCACCAGTCCCTGAGAACCTAATCAATGCTGTCACTGGAGTGAGTGGCAGTGGACCAGCATACGTCTTCATCATGATTGAGGCCCTGGCCGATGGTGGGGTTAAAGCAGGGCTCCCTAGGGATGTATCCCAGAAACTGGCAGCACAGACTGTGCTGGGGGCTGCCAAGATGGTGCTAGAAACTGGCAAACACCCTGGACAGCTCAAAGACATGGTCACCTCACCAGCAGGTAACTGAGCACTGCTGTGTGCTTGTGCCTGCACTGCAGTGCTGCAATGTGCTGGTGCTGTGTGAAGGCAGTGCCTGCCTGCCTGTGCGCATTCACCTGACTGCGTATTATGTTGATATGGCAAATAATGCATGCTTCCTGTAACACTTGTGATGCACTCTGTGACTACGCCAACTGCCCAGCTTGGATGCAAAGTTGGTAGAGCTGGTGGGTATGTTCAGGGAATGAGTTGTGATGCTACTGCTGCAGGCACCACAATTCATGCAGTGCATGCACTAGAGAAGGCTGGCGTGCGAGCTGCATTCATCAATGCTGTTTTGACTGCTGCTGATCGCTCAGAACAGCTGGCTAAGCTATAAATCAAGCATCTCATGACAGCTACATACTACACATTCACCTGCTCTGACCTGACTTGAGAGGAAGCAGCTACTACAGGTCTGCCCTCTGCAAAAGCAAGTAAACTTGCCGTCTCCCATGTAGCTGATAGGATAACGATATCACTTCACCGCACCTTTCTGGACTTTCAGATGGACAGGACCAGCCAGACAGTGCAGCTGTCTACAGGCCTTGCGTGACAGCTCAGTCAAGGACAGACCACTTGCAGGCACACACATATATAAGCACCTTTCTGACCGTTCTCTTAGTGAGTGACAGTGACTCTACCATTCAGCTTTGCATCAGAACTGGAAATTCACACCAATGGTCTGTTGGGCAAATGTATACACGTATGGTGTGCTCTGTTTTAGATAGTGTTTCCTTATAATATGGATCTCAGACACATTGTCCCCAGGATGCACTGCTTAGATGGTGTTTCTGATTGGTCTTTGGGTCCACCCATCTGACGCCGCATTTGTGGCTCTGCATGCGCCAAAGCTGAGCATCTTTGGGGGCCTGAAGCCACCAAATCAGCTTGGCACAGACTGGCACATGTTACACAGATGCTTTGGACAACACTGTTCTGATGAAGCTGCCTAGCCATGCACACGACATAAGTCTGGTCTTGTATATGACATATGCACTGCATTTGCCCTTTGGGTGCGTCTGAAATGGGCAAGGAGCTCAGGTAGTCTATGCATGCAGAGAACATGCAATTTTCTGGGCATTGCATTGAGCTTCTCGTTAGTAGCTTACACATGAGGCGTAGTTAGAAAAGGACATATGCAGCTGAACCCTGCAATAAGACACTGGCAGTCTATGATTGGTCATGCCCGCACACGTACAAGTGCAACGTCTGAAGTGCAGTCCTGAGCCAAGAAGCTTTGTGCAGCTGCCGGGTGTATGTTTGTCAGCGTGTGCATTGCTTTGAAAGATTTGCACAAGTACTTCAACTCCTGCAAAGGTCTGAGCCTGACTGAAGGAGTTTGTTGCAAACTCTTCTGGTGCTCAAATAGTAATCATCTCACTTGTGGGATCTCTTTCACTTTCTGAATCAGTGCTGGCTGCCAGAAGAATAGAATCAGGAAACGCAATGCTGTCCTTGGGACCTTGACCAGGCAAGACTGGGCAACTCAACAATAAAAAGGTAGTCTTGAAAGATCAGAACAGATTTCTGTGTTGACACAGAACCAAACCCGAAAGCATAATATCAGAAATCCCTCAGACTGCACAATCCACACAACACTTGCCGCAAACACATGCTGACAGTTGAGGCCTCAGAACTTGTTGACTGAGTCAGACAGGGTATGCACGAATATGTATGTGTGCAAATTAGCTCTGGGCTGCTGTGCATGACGCAACCACTCCATAGCAGACACCCCTTGGTGCAAGGTTGAATAGTAACTGGCCTCAAGCATTGGGGTCTGACTTCTCATGTATGTTTTGCGATGATGCAGCAGTGATCCATTGTGTTGCCTGATACGACAGCGCAGAATCCTCATATAGGCTCTGGATCTCATCTGTGTTGCCGCTCTTGATGGCATTGACGAAAGCTTCCGCCTCAATCAAGTACACGTCCCTGTCATCTAAGGGCACCTGCAAGACAGACATCAGCATCAGGCTGCATGCACTGTGACATGGAGGCATCACATTAGTATAAAGTTCAGAGAATCAGGCTCCAAGAGAAATTGATCAAGGGCCTGGTCTCAGCACTTGATCAGGTTGTCTTTGGTTTGATTTGTCACCTGCAGGGTCTCTTTAGCTGCCAGAATGCATGCTAAGCTGACTCAGCATTGTCATGCTTCAGTCACTCTAAAGGTTTCGGCCATCTAGCCTCAGCTATAGCATGCTTTTACGACAAATGGAGCATTCATTTGCTCAGCCATGACACAAACTCCAGCAGTGCTTGCAAAAGACATACCAGCTGTGCATGAATGTAGCCTTAATACAGCCTTGTAAACAAGTCTGAGCCAGGTTTGGACGTAAGCAATGGAGAAGGGACAGGCATATACAGCATAACCACACACAACGCAGACACCTTCTAGGGCATGGCGTACCTCTTCGTATGTTGCTGAGTGGGGGTACCGGACCTTCAGCTTGGGCTCATTGTAGGGGTCAATCAGTATGAGGTGCAAACCATCTGCCAGAATCTCCAGTTCTGCAGTGCAGAGGAGTGCACCAGCCTTTTAATGCATGCAACACTCTCATTTCATACTAGCCCAAATGAAACCCTATGACATACATCCTACTCTCAACCTCTCAACCTCTCGACTTTCAGCATGGCCTGAAAATGCTGAACAAGTCATGACATTGAACTTTCAAAACTGTGGATGGAACGCTAAGTTAAGTTGGTAGAAGCAACAAGATTCAGAGTGCTTGAACATTGAGCTGCCCAAAAGGCATGAGCCGAGCTCTGAGCAACGAGCTGCCAAGAGGCATGAGCCGAGCTCAGAGCATGGAGCTGCCACAAGGCATGAGGTTTGAGAACTGAGCTGCCAAGAGGCATGAGCTGGTAGCTCTAGAGCTTTAGAGCTAAACATTGAGCTGCCCACGACTCGTGGGCCACGAGGCACGAGCTGAGTTTTGAGCATTGAGCTGCCAAAAGGCATGAGCTGACTTCTGAGCATTGAGCTGCCAAAGGGCATGAGGTGTGAGAACTGAGCTGCCAAGAGGCATGAGGTGAGGTGTGAGGAGGCTGACCTGTCTGATAGTGACTGGTATGAAGCACCAGGGAGTGGGTGAGGGAACCTACTGCCCCACTGGAGAAATGCCACACTGCTGCAGTCACTCTGTTGATGCGCCGCTCCATTGGTACCTACACGCAAGCCAAAGACTGAACTCACTACCCCACAGCTGGAGTGTCACATGATGTACTGTACTCAACATGCCCTCTGAGGTGCGGCTCACTTGCATATGCATGTCTTTGATATCGTACGACTCAGTGCTCACCACTCCATGCTCAGGCTCTGAGCAGGCATGACCTTGTGTCAAGACCTCAACACCTAGTGTGTGCCTGAGTCGCAGATCTCAGCAGGTCAACACTTCCACACAGAGACAGCGTTTATACAGAGTGCTTTGCCTCCAGTCTAATTCTTGGCTCAGCAGCAGGTTCTGAAAACTGACATCAAGACTGGTCAGCTCTTTTCAATCCCAAAATGTCTACTTGAATTCAAGATCGTCATCCATACACTAGAAATCTAACCACAAAAACGTCTGGGGACTGTAAAATCGCGTTTCTACATTGTGGAGATGTTTTAGGTCACCTCAGCTTCAGCTAGGGGTGGCTCAGGCATGTCTGAAAGCTTCTGCTGCGGCCCAACTGCCACGGCCTTCACCGAGTCTTCGATAATCTCACCAGCAAAGAAGCGCATGAGGTCCACAAAATGTGTAGCCTGCTCCACAATGGGGCCTCCACACAGACTAACATCCCACCTGATGAGTAAGGCACAGCAGTTGCTCCATTTGATCACTGTGTGTATAGTACATGCACCTTTTGCTGTGATGTGCACCAGAGTGTTCTTTAGGCATGCATCACAAGGAAGATGTCGTCTGAAGCCGCTGTGATGTTCCACCAGACAGATGCATCAGCCGGACATTGTGCAAGATCAGCAGCAGTGCTTGTACCACTTATAGCTTTTGAGTCTAGTCTGGGATGTGGAGCCAGGTGTGACTCATCATACACATTGGCTTGCAAACTCAGATCAGTGGGCTGATGCTTAGAGTGTAAGGGCATGCGCTCATCCAATGCCACAATGGGCACCCCCACGGCCTGTGGAGTGTTTGGACAAGTGCTTGACGAGGATTGACCATGCATGCAGTGGGTATCCAGACAAACACACTCACCAGTCCATTGTGGTGTGACTGCATATTTGGCACTGCATGTTTGGCAATGCATGCCCGGCACTGCATTTTTGGCACTGTATATTTGACACTGCATACTTGGCAATGCCCAGCAGGAAGCAGCAAACACTTGATGCATGGTGAGCAGTGAAGCTGGCGTGATTGTTGCATCAGACACAGTGTTTGCAACGAGCATCGGAAAGGTAGTCAGAACACTGACCAGTCCTTCTTCTTGATATCAGAGTAGCCGCAAGCATATCTGGCAATGACTGCCAGAGGAGTGGCATTGTGCTCCTTCAAAATCTTCTTGGCAGCCTGAGCCATGGCAGAGTAACGGAACATGTACCCCACAGCTATGACGACACTGCACATCAAACCACATGTTGACGCGCATGTAGCAAATTACTCTCAGGTTACTGCGACAGGCGCTGGTGAGAAATACATGAATAGCAAGCCACATGGGTAGTCTACTGCTTACATAACAGGGCCAAGGCCTGAGTCCCAGGGACAGCCGTGTCAGGCCTACAAAGCCCATGATTGAGAGCAGCATGGCATGCAAGCACATCATGACACATGGACAGCATGTGTGGTGGAGCTTTGCTTTTGCGTGAGAGGTTGTGCTTACTTACTTGTTCTTTTCTTGGATGTGCTTCAGCTCATGTGCAAGCTGCGCTACTTCAGCAGCAGGCCGCACACTCAGAGGCTTCTCCACAAATAGATTCACCCCTGCCTTGGCCATCTCTAACTGCATGTAAGGCTTTTGCTTTAGGGCTACTTCCACGCATTAGCCGGGGGCAGAGCAGTAGGCTCTTGCACGCTTTTGGTACCAAAGGAAAGTAAGTGCAAGAGAACTGGTGATTTTGTTCTGTATTCACGGAGCTTGACAGCTAGCCTTGAAATGACCTTGATATGAGAGTACCTGATGCTGCCTTGATGCAGGCCAGCATCTGACATACTCAGCATGACACAAGCACCAATGCTACTGCAATGAGTGCTGTTGCAGTCAAGTGCCTTCCACAGCAAACAAAGCATGAGGGAGTACCTCAATGTTTGCATTTGGATCTTCCAGAGCACCGTGATACATGGGAGGCAAGCCGATGAAGGCTGCAGTGGGCTTTGCAGATGGATCCTCTAGCATCTCCCTATATGTGGTGAACACCTTGGTGTCCTTCCATTTGTCCCCATGCTCCCCTGCAAGTGCAAAGGATCCTTTGCTCATCAAAGAGGGATGCCGCGCGTTGACTCAGATTACTGCTCGAACACTCAGGCGCTGTCACCTTTCTGTAGAGTGTCGATCCGTTCCTGAGCTAGCTTGTTGTTAGGGTCTACTATGGCTGAAAAAGTGACATCCGGCAGGAGCTGCAGGCGAGAACTGTGATTCCAAGGCCCTTCTGGTGATCCGAAGTTGATGCCACCAGCACCAATGAAAGCTATCCGGATCTGCGAATGCCAAAGTCAAAGCTTGTGCTTCGACGACCTCGTAATCGTGCTGAGCGAACGGCAGAGCTCTTGTCATACCTCGCCCTCGACCTTCGGCGAGCCGGCATAGACAGCGTGCGATCGACAGATGTTATTTCTCATGTGGCTGTTTACCAGCTGACAAGTGCCTGCATCGGCCCATGCTCGCTTGATCGGCAAGGATGAGAGGGGCAGGACCGAGCGCTGTGCGGCCAAAGAGACTTTCCTCGGCACCGCCTTACGAACGGCGCTGGACGCAAACTGTGTCAGAGTCAGCATACTGTTTTCGGGTGCCCTGCTTTCGAGGCAGCGGTAAGATGACCTGTACCAGCACCTTTGCACAGCCGGTCCTACTAAATCTCGATGCAGAAGTATGACTAAAAAAGCATGTGCATATCAGTTCAGCGCTCCGAAACCAGCCTTCTCCTTAGGTCCACCATCAGCTCAGCGCCTGGATTACGCTTGCTGTGTATGCTGAGTATACTGGGTGATTGTGTGTGTGGGTACTGACTAGGGCCGAAACCATGTCAAGAATATGGGGAAGATAAAGTGGTCGCCATGACATGTGCAACAAGTTTCCAGATCATCTTCCAAACTAGGCTTTTACATGCAGAGCCAGAAACTGACTAGGCCTGATGGGGAAGATAAAGTGATGAAATGAAAGTTGGAAGCGCAACCGCGATGGATCTCATGTGTGGGGAGTGTGAGCTAGCCTTCTCAGTGCAGAGGAGTCCTACGTCAACTTGCTTGATCACCATTGTTGATTTTGTTGATTCAACAAAAACTTCTAACACTGCGCATGCGCAGGTCACATGTGGAAGGCATCTTGTGCACATGTCACATGATCATGTGTACAATGCATGCGTCATGGCTTGAAATTGTCTCTGCAGGTCAACGGTTTCTAATGACAGCTCTTTCAATCTTGTCTGCAACCTTGTCATGCGCAGGGAATCTGTCACAGCTGCATTAGCACGAGCCGACAGCTTGCCAGCTTTCAGCTGTAGTAACCACAGTGTATGCAGCAGGCTGGCCTTGTCTGTCTCTGTTGACAAGTCAACTCCAGGACAAGCCTCATAGTTGACAAGCTGTGCAGGACAGCATTGCGTTGCATATGCCGAGACATCAGCATCACTAGCACAGTCGTCCAAGCCGCCCATGTGCTGATTGCTGTGCAGATCACCATGGATGTCAAGTACTGCAGCAATAGTTGTTGCCTCAGCCGCAGCCTTTCTCCCTCTGCGGCCTGCCTTGTGCTGCTCAGCAGCACCAGGCAACTGCCTGTCAGCTGAGTCATCCTTATCCTTGACTGAACTACCCAGTGGTGTCTGCCCTCTCCCTGCCAATGATTCACCACCCTGTATGCATGCAAGCTTTGGGCTCAGCATACTTACAGTCAGCAAAGCCGTCTCCTGCATAGTTCCCCCAACCTGGTACATCACGACGATAACAATTTCGCAATTCGGGCGAGTGCTGCAAAGGCTGAGAGCCAACTTGCCTGCTGATCCCCTGATGCTTCTGCCGCAGCCTGCCCACTAGGAACCCTTTCTGCCCTTTGAGCCCTTCGAGCATAGTCGGCTTCACTGGCAGCTTGCACAGCCCGACTGGCAGCTTGCACAGCTGGATGATGATCTGACACCAGCCTGATGCGCAATGTGGGACCATGAGCTGTTGAGCCACTTGCGGCTAGCTCCACCCAGACCTTGTCCATGGGCTGTGCCTTGAAGGTCACTTGCCCTGAGGCTATATTCACTATGCTAGCACAGTTGTCCCCTGTCAAGTAGCAAGCAGAGACTCAGACTTCCTTACAGAGCTTGACAACCATCAATTCAACAGCCTGTTGGTTGAAAAACCTATATGCTCTATGTTGTATGTTGCGCACCCACCTATCTGACAATGTAGGTTGTCCTGAGAGCATGCCTGTGTCCTCAGGCATGCTTGATGTCGTGAGCATGCATGTGCTCACACACGGTCAGAAACAGGCTTGCTGAGTAGGCTGCAGATGCAGGAAATGGCCGTCAATGCAAGGGCACTCGACGCTGCTTAATGCGCCATGCATTACAATATTTCAGCAGTCACCTGGCTGCTGTGTGATGGATATACATTGCATCCATGCCCCACTGAGCATATACACAAGATAGAGATCAGGCCCAGCAAAGTGCTCTGACACTAATGATACCTGTCTCCAAACGGTACCGACGCCGTTCACTGACAGCAAACGCATCATCTGCATTCTGACCAGGGGCTGTGAGGGGCAGCCTCACCAGGCCTGCCCTGTCTGTCAGGTGCACAGAGCCCTTCATGTGGAACTTGGGCACAAACACCAGCAGACTGGTGGGCCTCACACCATACACCACTGCCGCCTCAATGTGCGGCTCGCTGCAATCAAGCAGGACACTTTTTCAACGAGTTGTGTGTTGCAATTAAGCAGGATCATTTGTGAATGTTGTGAAAAATTGTGAAAAATTTGTAAATTGCACACTTTGCTGAGATCAGGAGAACGTAGGGACAGATGCCTGCCTGAGTCATGCATAACATGCGACACGTGCAAGACGAGGACTTTCTCCAAACCCTCTGGCTGGTTTATGTAGAGCTTAGGTTGGTGAAGAGCTGGGCCCGGCATTGCTTATATGTTTTATGCGCAATGCACTGGTAATATACACTGTGGTGTGAGCAAGACATTTCTGAGTACATGCCACAGCGAAAGCTTATGCAAGCTTCTACAAGATGTCTGAAGGATCTAGAGTAGCCACAATGCACTTCACATGCATGCGTCATGTGTGCAACACAGTGCATCACAGCATGCTGTCATTTTGCAACTCACCTGTGAAGCAGCAACAATAGGTACAGATCTGAGCACTCCTTCTGCGCCCGTTTAGATGCCCTGTGCCTCTCATTCATAATCCCAGCTGCGCTCGCCAGCTCAGCATGACTCATGACAGGCTTTGCCCTTGCAGACTCAGCACCCTGAAGGCTGAGCTGCATGGCCTGATCAGCATCTGACTGTACGGCATGTAACAGCTGACGGTGTACGACTATGTCAGCGTAACGCCTGATGGGTGATGTGAAATGGGTGTACTCTTCCAAAGCCAATCCAAAGTGCGACATGCCCCCTCCCCCTGGCCTTGAGTCCCCTGCAACACCACAAGGCACACAGACATCAGCATCATCATAAGCACATTCTGGTCCACCTGCTATGGGCCAGGATGGGTATGCCAGATTACTGAGAAGTTTGGCTATGACCATGTTTGACCAAGCATTCCTGGCGATCAACACACCGTCAAAGCATGCATTTGAACTTCAAGGCGCAGGCGCACCCCATGCTTGAGCTGGTGCGTAAATGACACGTATGAAGTGGGCAGTTAAACTGCTCGTATTGCAGCATGCAACAGTCACATCAGACACAGCTTCAAGTACACAAGATACCATACAGCTGAGGGTAGCCCATGCCCATGCATCAACTGCAAGACAGGCGAGGTTTGATCACAGTCCACAGCTGACCTGTGGAGCAGTACTCAGCCTCTGACATTGCTCTTGTGGCCAGGGATTTGATCAAGGAAGCTGCCTGAGGAGAAGCTGAGCAGGCAGCTTCCAGAGAAGTTGCCAGCGCCCTATTGGATGACACATTCAGGGTTACACCAGCAGCCTCGCACAGCTCCCTGACCTGCACATGCATCAACAAATAAGCTGCAGGTCAGACTAGGTGTTGTTCATCAGCAGCATGCAGCGTGCAGCGTCTAGGAATGGTACACACTCAAGGTGCTTCATTGAGTGTCCTTGGTGTGATGCGTCATGCCATGACCATGGTCTATTTGTCTATGCAGACACAAATAGAGCATTGTCATGACATTAAGCATCACAACAAGGACATTCAATCAAGTAGCTTAATCATACATACAAAAAATATGCAGGCAAGGCAAGGCAACAACAGCAAGACGGCCAGGGAAGAGACCCAGAAGAGGAAGAATAAGAGTAGTAGGGACTGAAGAAGAAGCAGCAGCGGAATGACAGCTACCTGCTCAAAGCCCTCAGGGCGAGGAGGGGCATGGCGTCGCAGCAGGGCAGCTCCAGGAAAGGCCCCAGCAATGCGGTGAGCCACTGCTGCATTAGCAAAGATCATCATCTCAGCCACCACTGCCATCATGGGCAGGGGGGTCTTCCCCTCCACCTTTTTGGGGCGCCCATCTGACCCTGCCTCAAAGTTTAACTCCCCGCCCTCTAACTCAAGTGCACCATTCTGCGTCACAGCAGACATTGAAGGCAGGAGAACAGATGCATGGTTGAACAAATTTAGGACGCTGAAGCTGCCACCACAACAGAATTTTACCTTATCCTTATGCATGCCTATTCCGTGCCACAATCATGGGGATGCAAAGCTAGACTGTTTGACGGCAGCACTTGACAATGGAGGAAATTGTAGTGCGCAAACTACTCCTCATGATGTGTAGTTTTAGTTTGCATCCAGCAAATGGAGCAGGGTGTGCTGCTAGACTGGACCTCAGTGCATTTACAGCTGATGCACAATGCAGGATTGTGCCATAAGACAATGTGCAAGTCAATACCACTTCCTGTTGATGTGCAAAGTATTGATGCCGAGTCAGCTTAGACTGAGCAACTTTTGGGGGTACAGAATGCCACTACTCTCTGAGGATTGTCTGTTTCATACTGGAGAAGTGACCTTAGGTTTGCCTTGGGAGCATCCATTTTGTTTTTGCATAATGGAGATGTTTGAGCTCTTATTTGCCTACCTCAACTCTTGCTGCTCTCAGCTTGTTGGTCAGCTTGTCCAACATCTGCAGCCTGCTTCTCAGCTCAGCATGGTCCCTGGGATCAACCGCCATGTCCCTGGGGCCTGTCATTGGGGATTTGCCATCCAGAAGATCTTGAGCTTGTTGGTATGTCAGCTGATACCGTGACCTGAGATGCATTCGGTCTGTGAGTAAAATAAAACAGATAAAACAAATAAACAAACAAACAAACAAACAAACAAACAAACAAACAAACAAACAAACAAACAAATAAATAAATAAAATAATAAATAAACAGACAAACAAACAAACAAACAAGTAAATAAACAAACAGTAAAAATAAAATTGATCTTGGTTCACAAGCTGTGCAGCTGATCCAAGATGGAAACCCAAGATGCACAAACTGTAACATACCCTGGAGCACCACTCAACAAACTGGTGCTACTGTGCTATTGCTCACCTGCTGTTGTCAAGGCAGAAAAGCTTTCCAGTGCCTGCATGGCTTTTGGTCAACAAAAGCTATGCAGACTCTGAGAAGTTTCTCTGCCTTGAAAACAGCAGACGTGAGCAGACGGGTACAATACATGTGGTGAACTTTATATACCTAGCCTGAGTGGTGCACAGGAGAGGTATTTGCACAACTTGAATATTCGCATTGCAGTTGCAGACAGCAACAGATGCTGCAGATGCAGATGGCATGTTGCCTGTAAACATCCTTTGTCAGAGGGCACAGCGTGCGGCATAGTGTCAGATGTTCAATTTTTATTATCAACTACAGGATTTGATGCAAATGCTGCAGCATATGAGGCACTGATAGACATGACAGCTGCGTGCTGATGACACTGCGCCCAAACAAGATTGACTCCACACTCAGATCAGCATTCAGAGTCCACAGAACACTGACAGCCGTGCACCTGATCACACTGCGCCCAAACCAGATTGAATGCACACTTAGATCAGCGTTGAGAGTCCACAGAACACTGACAGCACAGCGGTCCACTCCTGCCCTCAGGGAACAGAGATGCTCACTCAGCAGCGAGGGCAGCATGTCCAGCCTCCTGTCTTGGAGGTACACTGTTGTGCCTCTGGCATAGGCTTCCCCATCTAGAAAGCCTGCCTGCATTCACCACTGCTGCAATGTCATGGTCATGACCATGAGCAAATTGTAACAGCTCAATAAATCACAGTTCGCATCTGAAAGCCTGCCTGCATTCACCACTGCTGCACTGTCATGGCCATGACCATGAACACATCATAACAGCTCCATAAATCAATATTTGCATCTGAAAGCCTGCCTACATTCACCACTGCTGCAATATCATGGCCATGACCATGAGCACATGATACCAGCTCAGACAACGTGACATTTGCATCTGAAAGCTCTGAGATATTGTACAGCAAAGATAAAGTACCCTGTGCTGTTTCTGGTTATCTTGACTGTTGCAGACTGTGAGGTGTTTCCAGAGGTGACCATAGGTCTACATCTGACAAGGTTGTCATAACCAACATACTGTGTCGCAACAGCAGGAGCTTTATATGTCGTTGGTGGCATCGTTTCATGTCCTGCTGAAACTCGTTTCAGTATGTGAATGTTCACAGGGCAAGTGCCGGTGAGACAGCATGAAGTCATTAGTTGCCAGGGCAACAAGCACCATCTTGTGCAAATGCACTGCATGCCATGACACAAGGAGAGTGCTGCACCTTCTTGACAAAGTAGCTGACGTCTGCAATGTGTACTCCAACCTCAATCTGGCCGTTTGGCAGCTGCCTCGCACTCAGGGCATCATCAACATCAGTGCAGCCTGAAGCATGGCAGTCATGTTTAGATAACGTCGACAGTTGCATCGAGTGGCAATGACACTCAAACTGCTACGTAGAGTGCCTCTAAGCATGCAAGTCACAACTAAAATTGAAAAAGTACATCTGGAATACATGCAGAGACTGACATTGAAGTCCGAATCTGTTCAGCAACTGCCATGTCACGCCACAGCATGCATGTCATGCCTGCAGTTGCCGTATAGAGCACTGTGTAATGTACATGTCATGAGTGAAATTGCAGTGTATAGCGTCTTACAGCATGCTGGTCACGTCAAAATTTGCTGTGTAGTGACCAAATAGTTGCCATGTAGAGCACCTGGCAGCATGCATGTGCTGCTTGCCGCAGGTGTGCTGTTCAACTACACAGCAGCTGCAACAATGTGCTGTTCAACTACACAGCAGCTGCAACAGTGTGCTGTTCAACTACACAGCAGCTGCAACAATGCCCCACAAAGCATGCCAATCCACAGCTGTGAGCATCCTCAACCCGAGACCACCCATAAAGTGCAGCCTCAAGCTAGCAACTTGCTGATCTAAGCACAGCAAACCTAGCCTGATGCAAGATTGAAGAGCCACTCACCACGTTCCCTGACATCTGAGCTGGTGGAATGAGCTGGTTGTCACCAGCATTGCAACGCACACACTGGCTTGCCTAGTGTGCCTACACCTGGTTTGCATGCAAGTCAGCACTTACCACTTCAAGCCAGTGTACTGACCTGGAGGGTCAATACTGCACGTGAAGTATTCTGAGCCACGCAGATCTCGTCTGTTCGTGACCTCGTGCTCTGGCAAGCTCCAATCCTGAGCAGTGGCCACCTGGGGCAGCTCAGCAAGGGCCAGATCAGAGAAGGGCTGCCAGTGCACGCCAGCACTCACCAGCACTGCATCTGTTTCAGCCCTGCATTCAAGCAATGCAAAACAGTTAATCTGCTGCTGCTGCAAAGACATTTAGACACTCATTATCGACTTTGGCCTTCATTATGTTCCTCCTGGACTTAACTGCATGCAAACAAACATTGGTATTGTACCACTGCTTGCAGGGATGTGTGTCCACTCATGCATGTGGGCAGGATGCCTGTCAGACCTTTCTTGCTGTTGCAAACATCTGGGTAGGTATGTTTTCCTAGGATCTTTGGCATCATAGGTATAGGTACAGGTACAGGCACAGGTACCGTTACAGGTACAGGTAGCAGGGCCCATTGTTGAGTGTTTCAGCCTACACCCACAGGATGCCTTTCACAGTGTACAGTGACGCACCTGAGGTCGTTCATGCGTCCCAACACCCGCACAACATGGGCTGAGGGGTACAGGGAACTTCGCTCCCAGCCAGTGCAGCGCACCACAAAGCGCTTGCCCAGCAATTGCTCCAGCTGACTGCTGCGCACCCTGACCCTTGGCAGCCGCCGGTCTGTGGGTACACATATCACTGCCTCCTGCATACACACGGACAATCAGACAGCACCCAGAGAGCTGTGTTGCCAATGGGAGGGGTTGTGAAGGGCACAAATGGGTGCCCTTCAGGGTCATACAGCCTGCAGAACTGAGTCTTGGATGGAAACAGCAAAGTCTGGGGACAGTTGGGTTGTCTGTACATACTCATGCAAGCCCTGCAGCCCTACTGGGACTCAAGATGACTGTGTTAGTGATGAACAGTAGGCTATTGCCATTTTGTTTGTGGACAACAGGTGCAAAACAGACTGGTACATGCAAGGACCTGGCTACATACAACTTGCTGCAATACGAAGCAGCGAAAATTCACATGGCTGTGTGTATGGGTGCAACTCACTGATCTAGTTGTGAGCTGCCGGCTTTGCAGGGCCTTGGTGTCCTCCTCTGTGATGGAGACCACCATATCCTGGCTGGCCCTCTGAATGATCCCTACCACTTCACCCACGGGCATCAGCTTCTGCCTCTTGTTGCTCGTCACCTGTCAAAATTTCACTCATTTTCAGCCTCTGCGCACCGCTGAGTGTTTTTGCCATGTTGCCTTTGGCGTGACTGCAACTTTTGCATTGGCAGCGAGTTGTCAATCACAAATATCGCAACCCTGGCCTGACTCAAGCACAAGGTGTTGGGCACCTTGACAGCTTCTGGTCTCATCTCAAAATGAAGGGGCAATGTCAGTCATATGCTGCACATTTGCCGTATGTACAGACCAGAACACGACTGAAGCTTACCTGACACTGGCCATCTGTTGTTGTTCAGTCCCTGCTCTGGTGTGTTGCTCATTGTGTTCATCAGTATCAGAAGCAAACTTCTCGGAAACCTTTGAGTCTACGTTTCCTTGGGCGGTGTCAGTAAACAAATGCATGCACCTGTTGCCTTTCTCCCTGTCTCTGAGCAGCTCTGGAGTCAGCATCACTCAACATCAGCTGATGCTCCAGCGCATCAGCGGCTTTGTTCACATCTGAAGAGCTCTTGGCACCTGGACTTGATGGCATTGGGGTCTCAACTGCGCCTTCAGCAGAATCTCGGTTTTCTGCTATGGCAGGCCCTGGTTCATCTGAGTCAGACTCTTCTATGTCTTCATCCTGTGCTGTATCTGTGGGTATGGCTTGCCACTCTGTTTGTGGAAGCAAGGCGACTGCATACAAATCACAGCATGCTGTTGTTGATGCAAGAGCAGTTGGACTGCATCAACCATCATTTGACATCGCTAGTGTAAGTCATGCGGGTAGCTTAGCCACAGCACAGCACAGCACAGCACAGCACAGCACAGCACAGCACAGCACAGCACAGCACAGCACGGCACGGCTTGAGTTTTGGCAGCACAGCTTGGCAGCACAGCTTGGCAGCACAGCTTGGCAGACCGTAGCAGTCAATGCTTTCAACATAATGTTTGAGTCGCATAATTAGCATCATTAAATCACCGACGGCAGTAACCAAGCCTAACCTGCCACGGTGTCTCCATCAATGGCCCTGTTGAGGAAGGCCCTGCCCTTGACTAGGATCTGGCTCAGCAGGGAGCTGCCCTGGCTGCCCATGCGGACCATGGCCTCTTGACTAGTGTGCTTGCTCATATGCAATATTCCCTGCAACGGCATTGCATGCTCACTGGCCAGATTGCTTGGCTGGACTGCTGTTCCTGCAATGCACTCTCAGAACGACACATATTACATCTGCAGGTGAACGCACAGCATATTGCCACACCATAAATGTGCCAGATCACTGTTGCTCTGTTTCGAAACCAAGCATATCTTGATGCTTGACAGCAAACATAGCAAGTTTGAAAAGCTACACACAAGAGCACAAACGATGACTAGCCAATTTGCACTTCCAAAATGGTTGCTGTATGCATGCACCCTCTGTACTGACCATACTACAAAATGACTAGGATGCATGCGCCAATCCTTGCAAGCACCAAGGTGTGTCACAGACCTGGAATACAGTCCCTGATTTCAGCCCTTGCTCAACAGTGGGTGTGCTCCAATGAGCTCTGTACCCTTTTGAGTCCTTGCCTGGTGATTCCTCCCTTGCACCTGCTTGCTTGCTCTGCTGTATGGACTCATACAGATCTGTGACAACCGGTACATGACCCCAGAATTGTGCAAAGTACTGTGCCGAGGTCAAGACTTGCACACCCTGCAATGCTCTCAAATTTGGTCATCCCTTTTAAAGCTCATCAGTGTTTGTAGTGCTTAACATGAACCAAATGCTAGATGCTAAACCAATGTGATATGGCATGATGGTAACTTGGTTATGTATGCAACATGGTGTTTGGATTGTCAGTGCCAGACAAGACAAAGTGTGTTGATGCATTGTGTTCAACAGCACTGGACAAAGCAGTGTGGGACCCGCCTGATGTCATCAGCTGTGTCCTTACGTCATGGAGCCTGCAGCCGTGCACAGATCTGCCAAAGCTGATGCAGAAGACTTGGACCGTCGCGTACCTTTGAGGTTGTATCTTTGGGTGCGTCCCTGATAACACTTGATTGCTGCAAAGCCTCAATATCAAAGTCATCTGTTGATCCACCTGTCAACAAGCTGTCAAGCTCTTCATCACCCATTCCATCATAGACTGCACTGTGCTGTGCTGAGTCCGTTGGGATGTCTGTCTGAGCCCACTGAGGCGCTGCTGCGAGGGATGGCTTGAGCCTGACAGCGGTGCTACCCAGCTGTGCTTGCTGAGAAAACGAGTCGTCTGACAGGAGTATGACTGGGGTGTTGCAGCCCAGGTGCTGAAAGTAGTACTCGGCTGCACGCACTAGCTGCAAGTTTGACGAGCTGCATGCAAGCAGCTGGTTGTACGCTTCCTCTCTCTTGGCAAGTTGCATAAGATACTGCAGTATCATGTGTGGATTGCAGCAGATGCAACTGCGGCACACTTGGCACCACACCAACACCTACAACCTTGATATGACTAGTAGCAAAGCTGACATAGAGCTTGAGTAAGTGCTTTAGTGGAATGCGCCTGACCCTGCGCAAGCCAAAGACTTATTGCGTTTTCACTCCTTACCTGTTAAATTCTCTTGGCTCACCAGCAGTCCAGACACAATGTGTATCATCAAACAAGACACACTGTCTGCGGGCATCCTGGTACAATTCACGAATCTTGTTACCCTTCCTCAAATTGCCATGCGCTGCAACCTGCAAAGGCTTCAGTGGCTCAACGTACCGCACGTGAGGAAGCACTTTGTGGTCGTATCTCCCACCTGTTTCAAAACACTTGTAACGTAAATGAACCCCTGCAGCTCTGGCAGTTGGAAGACCTCAAGGTAGGTTTCCAGAATAGTGCAGTCTGGGATCACCAAGTGACTTGCAGTCCTGGGTAAATGAGGGAGCGTCGGGCTGCACATGTTGCACATTGGGAAACCACACGGCACATCTTCTCTAAGGTACGACTCCATTGCTTGATCTGAAATAGTCCTCGCTCTTTTGCGATATCGGTGACGGTGCCATGTCTGCATGCGGTCAAACAACGAATCAAAGTCAGTCCTGCCGCGTGGCATCTGAGCATGCGGAACTCATCTGCTTGCTATACTCAACAGTGCTTGAACAATCGTCATGGCTTGCTGGCGATCAGCACAGACTCGGTCAGCCAGTGGATTTACCTGCCGATGGATCCAAGACATGTTTGCGGGCGTTAGCGTGAGATTGCGGTGGCTGGCCCAATTGTAAGATGCCTATTGTCGACGCACATCCGCAACTTGCTGTTGCACGCCTCGGACGCTCGATTCAATGCATCGCCATCGCGTTTTCGCTCCATGCATGCCGAATGCTCTGCCAAATGCCGTGCCATGCATGAAGAAGAAGCCCCCGGGAGTTTTCAGAGGGCTTCAGAAGCCCGGCTTCTTCCAAGTTTCTGCAGCGACAAGTCAAATCGCCTTGACTCAGCTGTCTGTGACTTTGCAGCATTGAACGTTCATCTTCCTACAACGCGTCGCAAAGACTGAAATTGATTTTTGCGCGTCAGCAGTAGCAAAGGCAAGTTCACCCAGAGGGCGTCCACTACTTATCGACCTTGGACACTGCAGGCTTTATCGAGCCCTAGCGACATTCCCGAGTGCTGCTGTGTAGTCACTCCGCAAGCAACAACAGGCAGTCTCAGTCGACAATCATGGACTGGGAGGGCAGACTCCCTCTGTCCACCAGTCGAGCAGGCCCTTTTGTCAGTGCCTTGACCCACGTTGTGCTGCAACTGGGGCAGAAGCCTATTCCATGTAAGTCATGTCAGGGGACTTTGCCATAAACGCATGGTGGTGCTGCAACACCCAGAGGCTGCTTTGCATGAGGCACGTGGCTTATCTGCTGAACACCAGCGGCCTTGCAGTGCAGAATTCTTTGTATGAGGAAGGTACAGCAGCAAGTAGCAAGCGCAAGTCTGAGTTTGGGGACAATGAGGTGACCTCTAAGCTTCAGATGCATACATCACAGCAGACTCATAGGCTTTGGCGTTCTTTTGTGCCTTAGATTTTGTGCATATAATGCAACCTCACCATGGTCAGAAATTGCTTTTGGCATTGCAATGGCATGTGCTGTCAAATTGTGTTGAAGCTCAGTATTAAGCACATTTTGACAACTCAGGACTATGCAAAGAGGATACGTCCCAGCAGTGGTAACAGCAAGAAAGGCAAGAATGCCAAGGCAAGAGCAAGCATGACTCTCAAAGACCTCGTTGATGTTGGGGTCATACTACCAGGACGCAACAAGATCAGTGTGTTCTACAAGGGTATCAACTATGTTGCCAGCCTGGGCAAAGATGGCATTATTGTATATCAAGGTATGCATTATTGGCATTAATGTATGCCAAGGTACGCATTGTGATAGATAGTAAGCAATGACTTGACCGCAAGCAGTGCCCTCAGGTCAACTACTGTTGTTGCTAGAGTGCTGAGCATGCTGCATTTGCCTGTTGTCTCTCAGCTTGATCTACCTTGTGCTGTTTACCTGGTTGTTGCTCTGAAGTGATAATTGGTCAGGATTGTTGCTCTGAAGTGAGAGATGGTCAGGAGCTCCTGTGTTGCTGCTCGTGTCTGAGTGACCAGAAAGGACCACCGCTGTATGCATCTGCCTCATGTGGTTCACAAGCTACATCTTCCCTGCTTTACTAAAAGGCAATCATCCTGTAGTCCCACACATCAGCAGTCATGCAGCAGCATGACTGAAGACAGGCCTTGTGCATACTTCAGGCAAAAAGTTTGGTAGTGCCACAGCTTTCAGTATACATTGCAAGCGCATGCAAACTCCAAACAAGCAGGGTGATGACGGCTGGAAAAGCACTCTGTATGAGGGCCAGCCCTTGGAGACATACAGGCGCAAGTACTTTCAAGAGAGCGGCTTGGATGGTGATGATGTTGCTCAGGTATAAACAGAAATACACTTGTCTCCATGCTCTCTGCCATGTTACCTTCCCTTGGGCATCTTGCCTCTGCAACATCTCCACTTCCCTGGCTGTTGCGTGCTTGGTCAAACTGGCAAGCCTGAGCTTGAACGCTGGCAGCGCACTGACCTGGGTCAACCAACCTTGTATTTCAGCTTCAATTCATCTCAGTACTGAGAGACAGATTGTCCATGTCTCACATGTCAGCAGCCAAGCCTGTGCATTGCCTTGCATGACGTTTGCTTTAAGTATGTTGTCTTGGGCTGTGAGAGTAGAACCTTGACATTGTAGGAGGAAGAGGCTCCTCAACAGCAGACACAGCAACCAGCACCTCAGCCTGCAGCACAGCAGCAGCAGCAGCAGCAACAACAGCAGCAGCCACAGGCACAGGCACCACAGCAAGAGCCGGCAGAAACAGACCACTGGGTGCAATGTGACAGGTGTCGCACCTGGCGAATTGTGCCTGATGCTTCCTGGCCAGCTGTTGAGGCTGATACAAGGGAAAGCTGGTTTTGTGAGTGGGCTACGTGGGATGTACGGCTGCAGATCCCCAACAATCCCCCTTGCATGCAGAGAGCATAATTCTGTGTATCATACATGATGTCATGACAAAACTGTAACAGGCGTACATAAGCACTGATGTGTGACTTTCAGCTGACCTCTGGTTGTCAGCTTTTGCGCATCTGCATGCCAAGGCACACATTGACCTATGCATGTTGGTCAGAAGAAACCACCTAAGAAACGATTGAAGGGCTGAAGAAAACACATGTGGCCTGCTAGCAAGCGCTTCAATGACCACCAGTGGAGCGAGCGCATGCCCTTGAGAGACAGAGACAGACAGACATCTGTCTGCAGACTTCAAGAGAGACAGCTGTCTGCAGACTTCAAGAGAGAGAGAAAGATTACAATGCTTTAGCCAGCCAGCAAGTCGGATCACATATAGAAGAAGACAAAGGTCAAATGTGGAAAACATCAATGCTTCAGCCTTCAAGAAACAGGAAGAAGAAGAAGATTACAAAAGTTTTGTCAGTGGTAGGAGACGAATGACCACCATAGTGCAGTAACAGGCAAAATTCGAAACTGTCGTTGCGCATCTCAAGCCCTGTCATATGTTAGCGTACTGCAAAGCGTCGCCTTGCCAATTTTTGCGAACAAAGTACGTGCAGCAAACAGGGCCGCCGCTGCAGCCCTTTGCACCTTTCGAACGACGAAACCAGGCACTAGTCGTGTTGAGAGGACAGCGCAGCGCAGACATCATGTTGCTGGAGGAGAAAAAAGAGCTTGTCGCTAATTCCATCAGGGGTGTGCCCGACTTTCCTAAGAAGGGCATCATGTTCTGGGATATCACCACGCTCTGCCTTGACCCTGCAGCTTTTCGTTGCTGCATCGAAGCTTTTGCAGAGCGTTACAGGGACCACAGAATTGATGTCATAGCAGGTAGCATAACAACTCTATGTCTTTACAAGGATTAATTGAGTGCTAAGCTCAAGAATCTGTCCAGCAGTATATGCAGTCATGTATTGCTGCAGGCTTCGAGGCCAGGGGCTTCATTTTTGGCCCTCCATTGGCGCTCGAACTTAACTGTGCATTTGTGCCCCTCCGCAAGCCTGGAAAGCTCCCAGGCAAGCCAGTATCTGCATATACATTCAGCACCATGGTGACAACCCCTCATACCACCAAGCATTGTGTTCTACTGGGACCTAATTTATCAAGATGGTGTTACAGGAGAGACCATTGGGGCTTCATATGACCTTGAGTATGGCTCAGACAGAATAGAAATGCACACTGGCCACATCAAGAAGGGACAGCGTGTTCTGTTGATTGATGACCTTGTAGCAACAGGCGGTACACTTGGTGCTGGAATCAAGCTGATGCAGCAAGTCCAGGCTGAAATAGTTGAGGCTGCTTGTGTGATCGAGCTTCCAGAACTGAAGGGGCGCAAGAAGGTGACAGATGCGGGCGCAAAGCTATATGTGCTCATTGAAAAAGAAGGGGCGTAGGTCATACAGTGGACAGATTATATCCAGATATGCATTCCCACTGCTGCACTGATCTGCAGAACCTGGTATGACATGCAATTAATTATAGCAAGGCAAGCAACATGCATGGGGAATCAAGACCAGTATCGTCAATGTACCTGTTGAGGATGCTGCAGGATGCAGGCCAGGCAGCAGAATTTCAGCTCTGAACCTATAGACATGTTTGTGGCAATGGTGTTGTGCTGTGCATTCAAAGTGTTGTGATTGTGAGGTTTGCCATGCTGGACGTTTCTTGGATATTTAGCTTGCAGCTTAAACAGTGATATTTGCAGCAGCACCTCATTGGTTTTGGAGACATACAGCCAAGGACGTTGGCTCGAACTTGACATCTGCCATCTCTGCCAGCACTGTTATGACTCCAGACTGTCTGCTTCGCCTTAAGCTAGTCCTGGATCAAGCTTAGTCAGATCGATTCCCTTCCCGGCCTTCATGCTTGAAGCTCCTCTGCGCATTGTATTGATGCTGCGTGCAAATGCATGATGCTGCGGCATTCATGTTATGCTATGACCATGGAGGATGGGACACACTCCGACAACAGCTGTCCTGCAGCACTGTAGCCTTTACATGCACCTGTATGTTACCACACATTTACTCTGGGCATAGGTGATGTATGTGTACATGTACGGCGTACATGACAAGCATCAATCATGCGATCTTGTTCATGAAACGCGTAGTCAATTTTCCAAGGCTTGGTGTGAAGTAGTGCATACGGATTGCAGCGGGCGAGGAGCGGCTGAGCGGCTGCAGCCAGCAGCCATAGCAAGCTCACGCCATCCGAAGAGTCGATGGCCGCTGACACAGGTATTTATGCCTCCTGGTGTTAAGATGTTGCCTGTAAACGAGCCCTGCAGCAACAAGTGCTTGCTGGCCGCTTGCAGATGCTCATTTCGGAGTGGGCTTGGACGAGATCGGTCTCGATGACTCCATGGAAAACAAGTGCGAGCTATCATTGTTTATGGAAGCCGATTCCTGGTTCTGTTGTACACAGCCTGTCCAAGCCCTGTTCGCTGTCTGCAGGGGTTTCAGCTGGGAGAAGAACTATCCAGGTGACGAAGGCATTTCAGGTACATACCTTGGCCGCTGATGCTACACATCTATACTAAGCACTACAGCGCAAGCGTCCTGTCCCAACGCTTGCTACCCCTCAGGCGATAGTCCCTGCATCTGACAATGTCTTTCATGTTGGCTGCCTTGTGCAGGCGCTGGGATATCTGATGGCATGGGTTTTGCTGCTGGGCATAAGCACCTGAGTTCAGCTCTGGGACATGTGAGAGAATCAGCATTCCTGCGCTGCAAGTGTTACATGCTTTCAGCATGAAGTGGTCAGAGCATCAGCCTAAACTTGACCCGGTGTCAGGATTGCTTTGTTTGTTGTGTCATGTGGCATCGCCCAACCATGTTTCGTCATCAGCTAATTTGTCAGTTGCTACTTCCACATTCTTTAGTGATTGACAGCCATACTGATGTGCAGTCTACACTGGATCATACCTCCAAATCCTTTAGTCATGGTCATGAAGGCGGCAGCAGCAGTTCAAGCTTTGTCCCACAGGCTCCCCACCATCAGAGCGTCTCACAGAATAGCGTACAGGATGACGAGGACCATCGCAAACGGCAGGCAGCAATACGCTCAGGTTAGCGCACAGAACAATACTCAGCGTGAGCACAGTAAAACGTGGAGCGCCTTCCCTCTCTTTTGTTTCTTTCAAGGAGGAGCAAAGCTAGACAGTAGCAGAGTGCATGCAGCAATCTGCATTGCTTGCTTTGAGCTCTGCAGCTTTCCCAGTCAGAATTGTATAGGGGGTCGGCGGGGGAGGGGGGGGGGTGTGGATTT
>JAABUK010000859.1_pt1 | contig 61292 bp, 42 predicted proteins | sample 5559141 | NCBI WGS metagenome assembly JAABUK01 (sample SAMN10711869, study PRJNA513367) | rock metagenome | isolation source: Antarctica rocks | place: Antarctica: Victoria Land, Pudding Butte nord | collected 2016-01-03
AAAGCTGAAATTTCGAGTTGCGGAGAAAGGCCGTCGCCGATCACGTTACTCAGAACGGCCTCGCCGACCTTTAGCCGGAGCGACGATTTACGCCGCAAAGTTTAGCAAACTTTCGCCGCGCCATTATACAATTCCCGACTCGCATCGCCGAAAGTTAAAGCGAAAAGCGTTATAACCTTCGATCTGCGCGACTCCCTTTATCTTCATCCCGCAACGCTAAAACAATGCCTGCACTGCGCGGCACAAGAGCGAAGCGCGCAAGGATCGAGCATCATGGATTCGGCTTCATGTAGCGGTCTAGGAAGTCTGCGGTCTTCGTATAAACGACGATCCGGTTGGGAAGCTTGACGAAGCCGTGTCCTTCATCTGGAAAGAGCGTGTATTCAACGGGCGCGTTGCGGTCACGCAGGGCTTTGACGATTTGCTCTGCTTCCGTGTAGGGCACGCGCGGATCGTTGCGTCCCTGAAAGACCATCAGCGGCGCGCGTATGCGATTGACTTTGTAGATCGGCGAAACGGACTTCAGGAAGTCGAGATCATTCGCCAGCGTGCCGTATTCTCTTTCGCGCTGCTTGCGGCGATAGCCGGACGTGTTCGTCAGATTCGTTTCAAAATTTGCGATGCCGAACATTTCAATCGCCGCCGCCCACAAATCGGGATAGAGCGTGATCGCGGCGAGCGTCATGTAGCCGCCGTATGAGCCGCCCATCACGGCGATGCGCTTCGGGTCTGCGCCGCCGGAAGCCTTCAGCCAGTCAACCGCCGCCGCCAAATCCTTCACCGAATCTTCGCGCTTGCGCACATCGTCGAGGTGCGTGAACGTCTTGCCGTAGCCCGTGCTCCCTCGCACGTTCGGCGCTAGGATAGCGTAACCGCGCGCGAGAAAATATTGATACGTCGGATTAAAACCTGCGGCCTCCTGACCTTCCGGCCCGCCATGCACGCTGACGATCACGGGCAAGTTATTTTTCATGGCCGTGTTCACTGTCGCTTTGTTCCGCCCACTCTCAAAGCTCATACTGCTTTGCGGCCTGTAATACCAAGCCGGAATCTCGCGCCCGTCGAATGTTTTATAGCGGATCAATTCCGGTTCGATGAACGAAGTTTGCGGAATGCCCGCGCGTGAACTGTGCGTGATCTGCGCGATGTTGCGCGACGAAGTGTCGTAGAGCCAGACATCGGAATTGTAGCGCGCGCCGTTGAAGGCAAAGGCGAGCTTGCGATTATCCTTTGAAAATTCCAACCCGCCCGCAACGCCTTTGCCCGGCAGCGCGACGGGAGCGGAGTTACCGGACAATTTGCCGTCCGCTTCTATTCGTCGCACATAAACTTCGCTGAAGCCGTCGCGGTTGATCGTGTACGCGAACATGCGCCCGTCGTCGGACATCGCCGTCCCCGCCAGATCATGCGGCGTTTCGTCGAGCATCTCGATGCGCTTGCTCCCTAAATCCATTCTGGCGAGTGAATAAAACTCGCGGTTGTTGTTGGTTGCGAAAACGAGGAATCGCCCGTCGCGCGTGAAATGCGCGCTGCCGAATTGCGACGCGCCATCATGCAGCGTCAAAGGCGTCGCCTGTTTCGTCGCAAGGTCAACGAGAAACAGATCATTGTCCAGACTGAGTCGATCGCTATCGTGCGAGACGATGAGCTTGCTGTCATCGAACGACCACGCTTCGGGAGAGTTCGAGCCGTTTTGTTGATAGATTAACTGCTCGCGCCCGGTTGCCACATCCATCGCATAGACATCGAAGAAGTTCGGATCGCGCTTGTTCGAGGCATAACTGATGCGCTTGCCGTCGTGCGACCATGCGCCGAAATTGTGGCGAATCTTGGGCGCATCGGTCAGCGCTTTGACTTGCGAACCGTCGGGCGAGAGAAGATAAAGCTGCGAATTTTCGTTGCCGCCGACGGCCTTGCCGAAAATCAGATTCGCGCCGTCCGGCGACCACTCGACGAAATCCACGCGGTCTGTATAAAACGTTAATTGTTCAGGCCAGCCGCCGCGCGCATCCACCATCCACACTTGCGGCGTGCCCGTGATATTCGTCAGAAACGCGACGCGATCACCGTTCGGCGAAAGCGCGGGCGACGAAGCGCTGCGCATGTTGAGATAGCGCTCGATGCCGTAGCGCTCACGCGAAAGATTTGCATTTGAAGTTTGCGCGCGTGTCAAAAATAATGGACACGAAAGCAGTACGAGGACGAACGCAATCAAAATACTTTGTAGTTTTCGCATAGCAGGATTCTCCAAATTGAATTTGGCTTTAGTGTCTCACATCGGTCATTAAAGCCGCGACATCCAGATACACATGGGCGAGGATAACGGGCATGATGCGCCGCCGCTTCGCCTGATTCATGGCAGAGAAATGTTTAGGACGAAGCCGCCGACGTATGATCGTGGACGATGCGCCAGCCCGTCGCGGTGCGGCGAAAGATAAGCGTAAAGCGTCCGTGCGGCATGTCCTCAGCGCGCGTGAGTTGGAAGCGGCCTGTAGCGACGGCGTAAAATTCGCTGAGCGGCTTGATCTCCAAATCCGTAAAGGCAAGTGTGCCCATCTTGTCGCGCGAATCGTAATTCTTTTTGTAGCGGTCAAGCACCGTCTGCCAGCCGCGCGTCAACGTATCGCCGGAAACAAAAACGGTTTGCGCGCTTTGCTCGTAGCCGCTCATAAACGCGTCTATGTCGCCGCGATTCCATGCCACCATCTGCGCATCCAGAACGGCGCGCACGGCTTTTGTTGTTTCGTTTGTTTGCCCGCTGCCGTTGCTTGCTTCGTCGCCGGGCGCGTGCGCTGTCCGGCAACTGCTCGATCCGACAACGACGAAAGATGCGAAGGCAAGCGCGGCGAGAGCGCGGTAATTAAACGTGCATGTCATAAAAGTTATCAGCTCCTTTTAATCCGGCGTTGTGCGTATGCACGAGATACACGCGGGCGTAAATTTCAGTTGACAATCAATTGCTAAATTGACGCGCGAGATTGCAGCCACACGCGCACATCGTCGCGCATCGCGGGCGCAATTTCGTGCGCTGCGTCGTAGCTTTTCAGTTCGACATCGGCGGCGCGCGTGCTTAGACGCCGCAAGTAATCTTCGACACGCGCGGGCGGATAAAATTCATCGCGCGTGCCGCACAGATGCAGCACGGAAGTGCCGGACGCGACGTAAACTTCACTCGTTTCCCAATCACCGGGCAACCCGCCGCAAATGCCGACAACACCGCGCACGATGTTTGGATAAGCGAACACAAATCGGTAATTGAGCGCGACGGATTGCGAAAAACCGAGCAGATAAATTTGTTCACGAATAGCGATGCCTTCACGCACGAGCGGCTCGATTAAATCCAGCAGTGCCCGATGATGAAGCGCAACGGATTCTTCCGCGCGAAAATTCGTCAACCAGCCGAAGCCGTAACCGAACGGAGCGCCATCCCGTTTCGCTTTCTTCATGTGCTGGTGAAATCCCTGCAAAGCGGCGACGGCGAATCCACCGGGCGCAAGCTTGCGCGCTTCACGCAACATCCACGCTTTATTGTCGCCGTAGCCATGCAGCGCGATCAAGAGCGGACACGCGCCGTTTCTCTCAACGGGCACGTCGAGATCATAGTAAAGCTTAACTTCTGCGGCGAGCGTGCGCTGCTGCGTGCGTGTTGAATCAGCGTCATTGCTCAAAGTGTTTCTTGTCCTGTTTGATTAATGTCCGGGCATGAAACTGGCGAGGCACATTAGGCCGCGCGACAGTTTTCGTTTCAGCCGATACCGTCCTGCACTGCTTGTTCCCGCTTTTGTTGCAAGCGCCCGTAAGCTTCCCTGTCCGCAGGCTGCGCGGCATCGCGTCCGATCTTTTCCCAGTCGGGATCGTCCGGGTCTAATCCCAAGTACCGGATCGCACCCGGCTCGCACACGAAAAACTGATGCCGGTACGGAAGCAGAAATCCGCCTTCGTCTTCCAGCGATTTGCGCGCTTCCTCATACACGGCGAACCAGCGGCTCAGAAACACCTCCAGCTTGCCCGAATACCATAACGTATCGGACTTTTCATCACTCATTTCCATCCTCCTCATGGGCTATGATTTTACCGGGTAGTTGGCTTGAACGATTGTTAGATAATGTCGCTGTAAAAGAAACGATTATCTTCTACTCGTAATCCGCTAACTCACTCACTTTACCAATCGGCTTTCCGAAGGAGCGTGATATTTGTATCTCTCGTTTCGTAATACGATGCTTTCGCCTGACATAAGCGATAACACTATTTCCTTGAACTCGAATTTTAGCACCTACTGGAATACGAGTTTCCCAAAGTATGGCGTTACCCTTGCACAGGGTAAGATAATCCTTAATCGTTTTATCAGAGAGAATATCTCGATAGCCTTCCATATCGGTAACAACTAAATACTTGTTCCTCTTATAAAGTTTCATCTGCGAACAAACCGCTCTACCGTTAGCTGTACCTCTCCATTTCTCCTTGCCCGTCGCGGAATCGAGGGCTGCCCAAAGTAGATCATAACCAATGACATACATTGTTCCATTTGAGTCAATGATAGGAAGATCAGTTAAGGGCGCGCCTCCTGAAGTCCAAGACCAAACAATCCGGTTTCGAGCATCGAGCATGTAGAGCGTATCACCAACACTAGCCAGCTTTCGATTTTGCGACAAACGGGAGATTTTCACCGGAGTATGGTTGACATCACGATCCGAGTAATCGCTGCTCGGACGCAATTTCGTGTAATCGGATTGGGCGATGGCTGGAGTAGCCATAAGGAGCAAGCCGGTGAAAGAAAGAATGAGGATTGCACTTTTCATAACAATGTCTCTATCGAACTTCAGTTGATAAATCCTTGTGGCTCCGCTTGCGTGGTGGCGGATAAAGTCAGCGCGCTTTCTTCTTCGAGCGACCAGATGTCGTATAGTTCCGGCGGCACTTCGGTGACGAAGCGCGAGGGCTTTTGGACGATGGTCTGGCGATTGTAATCCGTGACCATCAGCGGATACGCGATGTAGAGTTCGTCTTTTGCGCGCGTCAGCGCAACGTACCAGAGGCGGCGTTCTTCTTCTTCGCCTTCCGCATCACGAAGCGAGCGCGGGCTTGGAAATTTGCCGTCCGCCGCCCAGATAAGAAACACGGCGCGCCATTCCAAACCCTTCGCTTGATGCACGGAAGTGAGCGTCAATAGTTCGTCTTCGTCGCCGCCCATCACGACATCTTCGCCCGCGAGCGGTTGCGGCGCGCCGTAGCGTTCGGTTGAAAGCAATGCGAGTTCGGATAAAAATTCTTCCGTTGAATTATAACGCGCGCTATACCTTGCAAGCTGCCGCAAATCTTCGAGACGCGCTTCGGCGTTTTCGTAAGTGGCGGCAAGGTGCGCTTCATAACCTCGCGCGAGAATCGTCTCGATTTGTTTGGCGGGCTGATTTCTTGTTTCGTCATCGACGAGGCTTTCGAGCAGCGCGAGAAACTGCGTCCAGCCGTTGCCGCGACGCGGCGCAGCGTCGAAGTCCGCCTGACGAACAAGGGCGAACGGATCGGCGGCGTAAGCCAGACGCTCCCAAATCCTGTTGGCTGTCGCCGCGCCGATCTGCGGCACGAAACGCAGCACGCGCTTCCACGCAAGTTCGTCGCGCGGATTCGTGATGATGCGCAGATAAGAAATTACGTCTTTGACGTGCGCCTGCTCGAAGAAACGCACGCCGCTTCGGACGCGATACGGAATGCCGCGCCGCGTTAGTTCGAGTTGCAGCTCAAGGGAATGATAATGCGAGCGATAGAGCACAGCAATTTCTTCGAGCGGCGTGCCTTCGTCGCGCAGTTCGAGTATGCGCGAGGCAATGAAGGCCGCTTGCTGATCCGCGTCTCGCGCAGGCACGAGCGCGGGTTGCACGCCGGTTGACGGGCGGGCGGCGCGCAAGGTTTTTGGAAACTGTTTGCGATTGCACGCGATGGAAACATTGGCGAGCGCGAGTATCTCCGGCGTCGAGCGATAGTTTGTTTCGAGACGAAAAGTGCGCGCTTCCGGGTAACGCTGCGGGAACTCGTAGATGTTCGTAAACTCCGCGCCGCGCCAAGCGAAAATGCTTTGCGCATCGTCGCCGACAACCATCACGTTGCGATGTTTCGACGCAAGTAAGTCGATGATTTCGGATTGCAGCTTGTTCGTGTCTTGATATTCGTCAACGAGAACATGCTCGAATTGTTCCGCGTATAAATCGGCAATCTCTTTTTTCTCGATCAGCAAGCGTTTCCAATTGAGCAATAAATCATCGTAGTCCATTACGTTGCGCTCGAGCTTGCGCTCCATGTAAATCGCATCGACGCGCATTACCTGTTGCGTCAAAGGTTCAAAGTGCGGATAGCGGCGCGGGATGACATCGTTGATCGCCTGATCCGTGTTGTTGGCGAAGCTGATGATGTCCTGCAAGACTTCGGGTTTCGGAAAGCGTCGCGCCTTCGTGTCGATGCCCGCTTCGTCAATGCAGACGGATAAAAAATCGCGCGCGTCTTCGGAATCCAAGATAGTGTAGTTGGATTCAAAATTGATGGAGGCGGCGTGGCGGCGCAAGATTAGATTAGCGATGCGATGAAATGTTCCGCCCCAGACGCGCCGCACGTCCGCGCCGCCCGCGAGTTGTTCGACGCGCCGGAGCATCTCTCTGGCCGCGCGATTCGTGAACGTCGCAAGCATGATGCGCGACGGCGCAACGCCTTGCTCTATGAGGTATGCGACGCGGTAAGTAATGGCGCGCGTTTTCCCTGAACCCGCTCCGGCGACGACGAGCGCCGCGCCCTTCGCAGCCGTTGCGACGGCGAACTGTTCGTCGTTGAGTTCGGCCTTGTAGCGCGCAAACTTTTCAGCGAGCGCCGCCGCTTCAGGCCGTTTAATAACGTAGCGTTTCATGCTTCCTCAAGCGTTGCATTCATGGCAGATGACGGCTAGGATGGTGACACGGAAAACGAATTCTACAACACTTCAAAAGAACACGCGAAGAGAGGTAACGAAGCGATGAAATTTCCCGGCGGGATGAACATTCAACAAATGATGAAGCAGGCGCAGGCCATGCAGGACAAGATGCAGAAGGAGATGGAAGAACTTCACATCGAAGCATCTTCGGGCGGCGGCGTCGTCTCCGTCCAAATGAAGGGCAATAAAGATTTAGAGTCCATCAAAATCGACCCGGAAGCCGTCAAGGAAGGCGACGTAGAGATGCTGCAAGACATGATTCTCGCGGCAATCAACGAGGCCAACCGCAAAGTAGACGAAGCTATGCAAGGGAAGATCGGCGGAATGCTGCCGCCCGGACTCGGAGGATTACTTTAAGAAGATGCTGGATACTGGATGTTAGATGTTAGTTCTTCTTTTACTAACATCTGACATCTTATGCGAATCAAGAGTGTCATCTTCCATGGCTTTCTTCGTGTTCGTTTCGTGACCCTTCTTGGCTAAATTTCTTTTCCTTGAGCCACTAAACCCGCAACCGCTCATCAAGCCACCGCCTTTGGCGGGAGGCATCTGACTTTAACAATTAGAGGAAGCTTCATGGCGACGAAAAAAAATCAAACCAAAGACAAAAACACCGACAAGAAATCGCAGGACTTGGAGGCGAACCGTGAAGACGGCACAGATCAATTCTTGACGACCAATCAAGGCTTACGCGTCAACGACAACCAGAATTCTTTGAAGGATGGGACGCGCGGCGCAACGCTTCTTGAAGATTTTATCCTCCGTGAAAAAATCACGCACTTCGACCACGAACGCATTCCCGAACGCATTGTTCATGCGCGTGGCGCGGCGGCACACGGCTATTTTCAAGTTTATAAATCAATGGCGAAACACACGAAAGCCAAATTCTTGTGCGACCCAAGCCGCAGAACGCCCGTCTTTGTGCGCTTCTCGACCGTCGCCGGTTCACGCGGTTCGTCGGATTTGGCGCGGGATGTGCGCGGCTTCTCCGTCAAGTTTTATACAGACGAAGGCAACTATGATTTAGTCGGCAACAATATACCCGTCTTTTTTATTCAGGACGCGATAAAATTTCCAGACCTCGTCCACGCCGTCAAACCCGAACCGCACAATGAAATTCCGCAGGCGGCTTCGGCGCACGATACTTTTTGGGATTTCATCAGTTTGATGCCCGAATCAATGCACATGATTACGTGGTTGATGAGCGACCGTGCGATTCCGCGCAGTTTCCGAATGATGGAAGGATTCGGCATTCACACCTTCCGTTTCATCAACGACGCGGGCAAATCTTGTTTCGTTAAATTTCACTGGAAGCCGCTTTTGGGCGTTCACTCGGTTGCATGGGACGAAGCGACGAGGATTTCCGGCAAAGACCCGGATTTTCACCGCCGCGATTTGTGGGAGGCGATTGACGACGGCGCGTTTCCCGAATGGGAATTCGGCGTGCAAATCGTCGCGGAAGAAGACGAACATAAGTTCGGGTTCGATCTTCTCGACCCGACGAAAATCATTCCCGAAGAACTCGTTCCCGTGCAACGCATCGGCAAGCTGACTTTGAATCGCAATCCCGACAATTTTTTCGCCGAAACCGAACAAGTCGCATTTCATCCCGGACACGTTGTTTCCGGCATTGATTTCACGAACGATCCGCTTCTTCAAGGGCGCTTGTTTTCATATACAGACACGCAGCTTTCGCGCCTTGGCAGTCCGAACTTTCACGAAATTCCGATTAACCGTTCAATTGCGCCGGTTCACAATAATCAACGCGACGCGCAAATGCGCCAGACGATAAACACGGGGCGCGTTTCCTATGAGCCGAACTCTATGGGCGGCGGATGTCCGTTTCAGGCGATGATGAAAGACGGTGGTTTTCACACGCACGAAGAACGCATTGATGCGAAGAAAGTCCGCGCCCGAAGCGAAAGTTTCCGCGACCATTTCAGTCAGGCGACTTTGTTTTTCAACAGCCAATCACAAGCCGAAAAAAATCACATCGTTGACGCGTTCAGCTTTGAACTCGGCAAGGTTGACATCGTTGAGATTCGCAAACGAATGCTCGGCATTCTGACGCAGGTTGATATGACGCTGGCGACAAAAGTCGCCGACAAGCTGGGGTTGGCAGTTCCCGCGAAACCGGAAGAACCGATCAATCATTCGTTCGGCGCAGACACCGCCCCGCAATCGGTTCAGCCGACGAAAGTTAAATCTTCAATTGAAAAATCCGAAGCGTTGAGTATGGCGAACACCGTCAAAGATACGATCAAGACGAGGAAAATCGCTGTTTTAGCGGCAGACGGCGTGGACGGAAAATCTTTGTCGGCAATGAAAAACGCGCTCGAACAAGCGGGCGCGAAGGTGAAGGTTATCGCTCCGAAACTCGGTAAAATCAAAACATCGGACAGCAAAGAAATCGCCGTTGACGAAAGTTTTCTGATTGCCACGTCTGTTGTCTATGACGCGGTTTTCGTTCCGGGCGGCGTGAAAAGCGTGGCCGCGCTGAAAGAAGAAATGGACGCGATTCATTTCGTCAACGAGGCTTTCAAACACTGCAAGGCGATTGCCGCCGTCGGCGAAGCGGTTGACTTTATCGGCGAAACATTCGCGGGCAAAGCCAAAGACGACAAAGCCGTGATTTTGAATAAGGGCAACGCAGGCGACGCGGCGCAGAGCTTTATCAAAGCCATCGCCGAACATCGCAATTGGGAGCGGGAGACGGCAAGAAAAAATCCTGCTTAACGGCAACTTTCCTTCATTGAACGGTGGGCAAACATGCTCACCGTTCAATGAAGCGGGCAGCATGAACCTCGAAACGAGTCTTAACTCACCGTCTACCAAATCGGAGGAGATTCGGATGTCAGCATGTTAGATTACGCCGAACCTGTTACCAAATTAATTGATGAGTTTAAGCGCTTGCCGGGAGTCGGGCAGAAGTCTGCGCAGCGGATGGCGTTTCAGATACTGCGTATGTCCGATGCGGATGTCGAACGCTTTGTGGCGGCGATGCAGGAAGTCAAACTTCGCATACGGCAGTGCTCCGTGTGCAACAATCTGACGGACGTCGATCCGTGCCGTTATTGTTCGTCAACGGCGCGTGACCGTTCGATCATTTGTATTGTCGAGGAGCCTTTTAATTTGGTCGCGGTGGAAAAAACGCGCAGCTACAAAGGTCTTTATCATGTGCTGCACGGAACGCTCTCGCCGATTCGCGGGCTTGGCCCGGACGATCTTCATCTGGCGAATCTATTGCCGCGATTGAAGCCGGAAAACAACGACGGCATAGAAGTGCGCGAGGTCATTCTCGCCACCAACCCGAACACTGAAGGCGAAGCGACGGCGAATTATATTAGTCGGCTACTGAAACCGCTCGGGCTGCGCGTCACGCGCATTGCGATGGGAATGCCCGTCGGCTCAGACCTCGAATACGTGGACGAAGTGACGATGGACAAAGCCCTCACTAATCGCCACGAAATGTAACGCAAGCAGAAAGGCGAAGGCTGTAAGCAAAGTTGAAAGAGCCGCCGCAAGATTGTTTCTTGCGGCGGCTCTCTGATTCTAACCTGTTGCTCTTTTAGCTTTGCTTTTTGTGCGCCGCCGAACAGCACGCGCCGCCCATCTGACACGCGCCGCCCTTGCAGCAATCGCAGCACTCGCCGTTCATCTTGCACGAGTGCAAAGGCGATTAAGCGGTGAACCGTTCGGCTGCTATATGTTGCTGTAGCGCTGATCATCTGCATTATAAACCCTGTACCGGCGTACAGAGTCAAGTAAAAACCGCTGACCCTCCAAGTGTTCAGGACAACGCAACGCCGACGCCGCTCGCTTTTAGCATGTCTTCATCGATGCCTTGATTAGCGCAACAATCCAACAGCTTGCCGTTGACGGCGACGGCGGGAACCCTGCGGACACCGTACTCTTTGGCTCGCGCGGCGACATCGGGTTGGCGCATATCCAACACTTGAACATCGCATGACGGACAGGCAATCGCGTTGACCATCTGCACGGTTTCTTCGCACGCCGGACAATTGGCACTGAAAACTTCAATCTTGCGTTTGGCACTCATAGTAATATTTCCTCTTCCAGACTAAAACCTTCGAGTATCGGGCATTCGCTCGCCGAACCCTTGCCGCTGCAAGTGGCGACGAGACGTGCCAGAGCTTTTTTCATCGCGCGGAGCGTTTGTATTTTCTGCTCGATGTCGGCGATTTTCATTTCCGTCCGCTCCTTCACATCCGAAGCGGTGCCTTTGGGACTGACTTTAAGGGCGAGAAGTTCCTTGATTTCCTTAAGCGAAAAACCCAACTCCTGCGCACGCTTGATGAACCGAACGCGCCGCACGCTCTCCGATGGAAACAAGCGATAGCCGGACGGTGAACGCGGCGGCTTCGGTATCAGTCCTTGCCGCTCGTAATAGCGGATTGTCTCCAAATTCACCGCGCCCCGTTTCGCCAACTCGCCTCTTGTTAGTTGTTCCATCGAACTCATCATAATCAACTATACACCCTGTACTTAGGTACATAGTCAAGCACAAAGTTGAGCCGAGCACATGCCGGACAAAGTTGTTGATAAGAAATAATCGCAGGACATATTTGCGGCAAGCGATTTAATGAGTAGTTCCCGCTCGCTTCATTCTTCCGTCCTACGCTTTCCTACTGCCTGCTTTAATTAGAATCTCACCTTCTCGATTGGCGCGTTTGCTTTGCACTCCGCGCATTGATCGCCGTTCTCGTAAGCCTTCGACTCGAAACTCACCAGCGACTTGATCGGGATGCCTTCGATTGATTCCGGCGCGGAGGTAAAGCGGACGATGGTTCCGTAGCCGATGATGGGCGCGCCGAGTTCCTTGAGAAGCGCGATGGTTTCATTGAGCGCCCTGCCGCTTCGGATAATGTCGTCAACGACGATGCACGGATTGACTTCGCCCTGATTGATGTACTGGCGAAACATGCGATTGCCTTCTTCCTTCTCCGCCCAGTAAATCTGCTCTGCGCTTAAGGCTTCGCGCACGCCGAAGGCCACCGGAATGCCGCCGGAACTCGGAGAAATAATCGCAACCTTCGGCAGTTGGCTCGAAGTCGTTTTGTCGATGCGAAACATGCGCGAGAGCGCGACGGCGAGCACGCGCGCCGTGTCGTAGTAACGAAAGGCGAGCGGCATTTGAAAATAGTGCGGCGTGTGTTTGCCCGAAGGATACACGAAATGGCCTTCGCGGTATGCGCCCGTGCGCTGCAAAATCCTCATCACTTCTTCCTGCGATGGAATCAATGACATGACATAATCTCCTAGCGAATAAGTAGAATTTATTTACGACCTTCACCGCATAGCATACCACTACCGAAGCGTCTGCGGCGCACCGTTTCCGGCATCTTTTTCTTTGACGAGTGCGCGTTCGATCAAGCGACGCTGGTCGTGGCCTAGTTCCGGCGGCAACTGATGAAGCGCAACCCACCGCGCGCTTTTTATTTCAAGGCTCTGAGCTTCGGCGCGGCTGTTTGTTTTCGGATAGCACAAGAACAAGAGTTCAATCTGGCCTGCGCCGCCAATGGTGCGCGCCGTGACGATCTCTGCGCTTTTGATTTCGAGTCCGGTTTCTTCGCGCAACTCGCGCCGCAAGGCATCTTCCGGTTGCTCTCCCTTTTCGAGAAAGCCGCCCGGAATTCCCCACCCGCTGCCTTTGCGAAGAACGTGCTTGAGCAACAAAACTTCTCTCGCTTCGTTAATCACGACGGCGGCGGCGGTGACTCTAAAGCGCGGCTCGATGAGCCACACGCCGCCGCGCCGCAAACGCCCCGGCACAGCGCGCCACACAAACCCGATGATACGTTTTAACATGCGATGCGTAGATTACAACAAAACACACGCAATCATCATCAACGAACCGCGCCGGAGTTTTTTATTTCAACTACAACAGCGGCGTGCTCATTGCAAAAGCGGCGTTGGTTATCACGCGCCGATTATGCGCGTTGCCATTTAACTTATTGGCGCTCTTTGTTGACCCGCCATTGCGCCACTCGGTAAGATTCGCTGCCCTGATTTATATTCGACAAACGAACGTAGCTAAAAATCGAAACAAGCGTTTCCCTTCTGGCGATATTGCAATGAATGATTCAAATAAAACGAACGCGCCGCCGAACGCGCAGACGCATGATGAAACAACGAGCGCCGCGACCGACGATCCGGCGGCTTCAATAGAACAATTAAAGTCGTCAGTCACACACGCGCCGAAGCGCATTGCCGCCGCGCAAACTATGTGCAGCGAACGCAACGCGAAAGGCAAACCGTGCCACGGATTCCTGAAACAAATGCACACCGGCGGTCAAGCATCGCAGGAACATTTGCGCGGAGAAGACGTGCCGTACAAATGCCAGACGTGCGGCACCCTCTACACGGGCGCGCCGCAAGGCCATCTGCGCGATCCCGAAAAGCAAACGCGCTACATTGAAAAAGACCTCGCCGCCATTCTACGCGCGGCAGGCGGCACATTGCCTGCCTTCGAGCGCCCGCAGAAAGCTTCATTGCCATCGTCGCAGGAAGACGAAGCGCCGCCTTCAGTTTCAGCATCGGCTGCAATAATCGATTCGCATACATCTACGGCGCAACCGTCTATCGGCGGCGCGCCGGTGGCCGAAACCCGCGCCGAAAAAACCGCCCTGTTTCTTGCCGCCGAAGCCGCGCGCCCGCAGCCATACACGCGCCATAAATTCAAACTTTTCTCGCGCACAACACCGACAGCGCATTCGACTTCCGGGCAAGACTCATCCGCAGAAGCAGACGCGCACCGCCCCGCCGCCGAAGCGCAGGCCGCAACAGGCTTTGCTTCCGCCGCGCCCTTGAGTCCTTCGGCGGCAACGGCCTCGCCCGCTTCCGGCGCAGAAACAATCAAAGACCTTGCGCCCGACGCCTCCACAGAGCAGGCAAATGACGAATAAGCGATACAAATTCTGAAAGAGATGAGTACAAAGAAAAGAATAATAGCTTTGTTTGATTGCTCACGCAAAAAGCGCGCGGTGAAACTCCTTCACAACGCGCGCTTTTAACTTTTAATCCCTGCTGATATTGATTTGAGCGCGTCAGCTTTCGCGCACGACCAGACCTTCGTGCGCAATTTTCCAATCTAAAACTTCCACGTCCGCTTCCGCCGAAAGTGCGCGTTCGACATCCGCGCGGCGGCCTTCCGCGCAGAGAAAGGCGATGCAGCCGCCGCCGCCTGCGCCGCATACTTTAGCTGCTTCCGCGCCGTTGGCGTGTGCCCTTTCGACAAGCATATCCATACGCGGCGTCGTCCAGTTGGGCGCGAGCCGCTTGCGATTCGGATAAGCCGCGCGCATCGTGTCCGACACCGCCGCCCAATCGTTTGCCATCAGCGCCGTGCGCATCACCACCGCCGAATCGCGTATGCCGTCGAAGATTTCAAATATTTCGGCATCGCCGTCAATGTGTTTCTTGGTGACTTCCCAATTGTTGATGCCGGACAAACGCGGCTCGCCCGTATAGCAAATGCTGATGCGGCGTTCGAGCGTCGCTTCGTCAACGGTGAGTGCCTCGCGTTCGACGCCCTCAGCGCGAAAATGAACTGCGCTCGTGCCACCGTAAAACGCCGCGTAATAATCCTGGACGCCTGCCGGAACTTTAATCACAGTCGTTTCGACGTTGGCCGCGATGCCTATGAAGCGGCTTTCGTCGTAGCGATTGCCGCAGAGACGATTAAGCGCGCCGATAATCGCAATGCACAGCGCCGAAGAACCCGCGAGGCCAGCGCCCGCCGGAGCTTCGCCTTCCGCGATAAGACGGAATCCCGTCGCCGGTTTGAAAAAATGAACGAGCTTGGCGATCAATTCGAGGCGTTCTTCCTGCGCTAAATCTTCGATGGCCGAAAGCTCCGTGTCGAAGCTTACTTTGCGGTCGCGCGATTCGAGCACGATGCGCTTGTCGGCGCGCGTTTCAATGCGGCAATGCGCGCGCAAGGAAATGGCGAAATTGACGGTTGTCGCGCCCGTATGAAAAAGATAAAGCGGCCAGATGTCGATTGTGCCGCCAGCCAGATCAACGCGCGTCGGCGCGGATGATTCGATTATCACTTGAAGAGTAAATATCCTTTCAAAAACATATTGAACGAAAGACAGTTTTCAGTTTTGAGTTTTCAGTAACTAAGCCATTAGATGTATGCGGTAACTTCTAAACTGAAAACCCAAAACTGAAAACTGTTTCCTAATCATCATTGACAACTTTTCTTTCGGCTTCGGGCGTCGTCGTCGGCTTTTCCTTGCGGCGCGGCAGGCTCGGCAGATTAATGCGCTCTTGTATCTCGTGCAGCTTTTCCTGCGCTGCGTGCTCGAATTCCTGTATGCGTTCCGGGTTCGCTTCTTCTACTTTCTTCGACAGCCAGAATCTTTCGGCGAGATAAAAACAGATGATGCCGACGACGACAATGACCAGCAGCGCAATGCCTATCTGATGAAAGTCGCCGATCAGATTCGTGATTGCGCCGCTGAAAAAATAGCCTGCGCCACTCAAGATCGTCGCCCACGCAAAACAGCTTGCAAACGAGATGGGCAGAAAGCGCGCGTAAGGCATATGCCCGACGCCGTAAAAAACGCACGTCGCGGTGCGCAATCCGTAAATATATTTCGAGAGAAAAATCGACAGCCCGCCGAAGTTTTCCGTGAGGCGTTCGAGGCGTGGTTTCGCCAAACGATAAAAGCGAAAGTCGCGCACGGTCTTGCCGAATCCGCGCCCCATCGCGTAAGCGATATTGTCGCTTGCGACGCCGCCGAGCGTGCCTGCCACGAGCACCTTCAAAAAGCTGTAACCGCCGAAAAAGTATCCATCGAAAAAACCGCCGTGCGCCAGCACGCCCGCCAGCAATAGCGTAATATCTCCCTCGATCATGGCGAGAAAGAAAACGGCGTACAGGCCATACTGCCCGATCAAATCGTAAAGCGGATGACTCTCCATATCGAAGAAGGAGCGGCAAGCAATCTTGCCCTTCCTTCACCGTCTGCTTTCCTTCCGTCGCAATTCCGTTCGGCGCTTGCGAAAAAGCGCCCGCCGCTCAATTGCTTCTCGCAGTCGTTCCCGCACGCGCGGCTCGAACAAGCGCTCATTCTACACGCAGAGTGTCATGTTTGACAGTCTCGCAAACGCTTTACTACAATACGCGTTGCTTCCCGCCTGCAACACACTTTTCTAAACACGTCTCACTCGGGAGATTCTTGCGACATGACAACAAACAACGCTTCATTGACAACCAAATTCATCGGCGTCGGCATTTCAGTTTCAAACATGCGCGCCGCGCTTGTGGGCGCAGACGGACAAGTTATCAGCCGCCGCGAAGCCGCGCTCGAACGCGAACGCATTCCCGCGCAAATTGCCGCCGCCGTCATGGAACTGCGCGATGAGGCGGGCGGAAACGTCCAAGCACTCGGCGTCGGCGTTCCCGGCCTCGTCGATCCGAACACAGAACGCGTCTTCGTCTCCGCCGATCTTCCATCCGTCGTGCGCGGAGACCTCCACGCGGAACTGATACAGGCGACTGGCATTCAGCACGTCACGCTCGAAAACGACGCCAACGCCGCCGCCTACGGCGAATACAAAGTCGGCGCGGGGCTGGGAAGCAAAGACATGTTCTATGTCACCATCGGCGCAGGCATCGGCGGCGCGATCATTCTCGGCGGCAAGCTGTGGCACGGCGCGTCCGGCTTCGCGGGCGAGTTCGGGCATATCACGATTAACACGGACGGCGTCGAATGCGTCTGCGGCAACACGGGCTGTCTGGAAACAGTCGCCTCCGCGCCCAACATCGTCCGCCGCACGCACGAACGACTTTACCGCGACGGCACATCATCGCTTTCCCGCCTCGCACTCAACCGCGAGTTCACCGCCGCAGACATCGCACGCGAAGCCAAAAACGGCGACGACTTTGCCTTGATGATGATCGAACGCACAGGCCGCTACATCGGCGCGGCCATCGCCAACGTCATCAACCTACTCAACATCGAGCGCATAGTCTTAGGCGGCGGCGTCATGGAAGCGGGCGATCTGATCCTTGACGCAATCATCCGCGAAGCCGGACGCCGCAGCTTCCAACCCTGCTTCGAGGCCACCCAAATCGTCATCTCCCAACTCAGCACCGACGGCGTCCCCATCGGCGCGGCCATGCTCGCCCGCGATGCGTAGCACTAAAGGAGACTTATTGTGAAACAGATTTTTACGGCTCTTATTCAACGTGAAGAAAACGTTTATGTTGCGTTGTGCCCGGAATTGGACATCGCCAGCCAAGGCGACACGATCGAAGAGTCGCGCCGCAATTTGATCGAGGCTGTCGAACTATTCTTCGAGTGCGCCGATTCTTCCGAAGTTACGCGGCGGTTAAATTCGGAAATTTATATTACGCCGCTGGAGGTTGGAGTTGGTTAGGCTGCGGCTGCTTTCCGGCAAAGAAGTCTGCGCCATTCTCGCCAAACAGGGCTTCAACGAAGTCCGCCGACGCGGTAGCCATGTAGTGATGCAAAAGCGGATCGAGAATTCCACGCTCACCGTCCCTGTCCCGGATCATTCGCAACTGCGCATCGGAACCTTGCAGGCGATCATTCGTCAATCCGGGCTACCTCGAAAACTATTTGAGACACGCTAAAGCGCACGTTTTTCAATTAGCGGAGAAAGGCCTGCGTAGATGCGCGCGCGTGCGGTTTCGCGCCCGTTTTGTTATGTTAGAAGAAAGTTTGACGTGCCGAATAATTTAAGACTGAACCCGTTTATTAAATCAATTTATTTCCAGCATGAATCCTGAACGCATACGCAATTTTTCGATTATCGCGCACATAGATCACGGCAAGTCTACGCTTGCGGATCGATTGCTCGAACTAACCGGCGCGCTCACGCAGCGCGAGATGTCCGCGCAGGTTCTGGACAACATGGACTTGGAACGCGAGCGCGGCATTACGATCAAATCTCACGCCGTCCGCCTCGATTACACGGCGCGCGACGGTGAGCAGTACGTTTTGAACTTAATCGACACGCCCGGCCACGTCGATTTCTCTTACGAAGTTTCGCGCTCGCTTTCTGCCTGCGAAGGCGCGCTGCTGATCGTCGATGCGTCGCAGGGCGTCGAAGCGCAGACGCTCGCCAACACGTATCTCGCCATCGAGAATAATCTGGAACTGATTCCCGTCATCAACAAAATAGATTTGCCCGGCGCGGAACCCGATAAGGCGCTCGAACAAATCGAACAACTGATCGGCCTCGACACGCACAATGCGGTTTTGACGAGCGCTAAAACAGGACTCGGCGTTGACGAAGTTCTGGAAGCGATTGTGCGCGACGTGCCGCCGCCGAAAGGCAACGCGGACGCGCCGCTCAAAGCTCTCATTTTCGATTCATGGTACGACTCTTACAGAGGCGTGATCGTGCTTTTTCGCGTCATCGACGGAGAAGTTAAACCCGGCATGAAGATTCGTTTCTTCAACACGGGGCGCGATTACTTGGTGGAAAATCTGGGTGTCAATCGCCCGACGCCGACGCCTATTAAGAGTTTAGGAGTCGGCGAAGTCGGCTTTCTCACGGCGTCAATCAAGGAAGTTGCGGATGTGCAGATCGGCGACACGATCACGGAAGCGGCGCGCCCGACGACAGAGCCTTTTCCCGGCTTTCAGGAAATCAAGCCGATGGTCTTCGCGGGGCTGTATCCGATAGACACGAATCAATACGAAGAACTGCGCGACGCGCTCGACAAGCTGCGACTTAACGATGCGTCGTTCTTTTACGAACCGGAATCTTCAACCGCGCTCGGCTTCGGTTTTCGCTGCGGCTTTCTCGGACTTCTACACATGGAGATTGTGCAGGAACGTTTAGAGCGCGAGTTCAATCTAGAGCTAATCATCACCGCGCCCGGCGTGCGGTATGTAGTAACGACGACAGACGGCGAAGTTGCCGAGATTGATTCGCCCGCCAAGATGCCAGACCCCGCGCGCATCGTGAAGATCGAAGAGCCTGTTATTCTCGCCACGATTCTCACATCAGACGATTATCTCGGCGGCATTCTTCCGCTCTTAGAAGAAAAACGCGGCGTGCAGAAAAAGTTCGAGTACATCTCTGCCAATCGCGTGATGCTCACATACGAATTGCCTTTGAACGAAATCGTACTCGATTTTTATGATCGACTGAAATCGGTTTCGCGCGGCTACGCATCTCTCGATTATCATTTCGTCGGCATGTGGGAATCCGATCTCGTCAAATTGGATGTGCTCGTCGCGGGCGAACCCGTCGATGCGCTCTCGCTTATTCTTCATCGAGGCACTTCGCAAACAAAGGGACGCCTGCTCACCGAAAAGATGAAGGAATTGATTCCGCGCCAGCTTTTTGAAGTGCCGATTCAAGCCGCCATCGGCAACAAAGTCGTCGCGCGCGAAACCGTCAAAGCGCTGGGGAAAAACGTTATCGCCAAATGCTACGGCGGCGACATCTCGCGCAAACGCAAGCTGCTCGAAAAGCAAAAGGAAGGCAAAAAGCGCATGAAGAAAGTCGGGCGCGTGGAGATTCCGCAAGAGGCTTTTCTCGCAGTTTTAAAGGTAAGCGGATAATCGTTACACTGATTAGCGAAACTCCACAAATCTCGTTTACAATTTCGCTAACACATATTCCCATAGGAGTTAATCATGAGAAGCACGTTGATTTTGTTGCTCATCACGCTGCTCTTTACGTCTCCCGGTATTGCCATTGCACAAAACTCCGCGCCGCAAGCACCAGCGCAAACCGCATCGCAAAGTGATGATGAGACCGTGCGGATTAACACAAATCTTATCCAAACGGACGTTTCTGTTTTCGACCGTCGCGGAAAATCCGTCGGCGAATTGAAACAAAGCGATTTTGAGTTAAAGGTGGACGGTAAACCGCAATCGCTCTCCTTCTTTGAGCGTGTGGCAACGAACGGAGACACGATAACAACCGCGAGTGATGCTTCGCCTGCAAGCGACACGTCGCGCACGTCGCCCTTCGCGCAACCGCGCATCATCACCTTCTTCGTTGACGACCTTCATCTGACACCCGAAACCGTCGGGCGCACGCGCCAGGTGCTTTACAACTTCATCGACAAACAACTGCCCGCAGGCACGCAGGCGATGATCGTCGCGGCCAGCGGACAGACGGGTTTTCTATCTCAACCAACCGACGATAAGACGCTTCTCAAGGCTGCCGTCAAGCGCATCACATACCAGACAAGATCAGCGCTCGGCACCGACGCTACCATGAGCGAGTATCAAGCCGTTCTGATTAATCGGGGCGATCCTCAGGCGCTCGCCTATCAAGTGCAGCAGTACATTTACGCGCACCGCCCGAGTTCGCCTCCGCCATCCGTCGTTGAGAATATTGTGAGAAACAGTGCACGACTTATTAGTCGTCAAGCGGCAACCTTGAGCACGGGCATCGTGTCGAATCTCGAATCAGTGGTGCGTTCGTTTCCATCTTCTCCGGCGCGCCGCATCGTGTTCTTCATCTCAAACGGCTTCTCCATTGATAACACGGAAGCCGACGTTAATTACCGCCTGCGCCGCGTGACAGACCAAGCGGCGCGACGCGGCGTCGTTATCTACACGCTTGACCCGCGCGGTCTCATATTCGGGATGATCGACGCTAGCAACGACGCAGTCTCCGACATTGCAAACATCAACTCATCTCAATTGCCGAGCAACGATCCCAACGAGGACGTCAGGGCTTCGCAATCCGTCCTACGCTCGCTCGCCGATGACACGGGCGGGCGCGCTCTCTTAAACAAGAACGCGCTTGAATCGCTCGTCTCCGGCGTCGTCAACGAAACGAGCAACTACTACCTGCTCGGCTGGCGACCCGAAGTGATTGACGAACGCACCGGTGAACCGAAGTTTCGCCGCATTACAGTCAGCGTCAAGGGGCATCCGGAACTAAAAGTGCGCGCCCGGCGTGGTTTCTTTAACCGTCCCGTGCGTGATGCTTCAACAAACAAAACAGCCAACGGCAATACGCCTGCCGCGACACCGAACGCTGCGCTCAATTCCGCACTCAATGCGTTTTACCCGCGCCGCGATGTGCCCCTTGCGCTCTACACGGCTTTCACTAATGATGCGAAAGACGGCGCGATCCTGACCGCCGCCGTCCAACTGACCAATGATGCTCCCGTCTTTACAGAACCGGCGAAGGAGGGCAATGCCCGTCAAGCGACAATCAATCTTGCGTGCGTCGTGCTCGACGAAGCGGGCAAACCCGTTTATAGCGCCGGACGTGATATGCAGTTGGCGCCAAATCCAGATATGAAAGATTCCGCGCGGGTACGCGATAGTAAACTTGTCGCTAACTTCGCCGCGCCGATCTTAAAACCCGGGCTTTACCAGTTTCGCGTCGCCGCCCGCGATCCGCTGAGCGGGCGCGTCGGCTCGGCGTTTCAATGGACGGAAGTGCCGGATTTCAAGCCGGGGAAAATAGCTTTGAGTTCGCTCTTCATCGTCGAACTAAGCAACAACAAGCAAGCGATCATTCCTGCAAGCAACGCCGCTGCTAGCAATTCGATGCCCTCAACCGTCGCGCTTGATGTCGCACGCGACTTTCGCCGCACTTCTCGCTTGCTTCTGCAACTATTCATCTATAATGCCGCGCGTGGTTCCGGCGGCGCTGGCGCAGCAGCGTCGCCCGATGTCACAATGGAATTGCAAGTCAAACGCGGCGATCAAGTGATTATCAATGCGCCGACGCACGCCGTCTCGCTCACAGGCATTACAGACATGACGCGCATTCCTTACGCTGCCGCAATTCCGCTGCGCTCGCTTGCGCCCGGCATCTATACGCTGCAGGCGACGGCAACAGACCGCACGACACATAAAAGCATCATGCAAAAGATAGACTTCACAGTGCAGTGAGCAAAGCGTTTCCGCATCGAAGCCAAGAGGTTGGGCGCGTCGAGATTCCGCAGAAAGCCTTCCTTGCGGTGCTGAGAGGTAAGCGGATAAACGTCAAATGAGATTATGCGAGTAGTCGATCTTCAAATCGAAGATGAAAGCGTAGTTCAGAGCGTGGCCTCGCTTCTGGTCAAAGCTGCCGAAGATGATTGGCCGGGCATGAATGCAACGCTCGCTTTGGAGAAAGTCCGTCAAACGTGCGGCGAAAACAGGATTGGTCTGGTAGCAATTGATGAAAGCGGTAAAACGACAGGCTTAATCAGCGCAGTTGAAAGCGTCGGCAAGCTCTGGAACTTGAAGTTGTTTGTTTGCGACACGCAATGCGCTGAAGACGTTGCGAGCCTTCTCAAAATCAGTCTCGAAAACAGAATTGACGAGCGCGGCGGCGTCACGATGCAAAGCTTTTACCGGACACAGGAAAAGTCTTATCTTATCAATGAATTTCTTGAAGCAGATGAAGTTCAAGAGGAAGCCGACGCGCCGCATGTTGATGAACCGGAGAGCGTACAAATATATGACAGAGCCGAGAGTAATGTTCATGTGTGGCTGTCTTCAGAAACAGTTGCGCGTGCCGCATTCTTCGCGCGTCTGCATGGAGAAGCGGTAAGCGAATGGATTGCGCGCATTATCGACGAGCGCATCGAGTCGGAAGAAGCGGCGCTCATCGAACAAGAACGAGTCTTCATCAAACAGTAACGAGTTAATTCATCAAAATCGTTAAAACTTTTATTCTCTATACATTAGATTTCTGAAATGCACGTCACACGAGTTGAACTCGAGAACATCAAATGCCACGCGCACGCCGAATTTACTTTCGAGCGCGGGACAACCGCGATCACGGGCGAAAACGGCGCGGGAAAGACGACGATTCTCGAAGCCATCGCGTGGGCGCTCTTCGATACGCTCGAATACAGCAAAGATGATTTTCTGCGGCGCGGCGCGAAAAAGGGTGTCGTGCGCGTGACCTTTGAAAGCGATCTTGACGAGCGGCAGTACATGGTTTACCGCGACACGGGCAATGGTTACTACGTCTTCGATCATGGCCTCAACCTGCGCATCGCGGAAAAGAAGACGGACGTTGCCGCGACGCTTCGCCAGCATTTAGGCATCGAGCCGGGCACGGATTTGAAGGGACTATTTCGCTCCGCCATCGGCGTGCCGCAGGGAACATTCACGGCGGATTTTCTGCGCACCGCAACCGAGCGCAAAGCTTCATTTGATCGTTTGCTGAAAGTCGAAGAATACCGCGAGGGCGCTGAACGATTGCGCGACACAGTCAATCTGATTCGTGAGCGCACGGCGGAAGTGCGCGGGCGCATCAGCGGCGCGGAAAGCCAGCTTGAGCGCTACGACGAACTCGCCTTAGAACATATGACAGCCGCCGCGCGCACGCTCGAACTCCGCGCATCACTCGCACAGTTGCAGCAGGAAACAGAAAGGCGCGCGGCAGCCGTCCACGATATGGACGCCGCCGAGCAGAGCTTAAACGAAACGCGTGCTCTGCGTGATCGTCTCGAAGTTGAAAGCGATGCGGCAGCGCGTCGCCTGCGAGATGTCACGACGGAACGCGACGCCGCGCTTCGCGCAACAGAGCGTGCGCAGGCAGTGGAAGAATCTCACAGGGCGCATCTCGCCGCGCTCGATGTTCTTCGTCAATTGGAAATTGAACGCCACGCGCGCGAGCTTTTGCGCACAGAGGCAGGGCGCGTCGCGCAGCTTCAGGCGACAGCCGCCGCAGACGTGCGCCGCATCGATGAAGCGCTGGAGCGTGCCATTGGTGCAGGCGCAAAGGCCGCCGCGCTCGAACCGGAAATCAAAGAGCAGGAAGCATTGGAGCGCGAACGCGAACGCCTGCGCGACCTGCGCGCGCAAGCCATCGGCGCACGCGCGCGTCTTGCCAAACTCGACACTGAACTCGAAGCCTTGCGCACGCAGCACGCGCAAACTCAAAAGCGCGTCAAGGAAGCGCAAACCGGCGAAGGCGCACCGGCTCGAGTCGAAAAATTAGAGAGTGATCGCCTGCACGTTGAAACCACTTTGAGCCGCACGAGCGAAGCGGCGACAAGCCTCAAACATTTGCAAGACCAGCGCAAAGATTTAGTTCGTGAAGCCGAACGCCTTCGCGCAATAACTGCGAGCCTTGAAAAGGAGATCAGCGAACTCGAAACGTTTTCCGCGCGCGCTGCCCAAGCGCCGGAGCTAGACACGCGCCTGCGTGAACTAACCGAAAGAGCCGCTTCCTTGCGCGCCGAAATAACACGCGACGAAAGAATGCGCGTTGAAGTCAAAGGCGGCCTCTGCCCGATTCTCTCCGAACGCTGTTTGAACATCGGTGAAGGCCAAACCCTCGAAGGATATTTCACAGATCACTTGACAGCGAACACCGCAGAACTCGGCGCGCTTGAAACAGAACATACGAAAGTCGTCGCGGCGGTGCGAGATGCACGCGAAGCCGAAAAACATTTCTCACGTATCGAGCGAGCGCGCATGGAACTCGCGGGCGGGCGCGAACTTCTCTCCACACGCGAAGCGACGCTCGCGCGCATTGACGCTGAAATCACCTACCTTCCGCCTGCCGGAACCGCGCACTTAAAAGAATTAAAATTTCAACTCTTCGGCATCGACGCGGAACTAAAAAACGTGCGTGAAGCGGCGCTCAAACACGCGGAACTTCAGCCGCTCCGACAACGCTTGAAGGAGATCGAAGCCGAAGGCATCAAGCGCCGCGACGAACGCGCCGAAGTCGCCGCCGCCGCCGAAGCGCTCAACCAATTAGAAAGCGACATCACGGAAAACGAAAAACATTTGCGCGCCCTTAATGATCCGCGCGGGCGCGCCGCCGCTTTGCGCCTCGAAGCCGAACTGGAAGCGCAATTGAAACGCGAACTCATTGGCGCGCGTGATGCGCTTCGTGCACTAGACGAACAGGCGCAGGAATTTACCGCAAGGCTGAACGTCTACGATCAACTCGACGCGCGTTGGGAAGCAACACGCGTGCGGCGCGATCAAACCATTGACGCGCACAGCGAATATGTTTCGAGCCAAGCGCTTGCGGCAACTCTGCCCGCGCGCGAAACCGAAGTACGAAAAGCGACGCAAGAGGCCACGCATGTCGCGCAGGAAGCGAAGCGCGCGGGCGATGAATACTCGAAGCTCGCCGCCGCTTATAACCGCGAGCAGCACACAGGCGAACGCAACGCTCTCACACGCGCGCGCGAACAAACTGCCGCCACGCGCGCCCAACTCGACGCCGCGCAAACGCGCGAAGCATCTCTCCACGCAGAGCTAGCGCGTCTCACCAAAGTGCGCGATGAAATGCGCGCGGAGTTTTTGGAGAAGGCGCGGCTCGAACGCTTGAACGAGGCGACGGATTTTATACGCGACACGCTCAAGCAAGCCGGGCCGCTCGTCACGGAAAGTTATCTTTACAACGTTTCGATTGAAGCCAATCAATTATTTCGTGAAATCACGGGCGAGGCCGGGCGCGCTCTGCGTTGGACGCGGGATTACGAAATCGTCCTTGAAGAAGAAGGCCATGAACGTTCGTTCCAGAATCTTTCGGGCGGCGAACAAATGGTCGCTGCCTTGAGCGTGCGCCTCGCGCTTCTCAAACAACTCTCGGATATTCGTCTGGCCTTTTTTGACGAGCCGACAATCAACATGGACGCCGAACGCCGCGAACGCCTCGCGCAGCAAATCGGGCAAGTGCGCCACTTCGATCAACTCTTCGTTATTTCGCACGACGACACATTTGAAGAAGCCGTCGATCACATCGTTCATGTCGAACGCGCGAGCGATAATGATAACAACGGCGACAATCATCAAGGCGACGCTGCGGGCAACGAGCCGGACAGTGCGCCTGCCAGCGATGAGCCGCGCACGCGCCGCAAACGCGCGCGCGCGGAATCCGTCGCGCAACAGGCTTGATGTTTACGGAGAATCGGCTTTGAAGGAAGTAACAATACTCAGCGACGGATCGAGCCTCGGCAACGGGCAAAAGGAAACCAGGGCGGCAGCCGTCGCCGTTCTCGGCTATCGCGGCCTCTGGCGCGCAGTCGGTTCCTATCTCGGTTCGGCGACGAATCAGCAAGCGGAAATCGCCGCCGCCACACTCGGCCTCGAAGCGTTGACCGAACCGTGCCGCGTGCGGCTCTTGACCGATTCGCGCTACGTCGTCGAAACAATGGCGGGGCGTTTTCGTCGCAAAGCGAATCTCGAATGGTGGCAAAAATTAGACACGGTTGCGGGCGCGCACAAAATCTCTTGGACGTGGACAAAGGGACACGCCGGACACATTGTGCAGGAAGCGGTTGACACGGCAGCACGCCGTATCGCTTCGCTCGGACGCGTTGACGAAAGTGTGCTCAGGGAAGCTATCGACACCATCGGCGCGACGGAGATTTGAAACCAAGCGCCCTGTAATTTATGTGTTTAGATTCCATTGATAAATTGCCGATAGCACAAGCCTAGTGGATCAAATAAGCTAAGTATCGCGGCTTTAGCCGAACCGTTTGGCTAAAGCCACAATTTTCCTGATTTTGTATCCTTCAGCTAAAGCTGGAGGCAACTTATAGAGCGCCAAACTTTTTAGTCTCCGCAAACGAACTCGCCTACGCCCTTGATTAGCCTTTGCGCAAGGTTCGGTTCTATAATCTTTCTTCCCCGACAAAGAGCCGCGCTCTTTCACCAACAGACTCTTTCGTGATTCGCTCGTTCAGAACAATCAAGTGTTCGACCTCGATTCAATTTTCGCTGGCCTACGCGCATCGCGCCGCTGTCTCGCGCGCCGCGCGCGCGCCGCACATTCGTATACGCTCGTCGCGCTCTTTTTTCTCTGCGCCGCATTTCTAATTCACGCACATGCGCAAACTCCCGCGCGCGCATGGCTCTGGCAAAACCCTCTGCCGCAGGGCAATGCTTTGTACAGCGTTCGCTTCAGCGCAGATAAACTTCACGGCTGGGCGATTGGCGACGACGGCGCAATCTTGCACACAAACGACGGCGGCTTCGAGTGGGAAACACAAAGTTCGCCCGTCGGCGTTACGCTTTACGGTCTCTTCGTCAAAGACAAAACACACGCTGTCGCCGTCGGCGCGCGCGGCGTCGTGCTGACCACAAACGACGGCGGCGCGCGTTGGCTGCAAAGACAAACGGGCATACGCGATCATCTCTACAGCGTCACGTTTGCGCCCGACGATCCCACGCGCGGCTGGGCTGCCGGAACCTACGGAACAATACTCATCACAACAGACGGCGGGCTGACGTGGAGCAAAAAACAAACGAACGTCAACGCGCATCTCGCTTCCGTGTCATTCGCCAACGCAAAGACAGGCGCGACCGTCGGAGCATCCGGCACGCTGCTCGTCACAAACGACGGCGGACTGACGTGGCAACGCCGTGCCGTACCGAATCAATTCCCGCTCACGAGCGTGATGTTCCTGACCGCGAAGCGCGCCGTCGCCGTCGGCTATGGCGGCACAATCCTGCGCACAGAGGACGGCGGCGAAACATGGATGCCCGTCAACTATGCTCTGCGCACAGACCTTTACGCGGTTTACTTTGCGAACGAAAGGCGCGGATGGGCGACGGGCGATGCGGGCGTCGTGCTGTTGACGGGCGATGGCGGCACGACTTGGCTGCCCGTCAATGTGCGCACGCGTCCGCGCCTTGCAACGATTTTTTTTACGGATGAAGAAACAGGATGGGCGGCGGGCAACGACGGCCTTGTGCTGCGCACGGACGACGGCGGTTTTCAGTGGCGACGCTTAACCGAAGGCGGGCGCGACGATCTCGCGGACATATTTTTTCTCGACAATTCGCGCGGCTGGGCGTGCGGCGCGCGCGGGCGAATTCTCTACACGAGTTCCGGCGGCAAGCGCTGGACAGTGCGTCCGACGGGCATAACAGCGCGCCTCAACAGCATTACTTTCGTTGATGACGCGAACGGCTGGACGGTGGGCGAAGCGGGCACAATTCTGCGCTCGACAACGGGCGGCATCGTGTGGACGCCGCAACGCTCCGGCGTCACGGATGATTTGTTCGGCGTTTATTTCGTCAGCGCCATGCGCGGCTGGGCAGTCGGCGCACGCGGCAATATCCTGCGCACGGACGACGGCGGCGAAACGTGGCACTCGCAAATCTCCAACTCCATCGCGTGGCTCGAAGCCGTGCGATTCACAGATGACAAGCACGGCGTCGCCGTCGGCTCGCGCGGCACAATCCTGCGCACAGAGGACGGCGGCGAGACTTGGAAATACGTTGAATCGAACGTTAAGGAATGGCTCTACAGCGTAGCGTTCGCCGATGCCCTGCGCGGCTATGCAGTCGGCTCGCGCGGCACAATCTTGCGCACAGACGATGGCGGCAAAACTTGGAAACCGCAGGAGACGAGCGTCATCGCAAACTTCTTCGCCGTCTCCGCCGCGAGCCGCGACGACGCGCTCATCTCCGGCGATCAAGGCCGCGTCTTGCGCACGCGAAACGGCGGGCTATCGTGGGACTTGCAGGCGACAGGCACGAGCGCCTCGCTTTTCTCCGTCGCCTATCGCGGCGGCTCCGACGCATGGGTGGCGGGACGCGGCGGCGCAATCCTTAGACGTGGACGCGACATCGCCACCATCAGAATCCCCATCCCCAAAACCGCGCCCACCCTTCGCGCCGCCCCGCCCACGCTTCAACCACAAAACACTTCGCAGCAAACGAGCGCGCCCATCATCCTCGACGACGGCGACATCCCTCGCGCCGCTCCGCCGCCGCTCGCAGACAAACGCCCGCCACAACTTTAGCAAGTGTTTTAAGGGATGAATCAGGATGATTAGTTATACCAAGCCGCTTGCGAGGCGCGTTTGGTTCAGGCAGTTTTTGAATAGCGTGCGGCGACTCGATATTATTTAACCTTACGAATAAGAGTTACCGAATTACCTTTACCGCATGATGACTCGTAAGCAGCTATTACAACCCATGCAACAGTCTTTGCGTCTCTCGCATAAAAAGAAAGCAAATATGGGCGGCTGACTACAACCATGTAAGTTGCTTTCTTCAGCTTTGGACGCCACTCGTAAACAATACGTCCTTGTGCTTTGTGAATCTCCCTAATTCCTGTAATCAATTTTTCATCAAGATTCAACAGCCGAGCCAGCCCCTCAACGGCAACTCTTTGAGGATTATTAAAACTCCATTCTCGTTGTCCATCGTCTGCCCTTCTTTGAAATTGAATTAAGTCATTACTAGGATTCAAGTCTGTCAAAATTTTATACCCACATCCAGATTTGGTGATGTTCGGCTGATCTGCAGATGCGCCGTAATCCAAGTCCACACGATCTTGCGTGTCTACCGAAATTACTTGCTGAATCGCAAGCAGGCTGCAACAACCCATGTGTCCGTAGCCGCCCCAGCAAGTACCACTTGGATACTTCACTTGTTCTCCAGAAAAGAAGCGGCCAACAATCGTTGCGTGGACAACCGAATCAGGGCGACGTTGAAGCAGTTTATCAAATTTGCTGAACTGCTCATTATCAACCAGAGGTATTGATATTTTCTCTATGACGAGCGGTGTTGGGCGAGTTCGGCTGGCTGTCACTCCGCAGCAATACATCGTACCGGAGGCTGCTGTTCCACCATATTCAAGCCAAACATCAGGCCATGACGAACAAGCAGGATCGGAGATGGTGAAATCTTCAAAGCCGTGCGAAATAAATCCGGTTATTTCGATTAGTCTATGGTTGTATTTAGCCGGATCGCTCTTCAATTGGCATAGAGTTACTTTCTCCGGCTCCATACTTTGTTTCTGCGCTAGACGGAAACCGAGCATAGAACAACTAATGGAAATGACGATCAATAGAAAGGTGAGAGTTTTTAGCATTATTGCAATATAACCATATTACACAAGGTAGGGCGAGCAACTCTATAGCCTGCGCCAGCGTCTGCCGTCCCGTTCGATTAAGTCGAAGGCGCATTGCGGCCCCCATGTTCCGGCTTCGTAGTTTGGGAAGTTGGTGATCGCGGGCTTTTTCCATGCTTCGAGAATCGGGGTCACGATTTCCCAGCCGCGTTCGGTCATGTCGCGGCGCGCGTAGAGAGTGGGATCGCCGATCATGCAGTCGTGCAGGAGGCGTTCGTAGGCTTCGGGCGAAGGAGTGTCGAAGCTTTCGCCGTAGCGGAAATCCATGTTGACGGAGCGAACGCTCGTTGTCTGTCCGGGCAGTTTCGCGCCAATGCGTAAGGTTATGCCTTCGTTCGGTTGGACGCGGACGACGAGCACATCCGGGTCAATCGGCGCGTCTGTTTGGGTGAAGAGTTGGCGCGGCGTGTTTTTGAATTGAATGGCGATTTCCGTCACGCGTTTAGGCAGCCGCTTGCCGGAGCGTATGTAAAAAGGCACGTCCGCCCAGCGCCAATTATCGAAGAAAAGTTTGACGGCGGCGAAGGTCTCCGTAGAGGACTCTGGATTAACGTCCGGCTCTTGGCGATAGCCGATGACGGGCAAGCCGTTGATCGCGCCCGCGCCGTATTGACCGCGCACGGCGAAGTCCTTGACTTCATCCGAAGAAATTGCGCGGACGGCTTGCATCGCTTTGATTTTTTCGTCGCGGACGGCGTTGGCGCTTAAAGAAGCGGGCGGCTCCATCGCAATGAGCGCAAGGATTTGAAAGATATGGTTCTGAAGCATGTCGCGCACGACGCCCGATTCTTCGTAGTAGCCGCCGCGCCCTTCGACGCCGACTGTTTCCGCGTTGGTAATTTGTACATGGTCTATGTAGTTGCGATTCCAGAGCGGCTCGAAAATGCTGTTGGCGAAGCGAAAGGTTAAAAGATTCTGGACGGTTTCCTTGCCTAGATAATGGTCTATGCGGTAGACCTGATCTTCATTGAAGACTTCGGCGAGTTCGCGGTTGAGTGCGCGCGCGCTTTCGAGGTCGTGGCCGAACGGTTTTTCGACGATGATGCGCGCCCAACGGTCTGCTTCCGCCGGATGCGCCATGCCCGCCGCGCCGATTTGTTTCGCAATCAAACCGAAAACGCTCGGCGCTGTCGAGAGATAAAAAATTCGGTTGCCGCTTGTGCCGCGCTCTGCGTCTGCGCGTTCGAGCGTGGCTTGTAGTTGCTTGTAAGTTTCCGGGCTGTCGAACTCGCCGGGAAAGTAATAAAGGCCAGCCGCGAAATTACGCCACAGGGCTTCGTCGATTGTTTTGTCATCGCTGAATTCGATGATCGCGTCGTGCATCTTCTGGCGAAAATCGTCTTCCGTCATAGGCGTGCGCGCCGTGCCGACGATGGCGAAGTTGTCGGGCAAAAGCTTATGCTGCGCGAGATGATAAAGCGCGGGTACGAGTTTGCGTTTCGTCAAATCGCCGCTCGCTCCGAAGATAACGAGGGCGCACGGCGGCGGCCTGTGTAAAGGCGTCGTGACATCTGCTTGCGGTTCGTCGGTTGTAGTTGTGTCGGATTGTGGCATAGGAATTTTTAGGGTCTTAGGTTTTAGCGCGGGCGATTAAAATTAAAGGACGAACATTGAAAATCAGAGCGCTCGAATCGTTTTTCAATTCTTCAAGTCGCTTCAAAGCGTTTCGTGCGGCGAGGATTTTACGAAAAGCGCGGCGGGTAAATCAAAGAATTTCGGCGCGAGTTTCTTTTCGGGAATACTGCGCGGGTTTCCTTTAAGTTTCTTCGGCGCGGCGAACGTCAACGATTTCGCCGTGAAATGTGCGCAAAACCTGCTGCACGAGCGGGTGCTGTTCGGCTATCTCGCGCATAGCTCGTTTATCGTTTTCTTCGGCTAGTTTGGACGAGGCCGCGACGCTGTTTTCGTTTTTATTGTTGCCGTCAGCGCTGCTCTTGCCGCTGCCCCCGCGCGCGCCGGGTTCATTCGTGCCGATGCGCACGTTTATCTCGCGCCCGGCGACGGCGAGGCAAACGTCGCGCAGCAATTTGACGTTCTCGGGCTTCGCCAGATTGTCGTGCAGATGCTTTGCTTCGGGCGCAAACTCGACGCGCAGCGTGTTTTCCTCGACGCACACATTATGCGCGCCGTCGAGCGCGACGACGAGAAACATGCGGCGTCGGTTTTCGAGTTCCGCTTTAATGCGCTCGATTATTGAATCGGGCGCAGCGGCGGCGGAAGATGAGCCGTTGCCGTTTGCGTTGTAGCTGCTTGCGGCGTGTTGTTGCGTCGATGTCGGCGGCACGGGCATTGTGGCGGCATTCGCGCTGTGCGGCGAGGACACGAGCGTTAAGGCGGGCGCGGGCGTTGCCGTCGGGTTATTCAACTCAAACGGCGGCTCGTCGAAGGAGTTCGCGGGCAATTGCGACGTGACCGCGCCGTAAGTCGGGCGCGCTATTTGAAGATTATCGAAAGCGGCGCTGGAAGCATTGGAAGTGTTGGAACTTGCGTTGCGCAGATTGCCTGTGTTCGACGGTGCAGGGTTGCCGGAAGCATTCGGCGGCGCTTGATTAAGAGAAGAAACGGCGGGCGGCGCTTTGCCTGATCGCAATGCTTCTTCGAGCGCGGAGAGGCGATCAATGAGTTGCGCGAGTGAAGCGAGGCGCTGCATCTCCATCAATTTGACGAGGCCGATTTCGAGTTGGTAACGCGGGTGCGCGGACACTCGCACATTGTTTTCCGTTTCCGTGAGCGAATGGAAAAAGCGCACCAAATCCGATTCGGAAAAAAGCGCCGCCGTCCGCGCAAGTTCGCTGCTGTCGGAAGCCGACGTATCGCGCACCGGCGCGCCATCGCTGGAGACTTTTGCGATGAGCAAATCGCGCAAGTAGGCGAGCAAATCGCGGCAGAAGTTGCGTAGGTCTTGACCGCGCATTACGAGATCATCGACGACGGCGAGCGCGTCGGCAGGCTTTTGCGCGTGGATGCTTTGCGCAACGCGTTGAAGCATTTCGGCGCTCGCCAATCCGAGCGCCATCTCGACATCCTCGACTTTTATTTCCGCGCCGGAGAAGCTAATAACCTGATCGAACGCGCTCTGCGCATCGCGCATAGAGCCTTCGCCCGCGCGCGCAATCTCGCGCAAGGCTTCATCTCCCACAATTATCTTTTCAGCGTCGGCGATTAAGCGCAGGCGTTCGGCGATTTTCGGCGTCGCAATCGTGCGAAACTCGAACTGCTGCACGCGCGAGAGAATCGTATCGGGAAGCTTATGCAGTTCCGTCGTCGCCATGATAAAGGCGACGCGCGGGGGCGGCTCTTCGAGCGTCTTCAGAAGCGCGTTGAAGGCCGCGCCGGACAGCATGTGAACTTCGTCGACAATGAAAACTTTGTAGCGGTCGCGCGCCGGAGCGATGGCGACGTTGCCGATAATCGCATCGCGCACGTTATCGACGCCCGTGTTCGATGCCGCGTCTATTTCCTGCACATCCATCGAACGGCCTTCAGTGATTTCGCGGCACGAATCGCACGCCGCCGGATCGTCCACGCGGCAGGGAGTTGCCGTCGGCTGATCGAACTTTCGGCAGTTGAGAGCTTTGGCTAAAAGGCGCGCGGTGGTGGTTTTGCCGACGCCGCGCGCGCCGGAGAAGAGATACGCATGATGCAGCCGTTCATGCTCGATGGCATTGCGCAGAGTGCGCGTGATCGGCTCTTGTCCCGTGACTTCCTCAAACGTTTGCGGACGCCACTTGCGCGCGATGACTTGATAAGACATAAGCAGAATGTAAATGGAAAATGGTGAACGGTAAATAGCATTTTCTATTTACCATTCACCATTCACGTTTGATCTGGCCAGACTTCGGACTTACCCGCAACACACGCCGCCGTTGCTACCGTTGCTCCGTTCCCGGCCTGGCGGGGTTCACAAGACAAAGCGTTGTGCGGAGCCCGAAGTCTGATAAATTGTCAAAGCAATCGAATGGGTGAAACCGACTGGCAACGCCGACTCAAAATCGCTTGCTCTTTAAGTTTCTACTGTAACGCTTTCCGGCGCGCGAAGCAAAGTATCATCACTTAACACGCGCTTGATCTGTTTGTAGTGGCGCGCCTTCTCTGCGTCCGTGATCCACTTGTGCGACGGAAACGGCGCGACGAAGAGAACGGATTTTTTGAAGCTTCCGGCGACGCCGTAATCGATTGCCGCGCTGCGTTTCAGGCCTGCAAAATGACGATAAATGTCCTTGCCTGTAAAGCACGCGACGCGCGGCGCAAGGCGCGTTAATTGGCGGCGAAAGCGCAAGACGGCGACGGCATAATCGGCATCCGGTATTTCCTTTGCCTCGCGCGTCGGGCGGTCGTGAATCAAATCCGTGATGCCGAAATTGTAATCAAAGAGCTGCGAATCATCTTGTATATCGGGAGCCAAGCCCGACTTGCGCAAGATTCGCCACAGGCTTCCGTGCGCGTAATAACGCCCGCGCTCCCAACTGTACGGATGCGGATTAAAGCCGATGAACAGCACATCCAAATCAGCGCGCAGAATCGGCTTTAGCATCGCGCGTTAAGACATTTCATGTTCCGTTGAAGGCCGCGCGCAGGTGTCGTATCGCCGCTCCCGGAAACTGCCGCGTGGCTTTGACGGCGGCGAGCATTTGCGCGGCTTCGCTTTGCGTTGTTCCGGCATAGACGGCCATGAATTCGGATTTAAGATCGGCGAGCGGCATGGAATTATTCGCGTTCGTATAACCGACATCACCGGCCTCAGCGCAACGCCTAGAAGCAAACACTTTGCGATGCGGGAATAGCTTTTGCGCGCGCAGGCGCTCGTCTTCGGCGATAAATTTATCGCAATCGCTGGCTGCAACGCGAACGCGCTTCAGGATAATCGCATAGAACGCATCTGTGTCATAAATGACGGCATTCTGCGGCAAGCGAAACAATAGATCGTAAGCCTGAAAGTTTCCGGTCGTCGGACACTTAAGCGTCGGGTCAAAGCAAATTCGGGCTTTCGGCGAACTTCGTTTACTGCTGCTGCGGCGTGTCTGGCGCTGTCCGGCAAAAACGGGCGCGCAAAGTATGGCGACGCTTATCGCCACGCCGCATAAAAACCTTAACTCAATCCTGCGCGATTCACACATGAATGCCGCCGATCAAATCCGCGAACCTCAAATCGAGGCTTTCTTGTAAACCGCGCTTAATAATAATGGCGGAGAGGGTGGGATTCGAACCCACGGAACGGTTTCCCGCTCACAGCATTTCCAATGCTGCCAATTCAACCACTCTTGCACCTCTCCGAATTAAAGCGGCAAGCAGAAAAGCAGAACGCATTTCGATGACCATCGTGATGTGAAAGCATAGCTTATGTTCGTTTGACTTGTCACGCCAACACTCTCTCTGTTTATCGAAAGAAGGTTTTGGCGTATTCAGACACGCTCTTATTTCCAATAATGTCTTTCGTAGTTTGTGTGATTTTTATTTCGTCGCCGTCGCCGACATTTTTTCGCGCAAAGTCGAGGCTCGTTGAAAGTATTCCAATGCTTCGTCCGCTTTGCCTTCTTTGATTAAAGCCGCGCCGAGTTGCGACAAAGCTTCGGCGTAGTCGCGCCGGAAGACATGGTTAGCGGAATTGGCGGCATCTGCTTTTTCGTGAAACGCGAGCGATTCACGAAGATGGCGCGAGCCTTCGGCGCGACGATTCGTCAGCGTTAAAGCCTCGCCCAAGCTGCCGTGAATCGCGGCTAAATCAACGACGGTTTCGCCGTGCTCCGCATCCTCGGCGATGATTTTTTCGCTCAACTCCAGAGCGCGGAGCAGATGCGGCACGGCTTTGGCAGGCTGATCGGCGCGAATCAAAGTTTGCCCGATGGTTAAATGCGTGAAGGACGTATTGCGCTGGTAACCGTCGTCGTGCGGGCTTTCGGCGGCGAGCTTTTCGATAAACTGAAGCGCGGTTTGCAAAGATTCGAGCGCGGCGGCGGGTTCTCCGGCGGCGGCGAGAATCACGCCCAGCCGCCGGTTTGTTGCCCACATTCCGTAACGGTGGATGACGTTTTCCGGTTGTTCGGCGTAACGCGCCGCGACTTCCGCGCGAGCGGCGGAGACGTGTGCCAGCGCGTTTTCGTAATCGCCCAAACTCATCAAGCTCGCCGCGATGGTCATCCGGCTGTTAGTCGCCGCTTCCCTGTAATCTTTATTATTCGGATCGAGCCGCGCGAGATTTTCGCCGATGGCGAAAGCCCTGCGTCCGGTTTCCAAACCTGCCCGCGCGTCGCCTGTGAAATCGAGCAGCACCGCCGTTTCGTAGTATGAAGTGAACAAATCGAGTTGAAATTTGGGAGTCGTCGGCGCGTCGGCAACGACCGCTTCGAGACTCCGGCTTGCTTGACCAGAGTAATCCAATGCTCCGGCAATATCGCCGCGCATCTTCTGCACATTGGCTAAACGGGAAAATCCGTGTGCGAGACGAACTCGGTATTGTGAGTTTTCCGGCTCGCGTTCGAGCAGCGACTTATAAATCGCGATGCCTTTTTGATGATTGCGCTCGATTTCCGCCAGATTCAAATCGGGCATCTCGCCCAAATTGTAATAGCCTTGCGCAAGCTCGTTCTGCAGCTCGGCGTTGCCTTCGGATTCTGCGGCGAGCGCGTCGAGTTGTTCGATTCCGCGTTGCAAAAGCAGTTGGCGGACGGGCAGACTGCCGGGCAGCTTAATAATTTCGTCGTGCAATTCGACGACAAACGAATTCGAGGTTTTCCGCAAATTTTCCGCCCGACGCTCGGCGCGGGCGCGTTCTTGCCGCGCGATTTGCCATTGCCAGAGCGTCGCCGCCAGACCGCCGATTAAAGAGAACACAATCAACAACGCCGCCGCGACCGCAAGGCGATTTCTTTGAATAAACTTTGAAGCGCGATACGCGGCTGAATCTTTTCGCGCCGCAATCGGCAAGCCCGCGAGATAACGCCGCAGATCTTCGGAAAACGCTTCAACCGAGCCGTACCGCCGCGCCGCGTCTTCGCGTGTCGCCTGTGCGACGATAATTCGCAGATCGCGGGTTACGAGTGGAGCATACGGGTTAGTTCGCCTCTTAGATTTTGTTTCGACGCCGCTCGTTTTCCATCGTTCGCTCTCCGCTAGTCGCGTCGGACTTTGTTTGGTCAGCAACTCTCGAAGAATTACGCCGAGCGAATAAAGGTCGCTCGAAGTGCCGACAATTTCACCGCGCAGTTGTTCGGGCGAAGCGTAAGCCGGAGTCAGCGCGCGGACTTCGGTTTTAGTCCGGTCAGCGGTCGAGTCGAGCAGTTTGGCGATCCCGAAATCTAGCAGCTTCGGCTCGCCGTCGCTCGTCACGAGAATGTTCGATGGTTTCAAATCCCGATGAACGACGAGCTTTTGATGCGCGAATGAAACCGCCGCGCAGATTTTCCGAAATAGATCGAGCCGCGCGGTTTCCGACAGATTTTTCGTTTGGCAATAATCATCAACCGCCACGCCTTCAACGTATTCCATCACAAAAAAAGGCAAGCCGTCATCGGTCGTTCCGCCGTCTATCAGGCGCGCGATGTTCGGATGTTCGAGGTTGGCGAGAATCTGTCGCTCGGTTTGGAAGCGGCGCAGGATGAAATCCGTATCCATGCCGCGCTTCACTAACTTGATCGCCACTTGCTTTTCGTAATCGTCGGCGCGCGTGGCGAGATAGACCGCGCCCATGCCGCCGCGCCCCAACTCGCGCACAATGCGGTAATGCCCGATGCGCTGCCCCGCACTCGCCGTCTCTACCACCTCACGTCCGGCAATCGAAAACGCCGATTCCTCGATGAAGTCTTCGATTGCTGATTCGTGTTCGAGCAAGGACTCGACTTCGCGGCGCAAATCCGCATCATCCGCGCAAGCAGTTTCGACGAAGGCGGCGCGCTCTTGCGGCGTGCGCTCCGTTGCCGCGTGAAGAATCTCTTTGACTTGCTGCCAACGCTGCGGATTCATTTCTTAAACGTGATGTGCGGTTTTGTGTGGCGCATTGCAATCGGCTTGCCCGCCGTTGAATGACATTCGATCTGCGGACAGGAAACGAGCCTCTGCCGCTACAGTTTATTTTAACGACTCATCTCGCGCTTGAGCCACATCTTCGCCGTCGTCCATTCGCGCTTGACGGTGGCGGGCGAGACGCTTAAAACTTCCGCCGCTTCCTCTATCGAAAGTCCGCCGAAAAACCTTAGCTCGACGATGCGCGATTGCTGCGAATCGAATTTCTCCAATTCTTGCAGCGCATCATCTAGCAGCACCAACTCCACGTCGCGTTCGGCAAAATAACTGACTGCTTCATCGAGGGAAAACTTGTGGCTCGCCGCCGCGCCGCCGCGTTTTTCCCTGTGACGGTCGCGCGCGTGATTGACGAGAATGCGGCGCATCATTTGCGCCGCGACGCCGAAGAACTGCGCGCGATTCTGCCAATCCACTTCTCTTTGATCTATGAGCCGCAAGTAGGCTTCATGGACGAGCGCGGTCGGCTGCAAGGTGTGGTCGGAGCGTTCGCGGCGCAAATAGTTTTCCGCAATCTCGCGCAGTTCGTTGTAAACGACGGGCAGCAACTCGTCGAGCGCGTCGCGGTAACCCTACTCCAATCCGCGAGCAGTCGGGTTACGTCTTTGTGCGAGGAGGGCATATTTGTTTGGAACCGGCGCGTGCGAACTCGGAAGCGCCCGGCGTAAATCGGAGAGAGAATTATTTTTCGCACGCCTTGAGCCTTTTCGCAAGCTGACGGTGCGTTAATAGATGTACGGGAAAATTCAGGCTACCGGCGATCCCCCGCCGGAGACATAAATTATAGCCTCGAAGCGCGCGCGCAAACAATAGTACATTCGGCGGCGCGTGATTTTCAAATCAAAGGAAACGGATAGTCAACGACAAAACGCCGCTGTTAACGCCACTGTTCGTGCCTTTGCAGCGATGAACAATGCGACGACAAGACAATTAGCTTTCAACAATCCCCCATTCCCCTCGCGCTTGCGATCAAGGCAGGGCTTCAGGCTTTAAGGAGCAAATGTCATGCGATACACACAAACACACGCCCGGCTAATAATCATGGCAATGGCAATTATTATGGCAGCCGGTTTCTACGCGGCGCAAAACCGTTTCACCGCAAGCGCACAACATTCCGGGCGCAGGCCACCAGCCTTGAAGCCAACGCCGCCGCCAGCAGCCTGACAGCCTCGACTGCCCCCAAGACAGTTCTGGTCAGCGCCGACGTTTCCGACACGAATGGCGGCAACGCGGATTCACGCGCCACCGATCTCAGCGCGAACGGACGCTATGTAGTGTTCGAGTCGAGCGCCAATGATTTAACGAGCACTGACGATTTCAATAATCAAGGCGATCTTTTCTTGCGTGATTTGGTGGAAGGCACGACAACGGTAATCAGCGTCAACGGTGACGGCACTGCCACAGGCAATGGACAGTCATCCTTCGGACTCATCAGTGCCGACGGGCGTTACGTGATATTTAGAAGCAACGCCAGCAATCTCGTCGCGGGCGATACTAACAATCAAAGCGATATTTTCCGGCGCGACATGGTGACGAACACCACTACGCTTGTGACTTTTAATAGCGCGGGAACTGCTTCTGCCGTGACCGGCGGGATTTTCCTTGAAGACATCAGCGCCGACGGGCGCTACGTTGCTATCGCAAGTTACGACGGCGATCTCGTCGCGGGCGATACGAATCTCAAACTCGATGTTTTCGTGCGCGACATGCAAACGGGCACGACGAGGCTCGCCAGCGTCAATGCGGCGGGCGCTGCCGGCAATAATCATTCCTTCGCCTCGCGTATCAGCGATGACGGTCAACGCATCGCCTTTGCCAGCGCAGCCACCAATCTCACGACGCAAAATGATTTTAACAGCAGCAATGATATTTTCGTCCGCAACCTGACGACCAACACGACCTCGCTTGTCAGCATCAGCACGAGCGGCGCGAGCGGCAACGGCTTCTCCGCCGACCCACAAATCAGCGCCAACGGTCAAATCGTCGTCTTTAGTAGCAGCGCGATTAACTTGGCGGCGGTCAGCAGTTCCGTAAACAACATCTTCGCGCGCAACTTAAGCTCTAACACGACAGCCGTCGTCAGCGCACAAACGAACAGCAGCACCGTGACCGGCAATAGTGACAGTTTCTTTAGCACTGATAGCGGAAATGTTCGGTCAATCAGCGATGATGGGCGCTACGTGGTCTTTGAAGGCAGGGCTACTAATCTCACCGCGACGACCGATACCAACGTTGCCAACGACATCTTCGTGCGCGATCTCGTTGCGCTCACGACAAAACTCGTCAGCATTCGCACAGACGGCGCAAGCACTGGAAACAACGTCTCCGAATCGCCGCGCTTGAGCGCCAACGGTTTGTTCGTGGTCTTTCGCTCCGCCGCGAGCAATCTCGTCACCACCGACATGAACGGTTTCAGGGACATCTTTGTGCGCGACCTTGCAGGTGAAAGGACAGTGCTCGCCAGCATCAACGCCGCAGGCACTGATAGCGGCAACTTCAATTCCGATAATTCCTACATCAATGCCGACGGCAGCACCGTTGCTTTCAGGAGCGGCGCAACTGATCTCGTCACGAATGACACTAACAACAAGTACGACGCCTTCGCGCGCTACGATTCAGCCCCCGGCCAATTTCAGTTCAGCGACGCCGCTTACAGCGTAGTCGAAAACGTCTTAACCAAAGTCATTACCGTCAACCGCGTCGGCGGCAGCTTCGGAGAGGCGACGGTCAACTACGCGACGAGCGACGGCACGGCGAGTTCCGTTTCGTCAAACGACTACACGAGCGCTTCCGGCCTGCTCATCTTCGGGCACAACGAAACGAGTAAGACATTTACAATTTCGATCTCGAACGATTCAATCCATGAATCGGATGAAACCGTCAATTTAACCTTGAGCGCACCCACAGGCGGCACAACATTAGGAACTCCAAGCGGCGCTGTTTTAACCATTACCGACGACGATCCCGATACGACGTCAACGCCCCCGCCGACGCCCACACCGACACCGACAGGCAATGTAGATTTGTCTTTAACCATCACGGACTCGCCCGATCCTGTGACGGTGGATGATTTCGTTTTTTACAGGATTACGGTGAGCAACAACGGTGCGGCAAACGCGACCGGAGTTTCGTTTACCACAGACCCTGTGGCTTCAACTGCGGTCAGCATCTTCTATCCGAGCAATTGCGTCATCGCCTCGAACACAGACCGTCGTATCACCTGCACCATCGGCAATCTTGCGAGCGGCGCGAACTCAGTGGTAACCATCAGTATGCGCCCGCAGCAAACGGGAACGAACCGCCTCAGAGCCGTTGTCACGGGCAACGAAACCGACCCAAATACCGCTAATAATTCCGCCACACAAGATACGGCGGTAGTTGCGAAGGCGACCAGCGACCTGTCAATTATCAAGACCGCCAGAGAAGCTTCTTATCAGGTTGGCGAAACCGCGCGCTTCTTAATTACGGTCACCAATAACGGCACGGCCAATGCCGAGCGCGTCGTAGTTGAAGACAACCTTCCGGCTGATACGACCTACAATGAGGGTCAGGCGTGCGACACGACGGGCGGCGGCACGGCGACGTGTCGCGGCACGGGTAATAATCGCTCTGTGGAATTTTCGCTTATTCCAGCCGGAGCGACGGCGCGCGTGACGATACGTGTAACGGTGAAAGCTTCTGCGGCGGGCAAGAGAATCACTAACACGGCGACGGTCAGCGTGCCTCTCAATCCTTCGTTCGATCCTAACCCGAACAACAACTCGGCGACGGCGACTTTTACGACGCCGCCCGCAAACGACAATCTGAAGAACGCACAGGTAATCAGCGGCAGCGCGGGAACAGTCACCGGCTCAAACGTCGGAGCGACGAGAGAAAATCCTCTCTCCATCGGCAGCGCGACCTACGGCAACGAGCCGCTTCATGCCGCTAAACCCGGCGGCAAATCAATCTGGTACAAGTGGACGGCTCCCGCCAAAGGCAGCGCGACGTTTAATACTGAAAACAGCGCTTTCGACACGCTGCTAGCCGTCTATCAAACGAAAAAAGTTGACGCTATTCCCGGTGTCACATCTTCCTTTGCGCTCGTCGTTCCCGTCGCCTCTAATGATGACGCGAGAGCCGGGACACGAACCAGCAGCGTCAACTTCAGCACTGAAACGAACGCGACTTACTTTATTGCCGTTGACGGCTTAAACGGCCAAGCGGGAAGCGTTAATCTCAATTACTTGTTCAATGAAATCAAACCGGCTCCGCCCGTCACGGTAGTCACGGAAATTTACGGAGGTAAGAACAAAGCCCCCGTCGCGTGTACGAACAATTCCGATCCGGCAGGCATCTGCGCCGACAATTTCGATCAGGGCGGCTTCTTCATCGTCACGCTCAAGGGCGTCAACTTCACGAGCAATTCGCGTGTCATCATCAATGGCGATGAATTGAAAGGCTTCGACCGCAACGGAAATCCGGTCGGCGGCTCGACGACGTTCATCAGCAGCACGGAGCTTGAGGCGCACATTCCGCCCAGCCCGCCGCTCGATTTAGCCAAAGACGGTCAGATCAGGGTCATCACGCCCGTTTTTTCAGGCGCTAAGAGTAATTCCATCAAAGTCAGTCCCGAAGCGATAGCGGCAGGCGAATACGCACTGGCGGCGAATATCGGCGTGCTGACGGTCATCCAATTGAGAAACGCTGTCATCCCGCCCGGCCAGACACGCGAAGTCTGCGGCACCACGTCCGTCAACAAGCCGGGCGAGGAAATTTGCATTAGTTTCACAGCCTTCGCCGGTAACAATGAATCACTCACCATCACTCCGAGTTTCTTTGAATCAGAGATTACAAGTCTTTCGTGTCAGGCTCTCACCAACAGCAATGGCTTTTCGGGAGGCCCAAATGAGAACGCGGATTACCTTGCCTGTGTCGGGCTTAACGATGGCCTCAAGCTGGCGCAAAGGTCGTTCTCTATAAATTCACCGAACTTCTTCAATAACACTAGTTAATGGCAGGGTTAAAGTCAGAAGCCGACTCGCTGTTCCAACGGACTTGCGTGTTTCGATTGAGAACGGAACGATCAAGCCGCAGTTTGTCGCTCAGGGCGGCAACATCATCTCCGGCGGTGGCGGCAATATTGTCTCCGGCGGCGCGAGTAACATTGTTTCCGCTGGTGCAGGCAACATCATTTCAACGGGAATACTCGGCTCGCTTGCAGGCAGCGGCGAAGCGCCCGGCATCAGCGGAGGTTTCGGCACGAGTCCGATCCATTTGCAGGCAGTGAACACGGCAGCCGATCTAGCCAAAGGCAGCAGCACCGGAATGTTCGTCGCGCACGGCAGCGGCGGCAGCGATCCGGTCATCACCGTCACCCAAGACCCGGAAACAGGCGAACCCGTCTACACCGCCGAAGTCACGCTCGACGACACGAGCAATCCGAGCATCAAGGACGTGCAGGGACTCGCCTTCACCTTCGCCCTTAATGCGCCCGTGATTCAATTCGCCGCGAACAACGTCACAGTTGACGAAGCGGCGGGACAGGCGACGGTGAAGGTCATTCGCACGGGCGACACGACGGGATTTGCAACCGTCCAGTACGCCACTTCGGACGACACAGCCCTCGAGCGCACGAACTACACGCCCGCCTTCGGCAAACTCACATTCGCGCCCGGCGAAACCGAAAAGAACATTGTCATTCCAATCATTGACGATGCCTACGGTTCGGCGGAAGAAGGCGCACAGAACAGTTTCAAACTCATCCTCGGCAATCAATCCGGCGCGGCTGTGATGATGCCGAACGTCGCCACCATCACCATCACAAATAACGACGGCGCGCGCGCAACAGCCAACCCGCTCGACAACACGGACGCGCGCTTCTTCGTCCGCCAGCAATACTTGGACTTTCTCGCACGCGAACCAGACGCGGAAGGCTTCGCCTATTGGACGGCGCAGATTACACAGTGCGGTTCAAACGAGGCGTGCATCAATCGCCGCAAAGCGGAAGTCTCCGCCGCCTTCTTCATCGAGCTGGAATTTCAGCAGACAGGCTCCGTCGTTTATCGAATGCACAGAGCCGCCTTCGGCCTCTTGCCGGGAACAACGACTCGCGCCAATGTCTCGTATTCGCAGTTCGTGTCTGACCGCAGCCAGTTGATCGGCGGGACGCAACTGCCGCAAAGCACATTAGAGTTTGCCAACCAATTCGTGCAGCGAGCGGCCTTCACGCAAGCTTATCCGCTGTCGTTGAGCGATACGGATTTCGTCAACAAGCTTTTCGACACAGCCGGATTGACGCCCTTCACTCAAGAGCGGCAGCAGCAGATCGTTGCGCTGGCGAGCGGCAAGACGCGTGCAGATGCGCTGCGGGCGGTAATCGAGATTCAAGCGTTCAAGGCGCGTGAATACAATCGAGCGTTTGTCTTGATGCAATACTTCGGCTATCTCCAGCGCGACCCGGATCAGGGAGGTTACGACTTCTGGCTCAATGTGCTGAATAACAGAGTGCCGGGCAATTATCGTTCGATGGTCTGCGCCTTTATCAACTCGAAGGAATATCAGCAAAGGTTCAGCCCGATTGCCACGCGCACTGACAGCGTTTGCAGCCAGCTTGCGCCTTGATGACGGAACATTACTAAACGGCTATAACCTTCGGCGCTCCTTGAATCAGCCGGATTTTCAGTCCGGCTGATTCAAGGAGCAGGGTGTTGTGACGCTAGCGCTTTCTCGCTGCGTCCAGCACCTCGCGCACCTTGCGCCCCAGAGTCTCGACGCTGTAAGGCTTCTGCATCAGCGCCGCGCCCGCGTCTTCGATGAACTTGTTCTGCTTGACGAATTCGTACTGCACAATCTCTGCGCTGTAGCCGGTCATAAAGAGCACAGGCACCGCGCCGTCAAGCTGGCTGATACGCTCGTAAGCTTCGCGCCCGCCCATGCGCGGCATTACGATGTCCATCAGCACGAGCGAGATTCGCGCGCGGTTGGCTTCGTAAATTTCCAGCGCCTCCGCGCCGTCCTTCGCCATCAGCACCGTGTAGCCCAAGTCTTCCAGAACGCTTCGCGCCAGCCCGCGCAAGGCTTCCTCGTCTTCGGCGACAAGAATCGTCTCCGTTCCGCCGCGTATCGCGGGCAGCACATCCTGCGCCTCTTCCTTGACAGACTTTTCGTCAACCGGCAGATAGACATGGAAGGTCGTGCCTTTACCCTTTTCGCTTTCCACTTCGATCATGCCGCCGTGCTGCTTGACGATGCCGAAGACCATCGAAAGCCCGAGTCCCGTTCCCTTACCGGCTTCCTTCGTGGTGAAGAACGGCTCGAAGATGCGACCCTTCGTTTCAGCGTCCATGCCTGTGCCTGTGTCGCTCACGATCATCTGCACGTATTTGCCTGTTTTGGCGTAGGGGCGCTCGCGTCGGTATGCTTCGTCAAGCGTGACGTTGCGCGTCTCGATAGTCAGTTTGCCGCCGCCGGGCATCGCATCTCTGGCATTGACCGCGAGGTTCATCACGACCTGCTCGATTTGCGCCGGATCAGCGAAGACCGGAGACAAATAGCCGACTTCTTGGACGCGAACTTCCACGTCCTCGCCGATGATGCGCTTGAGCATCTTCATGATGTCGTTGACCGTGTCGTTGAGATCGAGCGTCTTGCGCTCTAATCTTTGACGGCGGCTGAAGGCGAGCAACTGGCGTGTCAGAGAAGTGGCGCGGTTGCCAGCCTTCTCGACTTCGATCAAGCGTTCATGCACGGGATCGTGAGGCGCGACTTTTCTGAGCGCGAGTTGCGTATTACCCAAGATTGCGGTCAACAAATTATTGAAGTCGTGCGCGACGCCTCCGGCCAGCACGCCGATGGATTCGAGCTTTTGCGATTGGCGAAGTTGTTCCTGAAGAATGTGCTGCTCCGTCACATCGACAATGACGGCGACGCTCCCGCTCAGGCCGCCACTTCCCAGTATGACCGGCGCGGCGGTCGTGGTAATTTGCCGCACTTCGCCTGTCGGCGTGGTAATCACCGCTTCGATGGGAGCCGAAGGGCTTCCCGTCCGCGTGGCAATCGCCGAAGGAAGCTCCTGCCCCGTAAGCGGTGTGCCGTCCGGTTTTTTCGCGTTGATGAGTCCGGCGGCTTCATCGACTGTCAAACCGATCAGATCGTCGCAGCCAAGTCCGAGAATGTCGCAAACTCTTTGATTGGTTCGGGAGTATCTTCCTTCCGTGTCGCGGACGAGCACGCCGACGGGTAGTTGCTCAAAGAGCGCGTTCAGCATGTGGCGCTCGGTGTCGCGCTCTGCTTCCAGTCGTTTACGCTCGGTGATTTCCCTGACAATTACCTGCGTGGCGGGTTTGCCCAGATAGTCGATGCCGATTCCGCCCACTTCGACATCGACAATTTCTCCGTTGAGCCGGACAAATTTCTCTTCGACGAATTCTGCCGGTTTGCCTTGTTGCGTCCGGTCGATGTGCGACTTAACGATGTCGTGAAAATCGGGATGGACGAAATCCAGCATCGGCCTGCTCACGATTTGATCTGCGTTGGAAGCTCCGACCAGCTTCAACCCGGCCGGATTGATGTACCTGATTTGTCCATCGCTATGAACGATTACAGCGTCGGGAGAAAGCTCGACTAACCCACGATAGCTTCTTTCGATTTCCCTGCGCGCATCCTCCGCCTGCTTGCGCTCTGTGATGTCCTGCTCGATGCCACGCAGTTTGACGGGCGTGCCGGTCTCATCCTTAATCACTTCTCCTCGCCCGTGAAGCATCCGCACGGTTCCGTCAGGAAGAACGATGCGATGGTCGACACTGAAAGGCCGATGGTCTCTGAACGCTTCCTGTCTGATGCTTTTAATGAGAGGCCGATCCTCCGGATGAACCCGCTCCAGGAATCCTTCAAAGCTCGGGTGGAATTCTTCATGCGTCAGTCCATAAATGCGATAGAGTTCCTCAGACCAGGCCATTTCATTTGTCGCGAGATCGAGTTCCCAACTGCCGAGCTGCGCGACTTGCTGCGCGGCGGTAAGCTCTCGCTCGCTTCTTTTGAGAGCCTCCGTTCTCTGCCTGCGCCGTGTAATGTCCCGCGCCGCGCCGAAGAATCCGCTGACCTGTCCTCGCTCATTAATTTCGGGAATAATCCGGTCTTCTATCCAACAATACTCGTCCGTGAATTTATGCTTTAAGCGATACTCCATCGTCACGGGCTGCCCGTTTTGGATTAACAGTCGTGTTTGCTCCGTAATTGATGGAAGATCATCCGTGTGAACGATGCCGGGCCAGAGGTCGGGATTAGCCATAAACTCTTCCGGGCGATAGCCCAGTAGCCTTTCGGTTTGCGAACTAATCAATGATAGTTGCGGACGAAGCGAATCAGCGGTGAGTCGGCCTCGATAAACTATCTCCTCGATGTTGTTCAGGATGAGGGAAAGTTCCTCTCTGTGCGCTTCGACGGATTCTTCCGCGCGCTTGCGCTCTGTGATGTCATGTGAGACGCCGACGAGACCGATGCGACTGCCGTCGTCGTCAAGGTAAACGCTCTTGGCGGACAGCATCCAGCGTTGCACGCCGTCAATCACTCCGGACTCCTCATAAGTCCGCGTTTCTCCGTCATCCAGCACACGCCGGTCATCTTCGATAAGTTGGCGCGCTATCTCTTCGGGGAATACTTCCAGATCGGTTTTACCGATGACTTCTTCCACAGGCTTCCCGATGAAGCGCGCGCCCGCCGAGTTGACCATCAGATAGCGGCCATCGAGGTCTTTAACGTAGATGAAATCCGTCGTTCCCTCAATCACTCCGTGCAACAGTTTGTGATTTTCCCGCAGCGCCCTTTCCGCCTGCCCGCGCTCGCGTATTTCTTCCTTCAGCGAGGCGTTCGCGATTGCCAGTTCATGCGTGCGTTGCCCGACGCGCTCCTCGAGTTCCTCATGCGCCTTTTGCAGCGCGTCTTCCGCTTGTTTGCGCTCTGTCACGTCGCGCGTGAAGCATCTGGTGTGGAGAAACTTGCCGTTCTCTCGAAAGACGTTCGAGTTGATCAGCACCTGTTTGATCGTGCCGTCCTTGCAGCGCATCGGAGCTTCGTAGTCATGCAGCGCCTCGTCGCCCGTCAGACGTTGAAGGATATTATCGATGACCTCCTGATCGGCATGAAACTCTGTGATGTGATGCCCGATGTATTCTTCGCTCGTATAGCCGAGCAAGTCCAACTCCGCCTTGTTTGCCCAGATGATAATTCCGTCACCGCCCACCCAGTGCAGCCCGATGGTCGCGTTCTCGATAAAATCGGCCAGCTCATATTCACGGCGTCTGACCATTTCCTCTGCCCGCCTGCGTTCGATGAACTGTCCTATCTGGCTGCCCACGCTCGACATCATGGCGAGCAACTCCCGATCCGGCTCGCGTATCTCGCGGTTGAAAAACTCCATCACGCCGAGCACTTCATTCGCGCCGACGAAGGGAAACGCGAAGGCTCCGCGCAAGCCCATCTTCGCGGCGACCTGCTTGCGCGGGAAGTTCGGGTTTTGTGTGACATCGTCGATCCATAGGGGCGCGCCCGTCTGCCAGACACGCCCCGGCAAACCCTCGCCCGGCGCAAAAGTCGTGTCGTGGCACATCTGCGTGAACTCTGCGACTTCGACTGCCGGATCGTGCCACGTCTCGACACAACGCAGCGCCGCTCCACCATTATCGACATGCCAGAGCGAACCCAAATCCCAGCCCAAGCTATCGCAGATCGTCTGAAGGATCAGCGGCGTGGACTGCGCGAGCGTTTTTTCTTCGGCGAGAATGCGCGTCACGGCGTGTTCAGCCGCCAGCCGTTTTTCAGCGCGCTTGCGTTCGCCGATGTCGCGGATAATGCCCGTGAAGAAACGCCGTCCCTCTGCGGCAAATTCGCCGAACGAAATTTCCACAGGAATTTCTCTGCCGCTCTTGTGCAAGGCGGGAAGCTCGACGCCAGTCCATGGGATGTGCTTCTCGCCTGTCTCGACGTAACGCGTTATTCCGGCGTTATGCACATGGCGCAGATAGTCGGGCATTAGCATCGTCAGCGATGCGCCCTTTAATTCTTCAGTCGAGTAGCCGAAGATTCTTCCGGCGGCAGGATTGACAAAGAGAATAGTGCTCGTTTCATCGATGGTGATAATCGCATCGGAGGCTGTTTCGGCAATGACGCGATGGCGCTCCTCGATTTCAAGACGGGCGTCTTCCGCAAGTTTGTTCTCGGTCAAATCGCGCCCGACTTTGACGAACCCGCGCAAGTTCCCGGCTTCATCGCGCAGCGGCGTGACCATGCCGCTCGCCCAGAAGCGCGTGCCGTCCTTGCGCAGATGCCAGCGATTGTCTTCCGCGCGCCCCGCTGCGGCTGCGGTGCGCAATTCGTATTCCGGCACGCCTTGCTCACAATCTTCAGGTGTAAAGACGACGTTGAAATCTTGCCCGATGATCTCCGCCTCCGTGTAGCCGAAGAAGCGTTCCGCGCCGGTATTCCAACTGGTGATTTTGCCCTTCGTATCTGTGGTGAAGATGGCGTAATCCTTCACGCTTTCCACCAGCAGGTGAAACAGATCGTTGCTTTCAGGCGAGTTTTTTTGAGGCATAATTACCACCCTTTTGAATTGTCGAGCGCCCGCCGGTGCTGCGAAGCCGCGCCGCTCGGGGTCACGCCGGATTTTTACCTTTATCCTTTAATCGTTCGAGCTGCGGCTTGACTACTCCTTCATAACAATCCGAGCAAACGCTATGGCTGAACTGCGCTTCGGAGTGATTGCTGATGTAGCTCTCGACCTTTTGCCAGTAGTTCTGATCGTCACGAATCATTTTGCAGTAGGAGCAGATGGGCAGAATCCCTTGCAGTTGTTTCACCTGCGTCACGGCGTCTTCAAGCTCGCGGACGCGCTCGGCTAATTTCTGCTGCAGCCCGATGACCATCTCGCCGACCTGCACGCGTGCGCGCAGTTCGCTGTAATCGAAGGGCTTCGTCACATAGTCGTTCGCGCCCGCTTCAAGCCCGTTCACGATATCCTCTTTGCCGCTTTTAGCCGTCAGAAGAATGATGTACGGCGGCGTGTCGCTTTCGATTTCGCGCACGCGGCGACAGACATCAGCGCCGTCTATCTCCGGCATCATCCAGTCGAGAATGGCGAGCGGCGGAGCATCTTCGCCACGCGTCGAGCGCCGCCGCGCCGTCCTGCGTGACGACGACATCGTGCCCCCAACTCCCGAGCGTCGCTTCGAGCACGCGCCGGGAGATGTGGGCGTCTTCAGCGATTAAATTTCTCATTCACCGTGCTTCCTCTTTGTTCCGATTCTAACGCCTCTCGCACCAGCTCGAACTCCTGCTCCAGACGGTCAACCGCAGGCTCCGCCTCGTCGAGTGAACCGCTGCGAACAGTTTTCTCCAAACTCTATACAAATGGCTTCCATTCGCCGCGCGCCGAAACTTCCGCAGCTTCCTTTGAGGCTATGCGCCTCGTGTTCGAGAGTGTCACGATCCCCTTTCGGAAGCGCTTTTCGCAAAGCATCGATGTGCGGCGGCGTGTCTTGCAGAAACAACCCGATTAGTTCCGCGACGAATCCGGGATTGCCTTGCGCTTGCAGTTCCCTGAAGCCCGCAAGAACAAAAGCGTCCAAAACATCCGCAGGCCTTACCCTATCATTCTCTATTAGCTCGCTCTCGTGCGATTGAAGTTCAGGTAACAGCCAGCGCGCGAGCACCGCCTGTAGTTCCGGCGCGTTGACCGGCTTCGACATATAATCGTCCATCCCTGCGGCAAAACATTTTTCCTTGTCGCCCTGCATGGCGTTGGCGGTCATGGCGATGACGGGAATATGGCGGCTCCCGTTTTCACGCCGACGCAGTTCGGTGGTCGCTTCGTAGCCGTCCATGACGGGCATCTGGCAATCCATCAAGACAAGACTGTACTGCAATTCATTTCGTTCCAATGCTTCGAGCGCGGCGCGCCCGTTGTCCACGACATCGGCGCTGTAACCCAGCCGTTTCAGTTGATGCAGCGCGACCTTCTGGTTCACGGCATTATCTTCGGCGAGCAGAACACGAACGCGCTCTTGCATTCTGTCATCTTCGAGCGCATGGCGCGTGACAATCGCGGGCGCATCATCGGCGTAGGAAACACGAGAAGAATCTTCTTCGTGCATCAGCGACGCGAGGCAATCGAAGAGTTGCGATTGTCGCACGGGCTTTGTCAGATAAGCGGCAAAGCCAGCATCGCGCGCCGCCTGCGCGTCTCCTCTTTGCCCTATGAAGGTCAATAAGATTAATTGCACACCGGCAATCAATGGATCGGCTTTGATGGCGCGTGCTAACTCGAAGCCGTCCATATCCGTCGTTTGAAAATCCATGATTGCCGCGTGATATGGCTGTCCCCGAAGCGCCGCCTGACGAAGCGTTTCGAGCGCGCGCGCGCCGTTCTCCGCTTCGTCGCAAATCATTTTCCAAGCCGTTGTTTGATGAACGATGATTTTACGGTTGGCGTCGTTGTCGTCCACAACCAGCAAGCGCACGCCGTCTAATCGCGCAGGCGTAGTTACGACGATGTCGCGCCGAACGTCCGGCTGCTTCTCGAACCGCAGCGTGAACCAGAAGGTAGAACCTTTGCCCAACTCGCTTTCGATGCCGATCTCACCATTCATCAATTCGACAAGCTGTTTGGAGATGGCGAGACCTAATCCGGTGCCGCCGTACTTGCGCGTCGTTGAGCCGTCGGCCTGCGTGAAGGCTTGAAACAAATGGCGGCGCGCTTCTTCCGAAATGCCGATGCCCGTATCCGACACGGCAAAGCGCACAGTGATGTGCGACGCCGTTTCGCCTTCTCTGGTGACGCGCGCGACGACCTCGCCGCGCTCCGTGAACTTGACGGCGTTGCCCAACAGATTAGTCAATATCTGCCGCAGCCTGCCGGGATCGCCGCGCACGCCCGAAGCCACGTCGCTGTATATCAACGACGCCAACTCGATTCCCTTGGCGTGCGCGCGCTCGGCAAGCAGTTCGACGGTGGACTCGACGGCGTTGCGTAAATCGAAATCAATTGTTTCGACGTTGAGCTTGCCCGCTTCGATTTTCGAGAAGTCCAGAATGTCGTTGATGATCGTCAGCAACGAATCGGCGCTGATGCGGATCGTCTCGGCGAAATCCTGTTGTTCGGCGTCCAAGCCCGTGCTCAAGAGTAGATTCGTCATGCCGATCACGCCGTTCATCGGAGTGCGTATTTCGTGCGACATGTTGGCGAGAAATTCGGACTTCAAACGCGCCGATTCGAGCGCCGCATCGCGCGTGCGCTCCAACTCCGTTTCCATTTGCTTGCGCTCTGTGATGTCCTGCGCCGTTCCCATAATCTGATAAGGCGTGCCGTCCGCGTGGCGCTTGAAAACGGTCTCGCGGTGCCAGACCCAACGCCATTCGCCGTTCGCGTGTTTGATGCGCTGCTCGAATTCGATGACCGCGCCTTCGGGCATGTCCTTGAACTCATTAAAATGCGCCATCACGCAGGCAAGATCGTCCGGGTGCGTAATCTCGTTGAGGAAGTTTTCTCCCATCGTTCTGATTTGCTCCGGCGGGTAGCCGAGAAAGCTTGCGGCGTCACGATTAGCATAAACGGTTTTCATCGTTTCTAGGTCGAACACGTAAATGTTGCTTGTCGAATTCTCCGTGACGCTCTCGATGAATTGTTTGCTTTCGCGTAGCTCTGCTTCGGCGCGCTCGCGTTCCGTAATGTTGAGCGCGACGCCGCCGACGAATGCGCGCCCCGCCGCATCGCGCACAGGGAATTTAGACGACAACCAGTGTTGCAACGAACCGTCTGCACTCGGCATAACCACTACTGTTTCCGCACGCTGATTTGTCGAGAGCACTGCGATCCGTGTCCGTCACCTGCTGCGCGACATCTTCCGGCCACAAGTCATAATCGGTTTTTCCGAGCACTTCGTCGGCGCGGAAATCGAAGAGACGCTCGAACGATTGATTGACGTAAACGAAGCGCCCTTCTTCATCCTTCAAAACCGCGACTGCCGGGCTGTTGTTCATAAAGGCTTGAAAGCGTTCTTCGGATTCGTGCAACGCTATCTCTACGCGCTGGCGCTGCGTGATGTCGCGCCCGATGCCTTGAATGCCGGTTACCGCGCCGTCTTGAAAAATCAAACGACTGCTGATGTCCAGCATCACGCGGCTGCCGTCTTTGGCGATAATTTCCAACTCGAAATTGCCTTGCCGCTCGCCCGCAAGGTTCTTCGCTATACGCTGGCGCACGCGCTCTATATCCTCCGGGCGAATCACATCACTGATGCTCATACGCAAGGCTTCCTCGCGCGTGTAGCCCGTGATGCGCTCGCCCGCGTTGTTGAGCGAGGTAAATTCACCCGACGCGTTCAAAGTGTAGAAAACATCGTTGGCATTCTCGATTAGCTCGCGGTATTTCTCTTCGCTCTGACGAAGCGCGTTCTCTATTTGCTTGCGCTCAGCGATCTCTTTTTTAAGGTCACGGGTGGATATTGCCGCCTCGCCTACGCCCTTGCGCGCCGTCTGTGCGAGCCTTACCGCTCCGGCGAGCACAAGCGCAAGGAGCATTACCCGTTCCGACTAAGAGCAAACAAAGCGCGATGTCGTAGTGCATTAGTGTCGATAAGGAATTAATTCGCAGCAGCGTCGTTTGGCCTGTGTACCATCCGGCGAGAACGATCAATCCGAGCGCGGCAACCGAACATCCCACAGCTATCGCGGTGATGGTCGTCCGGCGCGAGGCAGCATCCTTTTTGTCGGGTTCTATCATGCTGAGGGTTTGAGAGTCATTGAATCACAAGATAAATCGCCGCGAATCGCAAGATAACTTGCCGCATTAAGCTTAATGCGGCAAGTTATTTCTTCAACCGAGAGCGGCGAGGAAATCTATCGGGCATCGTTTATCCCTGCGACGGCGAGCCTTTGCGTTGTTTGTTTAGCGCTTAAAAGAAGCTCTATAAGATGCTCTAATTCGAGCGGGTCGAACGGCTTTGTGAGATACCCGTCGAGTCCGGCGCGGACGGCATCCATGCGCATGATCGGGTCAACGCTTTCATACTCGTGCGCGGACAGAGCGATGATCGGAACCTCGCGCATTTCTTCGTGATCGCGTATGCGGCTCATCGCAGCGCAGCCGTCGAGCACGGGCATCGAGACATCCATTAAAATCAGATCGGGACGCTCGTGCAGCACAGCCTTTAGTGCTTCGCTGCCGTCGGCGGCTTCGACAACGCGGTAGCCGCGCCTTTCCAGAAACAGCCTCAATGTAGTGCGGTTGTCATCGTAATCGTCAACCACGAGGATCAGCAAACAATCTTCCTCAAAATCCATAGTCTCAACCTTTTCCTGCGTGACCACTTTGCGGCGAAGAATTCTTTGCCGCCGGAGCAGCCCCGCTTTCAGGCTGCTGTAATTTCCCCCTTTGTTAGGCTACGGCAATTCCGCTTTGCAAGGCGTACCGCCCTTCCAAATATCTTTGCTCGAAGTCTTCGGGCGTAATCGGTTTGCTAAACAAATAGCCCTGCATTTCATCGCATCCGAGCAAATGCAAAAACGTGAGCTGCGCTTCGGTTTCGACTCCTTCGGCAATCACCTTGAGTTCCAAACTGCGCGCGAGCGTAATCACCGCTCGGACAATCGCAGCATCGTTCTGGCGCGTGATGATGCCGCGCACGAACGATTGGTCTATCTTCAATTTACTAAGCGGAAAACGGTTTAGATAACTCAAGGAAGAATAGCCTGTGCCGAAATCGTCAATCGAAATTTCAATTCCCGTGCCGCGCAGGACGGTGAGCGTTTCAAAAGCCGCTTCCGGGTTCTTCATCACGGAGCTTTCCGTCAGTTCCAACTCTAGGTAATAAGCACTCAAGCCCGTCTCTTTAAGAACTTCTGCCACCAACCCGACAAAGTTCGGCTGCTCGAATTGGCGCGCCGAGATATTGACGGCGACGCGCAAAGGCTCGTAACCGGCATCTTGCCAAGCCTTGTTCTGCGCGCAGGCGCTGCGCAAGACCCACTCGCCGAGCGGCACGATAAGCCCCGTGTCTTCCGCGAGCGGGATAAACTCCGCCGGTGACACGATGCCGCGCTTCGGATGATGCCAGCGCACGAGCGCCTCCATGCCGGAGATTTGACCGGTCTCGGCGGAAACCTGCGGCTGGTAATGCAAGACGAATTCTTCGCGCTCCAGCGCCCGCCGCAAATCACTCTCCAGCGCCAAACGATTGACCGCGGTTTCGTTCATCTCCGGCGCGTAGAATCGATAATTGTTTCCGCCGTGCCGCTTTGCGTCGAACAAGGCAGCCCCCGCATTTTGCAGCAGGAGTTCGCTGTCCGTGCCGTCTTCAGGGTAAACGCCGATGCCTATGCTGGCGGTCAGATAAATGTCCTGACTGCCCAAACTAAACGGCGGGTGCAGAACTTTTTGAATGTCCGCAGCCTCCGCGACGGCATCCTCCGCGCCGCCGATTCGTGTTAGCAGCAAAGAAAACACATCACTGTCGAAGCGCGCGAGAGCATCGTCTTCGCGCATACGATTGTTCAATCTTTCGGCGATGGCGCGCAGCAATTGTTCTCCCGCCGCATAGCCGAGCGTATCGTTTATTTTCTTGAAGCGGTCAATGGACAAACTGAGCACAGCGATTTTTCTTCCGTGCTGCTGCGCGTTTATGAGTGCGTGCGTGAGGCGCGCCTTGAATAGCTTATGGTTCGGAAGGTCTGTGAGCGGGTCAAAGTAAGCGAGGTAATTCGCTTCTTCTTCGGCGCGCCGGCGCGCGATGATTTCTTGCCGGAGCGCGGCGTTGGCTTCAGACAGTTGGCTGGTTCGCGCCTCGACCAATTCCTCCAAGTGCTCGTCGTGAAGACGCTTTGCGCGGCGCAGGGATTGATGTTCGAGCGCGCGGCTGACGGCGAATTCGACGTGCTGAAGATCGAATGGCTTGGTGATGTAATCGAACGCGCCGACGCGCATCGCGCTGATCGCGCTGTCGATTGTCTGCTCGCCGCTAATCATCACGACCACCGCATCGGGCGCGAGTTCGAGCGCTTGCGGCACCATATCCAAACCGCTCAAAGAACCCATCATTATGTCGCTCAGGATAAGCTCGAATTTTTCCGTGCGCAGCAACCCGAGCGCTTCCTCCGCCGAGCTGACATCCGTGCAATCGTAATTCTCATCCAGCAACATTTTGAGAATGTCTCTGATTCCGATTTCGTCGTCGGCAATCAGGATGCGTGGCCTGCCTTCGTTTCTTTGAAGCATAAATTTTTGTACTCTCCCTTTTCGATCCATCATCGGGGCAACGAAATCCTCCGGCACGCTTGCGTTCTGCATTCCCATCGCTCATTAGAAGGCACAAGCAAGGAACAGGCACTACGAGTTGCTTTGCGTTGCGACCCCGTATTACTTATCGCACGCAGCGGAATTGGTTTCTATGTGTAAAAGCGAGAAGGACTCAGGGATTACCCTGACTTGCGGGCCTTTATTCGGGGCGGGCGGCAGTGTTGCGGAGAACGGCGGCGTGTTTGCGCAGTAAGGGGCTTGGACTAACCTGAAGTGTCCTTGAGCCAGCCTTGACTCAAAGCGTAGCGGACGATCTGCGCGCGGCTGCGGAGTTCGAGTTTCTCCATCGCATTCGTTTTATGCGTCTCAATAGTCTTAACGCTGACGTCGAGCTGCGCGGCGATTTCCTTGTTGGTGTAGCCTTCTGCGAAAAGGCGCATTACTTCTTCCTCGCGCTCTGTGAGAGTCTGGCGTTTGCCCATGCCCTTCGGCGGCTGACGGTAATTGCTCAAGACCTTTCCCGCCACCGCCGGGTCTAGATACACGCCGCCGGATGAAACGGTGCGAATCGCGTTTATCAATTCGACGGCGGCGGCGACCTTGAGGATATAGCCCGACGCGCCCGCTTGAAGCAGTTGGCTGACATAACTGCGGTCTTCGTGCGCCGTGAGCGCGAGGATTTTCATTGTCGGATACTTTTGCTTGAGCTTCTCCGTCGCCTTCGCGCCGTTGAGATTCGGCATACTGACATCCATCACGACTAAGTCCGGCTGGCAAACTTGCGCTTGCTGCCACGCGCTCAACCCGTCATCGGCCTCGCAGATTACTTCCATATCCGGCTCCGCGTTGATAAGGAGTTTCAAGCCCTCGCGCATCGCCTTATGATCGTCGGCCAGAAGTATTTTCAACTTACTCATCAGTTGCCGCCTCCTTCTCTTGTGAGATGGGAATGCGTGCGATGACAATGGTGCCGATTCCCGTATCGGATTCTACCCGAAGCGTCCCGCCTGCGAGCACCACGCGCTCCTGCATACCGAGCAATCCGAGACGGCGGTGCATAACGGGCGTTTCCATCACCGCATCGACGTTAAAGCCCTGTCCATCATCCTCAACGAGCAGGGTGATTCCATCGGGAGCGTATTCCAGAATAATACTCACATGATGTGCGTGCGCGTGCTTGACGATGTTCGTCAGCGCTTCTTGCGCGACACGGTAAAGCGTTATCTCGACAAGCGGCGCGAGGCGTTTTACGGCGAGGCCGCTGCTGTAAAAATCCGCCGTCAACTTGTGCCGCTCCGACCATTCTTCCGCGTAGTTTGCCAGCGCGACCTGAAGGCCGAAATCATCGAGCGCCGTCGGGCGCAAATCTCTCGACAGATTATGCACGTCGCGTGCGATGTTGGCGGCGAGGTCTTGCAGACGCGACAGCAAATCTGCGGGCGGCTGGTTCCGGCCTGCGTTCTCCAACACCTTCAGTCCGAGCAAGAGCGCAGGCAGATACTGCCCCATCTGATCGTGCAATTCGCGCGAGATGCGGCGGCGCTCTTCTTCCTGCGCGGTGAGCAGCCGCTGTCGAAGCTGCAGGCGCGCTTCCTTCGCCTGCACGCGCTCGGTAATATCACGAAGAATGCCGCTGTAAAAATTCTCGCCTCCTGCCTTCCACGTTGCAAGGGAAAGCTCCATCGGAAACTCCGTGCCGTCATTCCGCAACCCATGCAATTCTACGGTTGATCCGATGACGCGGCTTTCTCCCGTTCTGATGTGCCGCTCCATTCCCCTGCGATGCGCTGCGCGATAAGCCTCCGGCATCAGCATTGTGAGCGGTTGCCCGAGCGCTTCCTCAGCGCTGTAACCGAAAATTGTTTCCGCGCCCTTGTTCCAAGAAATGATTTGGTTGTGGCTATCGGCAGAGATGATTGCATCGAGGGCTGTCTGCGCGAGCGAGCGAAACTTTTCCTCGCTTGTGCGCAAGGCTTCTTCCACTCGTTTGCGCTCGGTGACATCGCGGTTGATGCTGATAATCGCTTGCTGTCCCTGATAGATAATTTTGGAGGCGTTGATTTCCAGAAGCATCTCCGACCCGTCTTTGCCATACTGCACGGTTTCAAAGTTGAGATAATCTCCGACATTCAAAGTTTCTTTAATTTTTTCTTTTCCGCGCGCAGGATTTTCTGAAACCGCCGCCAAAGACGTTCCGATAAACTCTGCGCGGCTAAACCCGTAAATCTCGCACGCGCGTTGGTTGACTTCCAAAACGATTTCCCGGTCGGGAGCAAAAACGATGATGGCATCGTGCGCTTGTTCAAAAACGGTGCGGTAATCTCTTTCAGATTGTGCGAGCGCTTCGTCGGCGCGCACGCGCTCGGTGACGTCTTCCGCCGTGCCGCGCAATTTAATCGAATGCCCCGTTTTATCCGCGATGACTTCTCCGCGACAACGAATCGTTCGCACTTCTCCTTGCGGACAGATGATTCGATACTTGGAGCCGAAGGGACGATGGTCGCGCAGAGCCTGTTCACTGCCTTCCTTAACGGCGTTCCTATCGTCAGGATGCAGACATGCCAGAAAACGCTCGAAGGTCATTTCAAACTCTTGCGGCTGAAAACCGAAGATACGATAAAACTCATCCGAGCAATATGCTTTATTCGTCTTGAGATTCCACTCCCAACTGCCGACGTGCGCGATTTCCTGCGCGGCGACAAGCTGGTTTTGGCTATCCCTCAGCGCCGCCTCCGCGCGCCTTCGCTCGATGTTCTCGACTTGTAGTTTTTCGTTCGCCTGCGCCAGTTCTGCGGTGCGCTCCTTTACACGCCGCTCCAACTCGTCGTGAGCCTTGCGCAGCGCTTCCTCGATTTGCTTGCGTTCGATGAACTGTCCCGTCTGGCTGCCGATGGTGCTCATCATATCGAGCAAATTTTGATCGGGTTCGCGTATCTCGCGGCTGAAGAATTCCATCGCGCCGAGAACTTCATCTCCGAGCATGATAGGAAAGCAGAACGCGCCGTGCAGCCCCGCGAAGATAGCCGCATCCCTTCGCGGGAAATTCGCTTCGTCAATGACATCCGGAATCCACAGAGACGCGCCCGCTTGCCACACTCTTCCGGGCAAGCCTCGCCCGCGTTCCAATTTAGTTTCGTGGCACATGGTGACGAACTCCGCCCACACGTTTTCGGGCGACGCTTGCCACAGATTAACGCAGCGAAGCACATCCTCATCGCGGTCTATGCGCCACAGCGCGCCCACATCCCACCGCAAGGTTTCGCAGATTACACGAAGAATTCGCGGCGCGGCTTCGCTTAGAATTGCAGATTCGGCGAGGATGCGCGTGATAGCGTGCTGTGCCGCCAAACGCCCTTCGGCGTCCTTGCGCTCTGAGATGTTGCGGATAATGCCTGTAAAGAAATGCTTGCCGTTCTTGACGACCTCGCCGAAGGAAAATTCCAACGAAATCACTTTGCCGCTTTTGTGCAGTCCGGGCAGTTCGACGCCGTTCCAAGGCTTGAGCCGCTGCCCTGTCTCTAGGTAACGCTTGTTTCCGTCCAGATACGCCTGTCTTATTTTCTCCGGCATCAACATCGTCACAGCCGCGCCGCGCATTTCTTCTATTCGATAGCCGAATATTTTCTCGGCGGCGGGATTGGCAAACAAGATGATGCCCGCCTCGTCAATCGTGACAATGGCATCCGAAGCCGCATCGGCGACGACGCGGTGACGGTCTTCCAGATCGCGCTGGGCTTCCGTTGCGCGTTTCCTTTCACTTAAGTCGCGCGCGATTTTAACGAAGCTCATGAGGCTCCCCGCTTCGTTTCTGATCGGCGTCACGATGCCGCGCACCCAGACGCGCAAGCCATCCTTGCGCACATGCCAGCGCTCATCCTCCGCCCGTCCCTCGGCGGCGGCTTGAATAATTTCCTGTTCCGGCACGCCGCGCGCGACATCTTCCGGCGTGAAAAAGATGGAGAGGTTTTGCCCGACGGCCTCTGCCTCCGTGTAACCGAAGAGGCGTTCCGCGCCGCTGTTCCAACTAATAATCCGGCCTTCCGTATCGACTGCGAAGATGGAGTAATCCGTCGCGCTCTCGACCATCAAACGAAAAAGCTCTTCACCGCCCGGCAGTGCAGCAGACTGCTCACGTCCCCGCTGCTGCGGCGCGGCAGTTCCTTGATGTCCTGATTCTATCGTTACGCTGTCGTCAGGCATTTTCTTCTTCCGCAGAGCATTGCAAGGCGATTCAAACCGGAAACGTCCGATCTGTTTTTATCATAGTGTCGCTCTTATTGATTAAGAAATTCTATCCGGCAACGGCTTAGCAGAGATTGCTAAACAGGCGCTTATTCAAGTCTCTACCCTTTATTCATTTAACACAAAAGAAAATGGAGCACGATGCTCCATTTTCTTTTCGCCGGATTTGACGGCGCTTCACAGCCGATCCGTAGATCACACGCTGCGCCGTGAGGTCTTTAACATCACGGCACGGAGTGGCGTCATTACTGTGCGCAGACTTTATCATCGCGCGTTGTCAGCGCGCCGAATCTGTCTTGATACTCCTTCGAGGTGATGAAGGCGCAGGCCATCGAACGATAGTTGCCCGGCACTTTGTTATTCAGCACATCCAGCCAGAACTGATAGCCGCCCGCGTCCGCATCGCGGCGTAAGTAGCCGAAATACTCTGCCAGCACAAAGGCCGCGTTGTACTCCTGCGTCTGGAATGTCCCGTTGTTCGCTATCTTCTGCAGCACGCTGGCTCTGGTCTCGCTTTGATTATTCAAGCCCGCGATCAGATTGTTGCGCGTCGCCGTGTCCGGCGTGACGCTCGTGTTGCGGTACAACTGATCGACATAAGCTGCGTTGTCTAGATTGCCGTAAGCAGGATTGACTGACTGGGCAGCCACGACCGCCTGACCCGTCGCAAGGTCTGCGCCGCCGATGACTTGATTGCGCCCTCTGGTGTACTCCAGATAAGTCGCCTGCCTGCCGAAACTCGTCTTGAAGATGCGATAGACGTAGTAGCCCGTCTGCTGGTATTCCTGTTCGACGAAGAACGCTGCGGAGACATCGCGGCGCTTGCGGTTGACGCACGTTTGATCCGCGCCGCACTGGGCAATCTGGCCAGTCCAGTAAGCCAAGCCTCCGGCATCCGGCTCGCGGTTGAGAAAGTCGTGATACTGCTGCACGACAAACTTGCGCGTATCGTCAATACTATTAGCGCTGGTATCCGTCGTCGTATCGAGAAGCGAC
>JAABUK010000860.1_pt1 | contig 61255 bp, 8 predicted proteins | sample 5559141 | NCBI WGS metagenome assembly JAABUK01 (sample SAMN10711869, study PRJNA513367) | rock metagenome | isolation source: Antarctica rocks | place: Antarctica: Victoria Land, Pudding Butte nord | collected 2016-01-03
CTCGTGGTATCAAGCACCTCCCGAGCCAGCATTCGTATACGAGGAGCTCTTACGACTCGTCGTGACTTCTCAGGGGGATCAAAGCATAAGCTGGGCTCCAATCGTGCAGGCAAGGTATGGAAAGGCTTTAGCACCCGGGATGCGGCCGGTAAAGATGCAGCCAGAAAGCAGATCTACGGGGGCACCTTCTACAATTACCACTATCCGGGCACCCTCCGCAGGCACCTTCAACGATACTCCAGTGTCCAGGATTCACGCATGTCAAGCTCATGGGGTAAAGGCGGCAGTAATTCAATCAAACCAGACCAATCTCCGATCTTGAGGAACAAACCTGAAGAGAAGAGTGGGGATGATTGGTATAGCAGATGGCATAAGCGGGAAGAGAATAGATACAACGACCTCGTGAAGAAAATAGAGGAAGATCCCTTCGGAGCATTGTTTGGGCGCAGCAAATGGGTGAATTGGATAGAGGATGCAGTTCATCATGGTACTAAAGTTGCTAGTGAGACCAATATTTCAGCTGCCAAATCCAGGGAAAGCAGCTTCAACCCCAGGGGCGAAAAGACCGAGAAGACCACCTGGGGCTGGGCCTGTGAAACGCCAAAGAACAGCGACATAGTCGCCGGATCGAATCAAGCCAATGCTCAACAGTCTACAGAGAATATCATCTCCGTCGAAAGCCAAGCCCAAGAGTACGAGTACGATCCCATCTCAATGCGCAAAGTGCCTAAGAGAGCTTCTTCTTCAGTCCCCAAATTTGACACCCAAAGTCAAGCACAGCAGAAGACCTTCAATATACCAGTGAAGCCTTGGAAGGACTTCGTCTCGAGCCACCGATCGACAAATGAGACTGCAGGTGCAACCCATACAAGCCGCGCTCCTGCTCCTACAAGCGCTCGAGATGGGAAGTCATGGCTTGCACAAGAAGGTTTTGGTGGCAGAAAAGAGCAGAAAGCAGATCATCAGACGACCTCCGACTGCAAAGACGTGAAGGCCAAGCCTACAACCACAAAGATCGAGAGTGCATTAGACAGGCACCTACAAGGTAAAGGTACTCTTCTAAGAGACATTCAGCGACCGGCACTACAGTACGAACCCAAAGAGAATACAACAGAAGACATCGATCTCCTCCGCTCAAGCGACGTGAGAGCATCTACGGGGCTTCGGGGTAAAACTGCGAAAGAGAGCCATGCAAAGAAGCAGGAACGGCAGCAAAAACTTGAGGAACAATATGATATTCAGCCACTTCACCGTGAGAATCAACTTTCCCAAGAGCTATCCTCCGAAACCAAACAGCAGGATCACGGTGTTTACATCTCAGAGCAAGATCTTTCATACTATACTAAAAGGGAAGCCGCATTGAATGCCAGTTCTGCCGGGTGCATGAACGATATCTCAGAGGTTGCAATTGACGCGTCAAAGTCCCAGAACACTCTGAGCACGCAGGCTTCTGAAGTTCCAAAATCAGAAGCTGCTGCAGGCAAGGCAGTTGCAGCAACCGACAAGGTCGGCAAATTGAGGGCCCGAATCGTACCTCTCAAGGCCAGATTGGACGCGATGAAGGCCGACTACGATGCACTTAGACATAGGTGGCTAGTAGAGCGCCGGAGACAGGAACAAGCAAAGAAGCTGGATACCATGCATGAAGAGGAGGTGAAGGCTCAGAAGGTAGCCATGGCTGCAATAGAGACACGTGGTGCTGGCAAGCATGGCAAACGCGATACTCCTTTGGCTGAAGGCCAGCAAGGTCATAAGAAGCCACCTCGGCAAATGCTTCAAAGCCTTCTTCCAGGCGAAGGGGACTTGTCTAGTAATGTTCATGAGTTTGCCAGGAGCGATCGTTGGTATAAACGCAAGGCACCACATGCTATGGATGAGATGGACGCTAAATTCCAGCAAATCGCAAAGGACAAGGCTCTGATACAGGAGGTCAGAGGGATCTATGAAGAAACCTATGGCGCCATTGACACAAAGCACCGTCAAACATTTCAGCCCAAGGTTGAGCCTAAGTCGGATATTGCTTCAGAAAACTTGTCGTCAACTTCCTCCAATATATCGCCCCCATCTAATGCTGTCTCCCCACCCGAGCTCGAGCAATCGGCACAACCCACAGAGTCAGCGGATGCCATCGATAACTCAGAGCCTTTGGCAATCGTCCAGAAGCTTTTCAGTGAGCTACGTCAAGCACAGACCCTTCTTCAAGAGCATCGCGCTCAGCTCAAATCAAACCCAGTCAAGTCATCATCAGATGCTGAGAGCCTGCGAGATTTGATGGTTCAGGCGCAAGAGGTATACCAACCGGTAGTCATGCAAATTGCAAAGCAGGCAATCAAACTGGGAAACATAAGCGGCCTTTCCGGAGTAATCGCAGCGGCGGCAGCAGTCGCAGATTCTCCTCAATCTTCTAGCGTCCGGCATCTATCCACAGCAGCGCCCAAGGCCACTCACACAGGCACGCTAAACAAAGCAACCCCATGCGTGTATCGTATCCTTGCCTACGACTCAGCTACGGAAAAGGTCACTTCAGCAAAAGCTACTTCACTCGCACCATTTTCCAAAGAACAGCAGCTCTTACCTGTCGAAGCACTGGAGGTGTTGAACAACCCCGGCAAATTCCTGCCACATCTGATGGCGCTACACAACAAGGGATACAGCGTTGTCTCTGGTACCAGCAACATCTTTGTTTTCAAAAAGGAGGCTACGGGAGACGAACTCGCAGCAGCCAAGCACGCAGAAGCAGTAAAGCACCCAAACCCTATTGACGGGACTGTTGCTCAGACAGGCAACTTTGCCTCACCAACGGGTTTCGTAAACCACGATTCTCCAATACCCCTTGACGAGCTCGAGGCCAGGGCTGAAGAGCAAGGAGCCGAGTCTGGGACATCAGACAACAAATCAGCTTCGGGCGCGAGAGTGCGCAGAGAGGAAGACGTGTTCTCTGGCTCTCATCGCAGCAACTGGCAGGAAAGACATCACAGAAGTAGGGGTAGGCATGGGCGCAGGCAAAAAGGAATGTTCGGCCGCATGCTTTTGACGGGGACGATTACCGCTGCTTGCTGTTACACAATTGGGCTTGCTAGTGAGATGATGCGGTGAGAAGAAACATGACGAGGATGGTGCAATTGGGCGCCCGGCTGGGAATGGGGAGATTGGGAGCAAGGATGTTCATGGGGGGGTTTCGGATGATGGGATGGAGATTATACGATGAAATGGATGACAGCAATGGAGGGGTTAGGTAGGATACAAGGAGTTAGTGGGCATACTAGCACTCGCAATACTTTTCTACTCGACGTTCAAATAGCGTGTCAGATTGCAATGCCTCATCTCGGCTCTTCAACCTCAGCGTCCTACTTTCAATTCGTAATTTCGGTTTGCAAGCTAATCATAGAGAGACCTCTTTTTGCGAGCGTTGTCAGAAGAGTCAAATACCATTTCCTTCTGCAAACGGAAATATAAAGTCCCCCACCCGCCGCCGGCGGGGTGTATCACCTACAAAGGGGAGTTTCTAGCTTGTTCGATTCTTGTCTGGCCCTCCCTTACATACGCTTCGCTGTGACCAACTTCCCCCGTGTGCACGTGGCATCATGATGCCAAGCCGTCTTGCTAATATCGACATCCTTTGTCGTGTACATCCAGGTGGTGAAGATGAGCAATTCATTCCAGCCATGCGGACGATTTAACGGGCGTGAGCGGGTGGCACAAGTTCCGCTTTGATGGTTTGAGATGTAATATCGAGTCTTCTTTCTGGCGTGAGATGAAGGTGCTCTTTCTGGGAGAGGAAGCGTACGTCGTGCATCTCACTGGCGTGAACGCTCTGTGTGGATTGGTCTCCTCCTCCTCACTTGTCCGTTCCGAGAGATTGAGGACTTTGAGCTAGTCGCAGATACAGTGTCACGGGAATTAGATCACTGCATGGACGGGTTTGCTGGCTACTCAGTTGCCCGTTTAGATACATTTGGCGCTCAAAAATTGTAAGGCAAGGCAAGTCCTCCACTCAATTGACCTTAACCATGACTAGTCCAGGGCTTCCTGATGAGCGCGCGAACTGCCCTCCTCCGATGATGCATGCTTACTCCGAACCGGAATCGGACGAATGTAAGAGGCGTGCCGGATGGAAAATGGCATGCTGGATAGAAAATGCTACCTAACAAGCAGAGTATTGTCTAGCTATTCTCCAGCCGTTTTCTTTTTTAACCTTTCTACCTTGACTCCCTTTTCCCACTTCCTATCATCCTTGTAGCTGTCTTGCGCCTTGTCCTTATCTATCGCAGTACACTCCATTGTTTCTCCCATCCAGGAACTCACTACCGAGCTCTACATCTTTCCATACATCATAGCCAACCTCATGTTCTTCTCGTATCTACTCACACGGTCCATCACCTATCCTGCCATTTTCATCTCTCTGATAACCACCAACACCACCTTTCTCCTCACTTCCACTCTGCTCACCATTGTTCGCCGCCTCTTTTTATCGCCTCTTACCAATTTTCCCGGCCCAAAATCTGCGGCGATCTCTGGATTGTGGAATGCGAACGAGGCTCGTCTTGGCCGTGCTACAAAAACCCACAAAGCGCTCCACGAGAAGTTCAAAAGCGATGTCATTCGTATCGGACCCAACGAGCTGTCCATCAGCAATGCCGATGCTATTGACAAACTTTACGGGGGAAAGTACATCAGAGGGACGTTCAATCAGGTATTCAATATCCCTGGAGGGAACAACATCGCAACACTAAGGGACTACAAGAGACATAGCGCTTGGAGACGGATTTGGTAAGTTCTTTTAGCAGTGAAATGCCTTACTGTCTGGCGCTTATTGACGTCGTATTGATAGGGGGAGAGGCTTCACCAGGACGGAGGAATCTCATTATACAGAGCGACTGCAAAGACATGCGGACAAGACGGTCCGAATCTTGCATGAGAAAGCTGGGAAGCCGGTTGAATGTGGCAAGTTTCTAGACGCTCTGGCCTTCGATGTGTAGGTTCATGCTCCCCTCCGGCATTAAACGATGGCTGAAGCTGGCGCAATACAGGATCGTGGACCTGGCTTTCTCCCAAGATGCTGGGCTACAAGAAGGGTACGGCGATCCCACACATATTGAGTTGATACACGGCTTCTTGCAGTTCATGCAGGTACGTGAAGCTCTCCCGCTGTGATGGTAGATCATGTACCACATCTCCTCTATATCTATACTTCTTGAATTCCTCTCTGACACACTCTCGATCCACGTAGTGGGGCACCTCCCACATCTCCAGCAAATATTTCGCTACCTCCCTATGAACGCTGATGGCCGGCTGTTCACCAAATTGGGCGACATTATACTTACCACACGCCAAGCTCTGAAGACTCCACGTAAAGACATCTTCACTCATCTACTAGCCTCTGACCGCGAAACCGGCTTAATCATGACACAGCAGGATCTCAAGCAACATGTGCTTCTCACTATCACCGTTGGAGCACATTCTGTAAGCACGACCTTGACTCGTATCTTTGCTGTTCTCGCGTCTCGGCCCGACGTTCAGGCACGTCTACGTCAAGAACTGAACGATGCCTTCGATGGCGATGGAGTCCAACCAATTGAAACTGTGAGGAGTCTGAAATACTTGGAGGGTGTGGTGAAGGAAGGCTTGCGAATGTTCGCGCCTCTCGTCGGGGGCACGCCAGCCGTCGCGCCGAAAGGTGGTATCACACTCGAGACAGGCGATTTCATTCCAGAGAGCACGCAGGTTTGGATCGGTCAGCACGTCGTTATGTCCGAGGAGAGATACTTTCCCAGAGCCACTGAGTTCTTGCCGGAGCGTTGGATGGATCAGGACGCGGAGAAAGATGGGAAGGGTAACCAATTGATAAAAGATCGACGAGCATGGATTCCGTTTGGATACGGAACCCATGCTTGTGGGGGAAGAGCGCTGGCGATGGAGGAGCTCAAACTAATCGTGGCGAGGATCGTGAGAGAGTTCGACATCTGTTTCGGACAGGAAGGAGACCAGCCGTTCAAGTATGACGAGTGGGCAGAGAGCTGGAAGGATTTCTTCCTTACTGTGATCGAGAAGATAGACTTGAGATTTATGCCGAGGGCAGAATTGAGATCGGAAGTAGGCATATAAGCAATTGACTTGCCTACAATATTTAGTCGTCGATTAGAATAACCTTACTTATATCGTAGGTAGATCAACAAACTTTTGCCAATTTGACTCTTGACATGTGCTACGAGAGTATTTCTCGGCTGACTGCCTAGCACTTTGAATAGCAAAATAAACATGTCCCCATACAGACCTTGCTTCATGCCCTTCACGATACTCAAGGATTTCTTGTTGACGTATATTCAAAAAAAATTCTTCGGTAGGTTCATGAAGGTGTAGAGTACACCGTGTAGTTGTCCGGCACATGAAAGTCCCTCGCCCCCCATTATCATGCGGAGAAGAAGAATTTTGCGCTTGGTTGCCACGGTCCACTCCATCTCCCTTCGGATCCGCAGCATTCAACGCCGATCGCGAAGATCCCATCAGGTTTGGTCTGTCTCTTCTAGCTAGACCCCAAATTGAAGAGTCATCTCCTTTCTCATGTTCCATTCGCAGCTTCTCTGCACGAAACTTCACGAGATATTCATGCTCCTCGTTATTGATTCCTGTAACGCGATAGCCATCTGCATGCACCCAATCCCATGTGATCCTGTCACCATAAATCAGTCTTAACTTGTGATTCTGGATAATCTTGAAGAAGAGAGAGGGAAACGTCTCGGCCCAGAAATACTCCATTGGGAGATGTAGTTTTGTTGTATTGATAACAGAGATTCCATCTAGTTTTGGTCTGCCTAGAAAAGAGGTCTAAATGCTTGGAGGAACATCGGCCCTTTTACTAGACCACTATCAATAGAAAGCTCGCCCTAGAGCTAAGGGTTTTCCGCAATAACTTCCCAAATAGGACATAGTGATGCCACCTCAGGTCGTGATGCAAAATAAATGTTCACTTCTGGACACCTCCCCAACGATAAGCATCCAAAACGCCGTGCCAAGATGCAAAAAAGGTTGTCAAAGTACACTGCTTCAGGGAAAGCTTCTCCTCACAAAGAATACAGACGAAGAGAATGAATGTCAAAGTCCCTTCCTGTAAGGGGAATAACGTGATGTACGTAATGTGTGGTGTAAAAGATGATGAAATGAATCTATGGAGCGAAATGTTGATATGTGGCCATATGCCAAGCATGCCAAGCATCCTTATCTGATAAGATCCATATGATGTGACTTATATCCGTGACACTTCCTCTCCACAGGATCAGTAAATCCAACTTTAGTTACTATCCTCTCGCTTCCCTTTCATGTAAGAACGTCTCTTCTAGGAATCTAAAGTTCGGTCGAGTAGTCAACGAGACCACTACTAACAGAAGTTCAAGCCCTATTCTCATAGACTCCAGTGCCGTTTTCGAGGTCAGATGGCAAGGAAAACTCTAAGTCTTGACAGCCGCCACCTTCTCCTTCGTCTCCTCCGTCTTCTCACTGCCATGATCAGGAAGTCTTCGGAAAGGAATCGCAAGAGACACAAGAACGGTTAATGCAGAGGTAGCCAGAGAAAAGGCAAGGACGCCCTTAATCCCAACCATATAAGCATCAAGCACAGCAGCCAAATCTGCACCTTGGAAGACTTGCTGGATTTCACTTGCGCCAGTATTGACGACCTGGCCAGCGTTGATGTTGGGGTAGGTGGTTTTGAGTGTATATAGCATGCGGTTGGCAAATATGGATTGTGCTATTAAGATGAAGTAGGTGCCACTAAGAGCCTGCATCACTGGACCTGAAGTTAGTGGGAACAGTACATTTATAAAAGATATAGATTGTTATGAGGGACTTACTGACTATAATACCAGAAGAAGTTGCCATGTCTTCGGGTTTCGAGAGACCCTGCACTGCCGTCATAGGAATCTGGTTACCAAAGCCGACACCTAAGCCGAAGAGGACCTGAGGGCCGATATACCAAGCTTTCGAAGAGTCGACTTCCAGGGTGTAGAATAAGGCCATGCCAGCGGTTGACATGAGGCTACTGATCAACTGGTAGGGCTGCAGGTACCGTGTCTTCCCAATAACCCCTCCACTGACAACGGCTCCCAAAGCAAAGAAGGCCAAGAAGGGAAGCAAATTGACTCCGCTTTCGATGGCCGTCATGCCGTGGATGGACTGGAAATAGATAGGAAGATAGAAGATCATCTGATAGTTGGCGGCATTGGTGAAGTAGGCGTACAAGGCGTTCGTCCATGTTAAGCGCGGTTTGAGTATCTTCAGGGCAACTATAGCGCGTGCGCCCTGGACCCGCTCGATAACGACGAAAATAACAGTGAAGCAAGGCCAAAGGATCAAGAGGGCGATTGTAGAGCCTGCACTCCATGCGTAGATCTGGCCGCCCTGTTGTAGGGCTAATGCGAAACAAACAAGTGAGGCTAGCAAGAAGATAAAGGCCGGAAAATCGAGTTGTAAGAAAATCTCTTTCCATGTAGCTGGGATAGGCTTTGCATGCTTAGGCATGTGCAAGAAGAATATTACCAGGGCGATAATAGGCCCTCCGAGCGGTAAGTTAATCCAGAAACACCATCGCCAGGAAACTCCGCTGGTAAAAGCACCGCCGACCAAAGGCCCCAGAATCATCGCTATAATCAAAACGCCCGTCCAGATACCTATCAGCATAGGATGCGATGTAGGGTGGGCCACGTGATTAATGACGATGACAGAGCCGGCAAGAGTACCGCCGATTCCTAAGCCTTGAATAGCTCGACCAACAATCACGGAAGCGCTATTTGGAGCCGCTGCGGACACGATGCTCCCAACCAAGACAAATAAGATAGATGTAAGGTAAGCAAACTTGACGTTGAGGAACTTGTACACTTTGCCCCACATTGACGACGAGGAGGCGACGACCAGGAAGGTGGCACATCCATACCATCCGACGTCTTGAATGCGGTGGAAATTGTCGGTAATGCCTGGGATTGCAGTAGAGATGATGCCAAGCTCCAGACCTACGAGGAGAGTGCTCATGCAGATGCTGAGCATGACGAGAAATAGCGTCAAGCCTGTTGCGTACTCCTTGGGCGCCTCGTCAGCAGGTAAGGCATCGACGCTGTTCGTAGTGTTTTTGTTCTCTTGCAATTGGATGCTGTGGGGTGTGGACTGCTCGCCGCTGCTGTTCGCAGTCTCGGAGTCTGTGGGATTGCTTGCTTCCATTTGTTCGCTCTCAAAGCCTGCTTTCTGGACCGGTTTGCTTCTTGACTGTTCCGAATTGCTGTATTAAGAGGACGAGGACGAGGAAATTTTGTGTTGACTTGGAAGTTGGAAGAACAATCGATCAAGGGGGAGGTGGAGGTATTCGCTGGGCCCCTCAGGCGCACGGTTATGAGAAGAATGGAGGGATTCGTCCGCCGGTTGGTTTTTTTGCTCCGCCGAGGTGGAGAAATCTCCGGCTTATTCTGGATCGGCCCGGAGTGCAGTGTTCAATGTAGGTAGGATGTAGGTGGGTGTGAGAGTGTGAGAGTGTGAGATTATGATTTCAGGTGGGTGGATCGATCGATCTTAGATTTTGGTCTGTGGGATGGAGCTGATGGAGCTAATTTGAGGAAAGCTGATTGCTCTCTCTCCCAGCATCACATACAGTACGTCCAAAGTGCCAGTATCTACCAAAATAGCGCAGCGCCCCGGAACTTCCACGCTGTTCTTCCAGGTTTCTTGCAGTGAGCGAATCAGTAATAATCCCTTGAAGAAAGGGATTCTTAATTACCTTATCTTGGTAAAGTATTCCCTCCGTAACCATTACTGCTACCATTGCCGAAAAAGGGCTCTTGGCAACAGTCCAACCAATCAAAGGCTTTCACATAATCCTAAACCCATACAAATTGTTGACCAAGCCACCAAGCACGAGCTAGCAGTCCCGATGGCTAAGGTACCTTACGGAGGGCATTCGAAAAGAACTAATGTTTTAATTTTCTTCGGATCAACAAAGGCGAAGTTGCAGTCGAATCAGGCTGCGATGAACGATTGCCTGCCTGCAACCTGCAATCGCTTAGCTGACCGCGCGGGGGTTCGACCGCCGCGTCACGTGCGCATTCACGGTCGAATTTACGGTCGAATCTCATCTCGCATGTTGTACACAGTCCTTGCGTTGCATCACAAACGAATCCTATTTGCATGCGCGCAATGTATTCCTTTGGGGGTACAGATGAGGATACAGACACTCATGCCCAAGCCGAGACGAAGCGGAGGGTCCGGAAGGGAACCCGCAGCTGTTGGGAGTGCAAACGGCGGAAAATGAAGTGTACATTGGACCCGCTCACTGATCAAGTTTGCAACGGCTGCCAACGACGGGGTTCCAAATGTGTCAGTCAAGAGCACTCCGAAGATACCTCACTCTCTATATATACGAGCACCACTTTGCATGGAAGAACACCTACGACGCCCGGTGAAGATGGCAGAAAGAAGAACGGCATTCTCACTCCAGCGTCAATGAACTTGGAGCGCTTACAGTCTCTTGCCTTTTATCAAGTTGCTACCGGTGCGCCAGCCTCTCGAGGCAAATATGAGAGGTTGTCTCAGTTCTTGCATCAATCACTACCATCGCGAGAAGATACGGAGAGGATATGCAATGCCAATCGTCATCCTTTCGTCCCCGTCCTCGCCCACGAAATATTGACCCTGCCATACACTACCCTCCACCAAAACGGTTTGAGAACGCCCGAAAGCTTGCTGGAGACCCCTAAACCGAATCTGCATCCTGTTCTGATAGCGAGACACATGCTCCAACTGGCCGTCTTCCTACAGCATGTTCACCCTGAGATTCACGAGGAGATGAAAGGTCTGTCAGAATCGCCACGAGCCATCAGGGAACGATTAGCAGATCTTGCTATTAGTCTTGTCACGACAAACAACGAGCTTCTTGGCAGCATCGAAGGCCTGGAGTGCGTCATGATCGAGAGTATGTATGAAGCGAATGTTGGTAATCTCCGACGAAGCTGGGTAGCGAGTCGGAGAGCTATTAGCATTGCACAGCTGATGGACCTTGATCGATTGAATAATCGGGCACAGTATAAGGTACTTGACCCCGAAACGAAATATCACCCGCAGCATATGTGGTTTCGAATCATCTTTCTGGACCGTCATCTCAGTCTCATGTTAGGCCTTCCCCAAGGTCCCCTCGAATGCAGCATGGCTTCCGATGTGATGCTTGCAAATGAAACTCCTACAGGACGTCTCGAGCGATTACACTGCGTTCTCGCCTCGCGAATCCTAGAGCGCAATGAATCCGGCCGAGCTTCCGATGACCTCGCCTTGACGCGAACCCTCGACGTGGAGTTGCAGAGAGCGGCTAGAAGCCTCCCCAGTAAGTGGTGGTTAGCACCGAACCTGGACAACGTCGCCTCAACCGACTCGAAAGCTCTGTTCTGGGACACGAGACGGCTGTTCGCTCAGGTACTCCACTACAACCTCCTCAACCAGCTCCATCTACCTTACATGCTTCGCTCCTGGTCGGCAGCCGAGCACAAATACGAGTATTCCGGAAATACTTGTGTGAACGCCTCGCGGGAGGTGCTCTCGCGCTTCATAACACTACGCAGCTTCAACCGGATCGCCTACAGTTGGAGCTGTCGCATGGTCGACTTCCTCGCACTTATGGCCGCCATGACCTTGCTACTAGCCCACCTAAACAGCCACCGCTCTTCAGAACCACAGAATCTCCTTGCTCACCAGTATCTTACCGATCGCGCCATGATTGAACAGGCGCAGGAGCATATGAAAGAGGTAAATCGCCTTAATTCAGACGCACTCAGTGCGCAAAGTGCTGACTTGCTGCGCTGGCTGCTGGCTATCGAGGTTGGGACGGCGGATGGTCACTCAAATTGTGCCAGGAGAGTAAGCGTGCATGAAACCAGGATCGAGACGGCGCTACCAGATCCAGATGATGATGCCATTGTGAGGGTACATATTCCCTACTTTGGTATCATCAAGATTACCCGCGAGGGTGTGAGCAAGGAAGTCCCCAAATCACAAGCTACTGCGACACATAGTCGCTCGACTCAGTCGCAAGTAGTGGACAAGCAAAGTCCCTCTGAGCTTGCTGGGGCTAGTGGATATTCAACTAGTGAAGTCATGTCACCGGCCGATGCTGGCGACGGCCATGTCGAGGCACTTTTAAGCTCCTCTACTGGCGCCAACAATGTTGACACCACATATTTGACACCGCAATTTCAGAACGACCTTTTTGATTCTTTATTGCAGCATGAAGAGTACCCTGAACTAGCCGCTGTGGGAGCAGACTGGGCGTTCCAGGGCGTCGATATGGCTTTCTTTGATAGCCTGATGGTGACTGCTGGGAACGAGGGAAATGAGGATCGTGCAGAGTGTTCGACGGGGCAGAGGTGAGCGTCAACATGCAAGAAGTAGCGAAGGTCATCCATTGACAAGTGAAGAGGTTGGGGATCTTGTTGATGTGGGTACTGTTGAGTAGATGTGTTGAATACTCGTGTGAGAGCTTGATTGGAACTTACAATAAGTGAATTCAAATTGTTGAGCAAAGGCGGAGAAGAAGTTCAACACCGATGCGAAGCTATTGATACAGAGGCGTGGCGGCTCTGTCAAGTAGCCATCTCGAATCTGTAACGGGCCGAGCGCCTCCTGGCGTATATTGGAAACGACTCGGAACTACTAAGCGAACTCAGTAACCTAAGGTAGGCCGTTAAGATTAGGATCCGGTTCATTATCCGGACTAGCTACTTCTCTAAATCGAAAACAATATCTTAATCCGATAAATACTCGTGGCCGCGTAATTAAATAACGGATTAAACGAGGCGCTAAATTTTGAAATATATATATCTAGGTTTCTTTATTAAATAACGTATATATTATTTATTTTAATAAAACCTAGATTAATAAATTTAAAGTTATATAGAAAACCTATCGTAAACTAAAGATTTAGAATTATAAAGTTATTATTTAATCGAGAAACTACGGTTTTTAATTAATTCTCGATATTATTTAAATATAGAATATATTTATTTTAATTAAATTTATCGCTTTATTAATTAAAATTATTTATATTTCGTTATTAATTATTTATCTTTTATTTTTTAATATTAAAATTATTCTTTTATATATCTAGATTTTCTATTTTATTCTTTTATATATATATTTATTTAAGTTTAAATTAGAGTTATTTAATAACTACTTTAATATCTCGATACTATATTCTTTTAATTAATATAATATCTTTTTAGATCTATAGATTCCGGCCTCGTTTTATATAAATATCGAATATAACTCTATCTTTTCTAATTCTCGATATTAGAATAAAATAAATAATACTAAAATCTCTACTCGATATAATTTATATCTATAATTAATTTTTTTAAATTATCTCTATTTAACTTTAAAATAATATATTTAATATTATTTAAAAATAAATAAAATATATTAATTTATATATTTATTATCTCGTTTTAAATTATAAAAGTTTAACGATTAAAATATTTATAATATTATATATATTTTAAATAATAACGCTCGTTAGATCTTTTAATAATATAAATCGAATTCTATTAATTACTCTCGAATAAACTTTTATTCGAAAAAATTACTCTTATCTAGTCTTTTATTATTTAATATAAATATTTATATATTTATTTAAATCTTTTCTTCTAGTTTATTTACGAAATAAGTAATTTAAGGTAAATAATATATTATTAAAACTCTACTCGCCGAAGAGTTCTCTATATAGTTATTTTATTAATTTAAATCCCTAGATTTAAATTAATTAATTATATATAGAATTTATATCTATTTTTTTTTAATTAATAACTACTCGGATTAGAGATCTAAATGTTCGTTCGTCGATTTTTCTAAATATATTAATAATAGAGTTTTTCTAGTTACGCGCGACTTTAGATTTCAATATCCTACGTATTATTAAATTTAGGATTCCGGTAACTATCGAGATTTCTAAATATTAATATATTATATAATATTTATATCGATAATATATTTATATTATAGGGTAATTAAGTATTTATTTAAAAAGTAAAATATAAAAGAGATAAAGAATTTACGGGAAAAAGTCGCGTAAATTCACTATTTAATTACGGGTTTATAAATCTAAAGTTAAATTACTAAAGAAATAATTTTACTATTATTTAATATAAACTCGATTTTATAACTAAATATAAACGAAGAAAAATCGTTTATTATTATCTCTATTATAGTTATAACTCTAGTAAATAGAGAAAAATTTATACGAACTATTATTTTTAAATTACTATTAATTTAAATATTTTATATATTATTAAAGAAACTCGGTAGTATATTTAATAAATATTTATTTTATATATTAATTTTATAATTAATTTAATTAAATATATATAAAATAAAGTAAATTCGAAAGTTATATAAAGAGTATATATATATATATTAATAAAGTACTATTTATTTAATTAGAATACCTCTTTCTATTTAAATTAATAAGTCTCGAATAATTTCTATTTAACGAATTAGAGTTAGATAATATATTAATTAAAATATAATTTTAACTAAACGATAATTCGCGTAATATCCTCGACGAAATTAAAAAGATTATAAATAATTGATTCGAGTTTATTTACGCGATAAGTACTTGATATTTAATTAAATTTAACTCGAATTAATACGTCGGTAAAACGAAAAATAACTCGATCGTAGTTTAGAGCGCTCGACGGGCGCCTTAAAGACCTTAAATATAAAATTTATTTATTAATTTAAAATACGCTCGAGGTATATAGTTAAGGGGTTTTAAAAAATTACTCGGGTATATATCGAGTAAATTTAAAATAACTACTAACGGGCGCTAAATTAGGGGTATATTATTAATTTTAATTTTTATTTATAACCCCTATTTATAACCTAGGCCCTTATATATAACCCTATTTATAGTCTCTATTATAGTTATAGTCGCTGTCACTATCGTACCTCTATAATTACCGCTATTATATATTATAACGATAGTATATATTATAACGATAGTGTATATTTTAATATATAGTCTACGCGTTACCCCCGCGAGGATTTCGCCTAAATCGATTAATTCCGGGGATTAAAATTTACTAATATTAGAAATCGTTCTAGAGGGTCGCTATCGTCGATAAAAGTAATTATAAAATATTAAAATTTTAGGTAGTAAATTACGTGATTTTCTAAAATTAAAACTCTTAAAATTTAAAATTTAATTTATATTTATAGGGAGCCCGATATTTATTTTATAATAATTTTAAATATTTATCGAGTATTTATTAAATATAAAACCGTTTAAAGAGGCGCTCGGTATATATTTAAAATTACTCGGGCGCTCCGAGTTTATTTTAAATACTCGAAATAATTTATTTTTAAACCCCGAGTTATTAAAGCCGGTTTTCGATTTATTAATATAAATTATTATCGAGTATATTTTAAAATTTATAAATTATTTCGTATAATTATATCTTTAAATCTTTCTATAAAATTTAGAGTTACGATTTATATACTCTAGGAACTTCTCTTATATCTAAATTCTAGATATTTCTATTATTAATAAACTTCTAAAAATAATAGTAAAATAAATTTATAAAATAAATTTATAAAATAAATTTATCGAGAATACTCGTTTAAAATCGAGTCCCTTAATATATATAGATTATTTTATTCAGGTTTTTTACGAATCTCGATATAAGTAAAACCGATATTGAGTTATTATAATATTACGTTTTTATTATCAATTTAATATAGAGGAGTTTATTTTTTCTTAAAGATTTAATTATTAATAAAGCCCTAGTATATAATTTATAATAAAAGTAATAATAGATTAATTATAAATTTGACCTTTAGCGGGCTATATTTACTATATCTTATTATATAAAAATAGTTTAATTTAGTAGGCTAGATTTAGTTGCCTCGATATTATTATTATTTTAATTTATTTATTAAAATATAGTATTTAGAGTATATATAATAATATAAAAATAAATATATAAATTTAATAAAGATCTCTATTACTCGATAGAAGAATTAATCTCTAAAGAACTCTAGGAGCTAGGAGTAATTAGCTAGTTATATAATAATATATTTAATTATAATATTAATAATTTATCGGCCACGTTATTAAATAAAAAGATTCTTATAAAGATTATATATTATATACGTTATTTTTAACCCGAACTCTAATTATTAAGATTTAATTTTAATATAATATAATAATTACCTTCTTCTCTAAAGAATTCGCCTCGAATTTAAATACTAGAATATTTAAAAGAACTCTTTAAAGTTATAGAGAAAATAAGAGAAAAAATAATAAATAATAAATATAAATAGAATATATATTTCTCGATAAATATTAATATAGAAAATTAGTTACCTTCCGTAGTTATTCTTCTCTATTAATAATAATTATTCGTAAATCCTCTAAACTTAATTGGATAAATAAGAGAAAGAATATTATAATTTTAATATATATAGTTTAAAATTAAAGTATAAATAGACTACCCCTATATCTTTATAAAAATTATAATTATATATATTCGTATAAACTAGTAGTTATTAATATATATATTAATAAATATTTAATAAAGTCTTTTAAATTTATTACGCGAATAAGAGAAAAAATACTCTCAAAATAAATATTATTAACACGTATATATTAAGGCTCTCCGTTTAATATTTTAATATAATATTAATAAAATCTAAATTAATACTCTTAAAGAGAAGGAGTATTAAGAATTAATAAATAATAATCTTTATATAAATAATTAAATATAGTTAAATAAATTCGATAGACTTAATTAATAATTTACTAAATATCTATATTTAGAATTTATAATTAAAACTTTTAAGGGAAGTTAAATACGAAGTTCTTATCTATTAAGAAATATACTATTTTATATAATAAAAGGAAATTATATTATTCGTTATATTCGACTCTATTTATTTTACTAGTTATTTATTTTTTATTATAAACTAGGCGAGTATTTACCCGTTTATTAATTTATAAAATATATTAAATAGTAGATAAACTCTAAATTTATTAAATATATTAATTCTATTAAAATTCGAAGTAAAATTTAATTATAATATTACTTCTTCTTTTTAATCTTTTTTACTTTTAAAGATAATTTTATATCTTTTTATTAATCTAAAAGTAATATTACGTTTATTAATTATATTTATTAAATTAACGTCTTTATAATAATATCCTATATAATATATATTTAATTATAAACTAAATATCGTTTATTTTTTCTTTTTTAGAAATATAGTAAATATATTTAAAAAGGAAAAAAGTATAAATTTATAAAACTAGTTATTAACTTCGCTAGTATTAATAAAGTAATAATTAGGTTAAAATAAAAATAAATAGAAACCGAGAATATATTAAATTAATTTAAATAAGGTAATATTATATTTTAATTTTAAAATAATATAAATATAAATAAATATAAATAAAAATCTAATATATTTCTAAAAATATTTTTAACTCGTGAGAATTTTTATATTAGGATTTTAGCGTAGGATTAACTAAACCCGCGATAAAAGTAACTACGGTTATAATCGTAGTACTAGTCGAGCGACTATTTATAGTAACTCTTAATAACTATACTATTATAAAAGACTATAGAGGTTTTAATATAATTTCCTTTTATTATATAAATAACGTATTTTTAAATAAATAAGAACTTCGTATTTAACTTCCTTTAAAACTTTTAATTATAGATTTTAAATATAAAAGTTTATTAAACTTATTTAGTTTTATTTTATATTAATACGAAATTTATTATTCTTTAATTCTTAATACTCCCCTCTACGAGTATTAATCTAGGTTTTATTAATATTATATTAAAGTATTAAACGGAGAGCCTTAATACTTTAAATATTTTTAAAATAAATATTTTAAAATTAATAAAGGCCCTAGTCTTAAATACCCAAGATAATATTAAAAAATATAATATTATAGAAAACGGGGACTATATTAAAGTCTCCCGCCTAGACTATTACTATAAAGAGCGCGAGAAGTTTAATAATTAATTTTTATAACTCTAGTTATTCTTTATATTTAACGAGAATACTATACTAGTTATTAAATAAATAATCTTTATAATGATTTATATAAGAGGTAATATATAGAAATAGATTAAATTATTCCTAAAATATTATATAAAAGTAGTAAATAATATTAATAACTTATTAATAAAACTTTAAATAGAGAATTTCTCTAGGTTTAAAACCGAAATTCGTTATATATTTAGATTATCTAACGAAAGTAATATAATAATTCGTGTTATTTAATATTTAATATAGTATAAATCTATATCCGATTACTCGGTATAGTTCTAATATTATATAATATTAACGGACTAGGATAATACTACTTTTATAATAATATATCGACGAGGACTAAAAGATAATATAAAAGACGAATTTATATAAATAAAAGTCGTTAAAAAGGATCTCGATATATTTATAAAATAAATAATTAAAATTAATAATAAACTATATAAATATATAATAAAGAAATATTATAACGGAAGAGTTAACGGATAAAGACGTTTAAAAGTTTATAATAACGAATATAATTCGGCTAGTTATTACCGTTATAAGAAACTTAACCCGTATAATTATATATTAATAAAACTCGATTTTACTAAGAAGAGACTTACGAAAGAATTTTAAAAAAAGAGTAAATAATAATAAAGAGGTAAAAAAGTAATAAATTATTATAACTATAATAAACCGGGCTATATCGCTAGGAACTATTATTCGAAAAATATAATAAATCGATAATAATTAAATATATTTAAGAAAAAGATACTAGGTAGTATAATCGAGTTCTTTAAAGATCTAGTATAGGACGATACTACGCTTAATAATTTACTAGAGAAATAGGGGGATATTAAAAAAAAATCGTTTAAAGAATTTAAAAACTCGAAGAATTAAATAATAATAATAATAAAATTCTAGAGGAAGATTTAGAGGAAGGATAAAGATAAGAATAAAGTATAATAAATTTTAAAAAATAATTTTAAGTAATAAACTACCTCGATAGTTTTAAAACCTAATTTATTATATTAAAACAAAAACCCGAAGAAAAGAAAAAAGAGAAAAGATAACCCTCTAGAATTAATTATATTTATAATAAATATTACCTAAAGTATAGAGAGATATACTAATTAGTATATACGAACGAATATTATAAATACTATTACGATAATTTAGAGGAGCGAAAGTATATCGTAAAATTAAAATATAATTATAATTAATAGAATAATTATACTAGTGATAATTATTCGTAGTATTTAATTAAGAAAAGAGAGAATTAAGTCTTCCTAGGTTATAATAAAGAATAATAATTATAATTATAAAACTAGATAAAATATAGTAAAGAAACGAAATATTATAATTAAAATAAATAATATTATTATTTAGCCGAGGATTATAAAAGGTACTTTAAGTCTAAAGAGTACTATAAATTCCTATCTTTATCGGGAAAAGACTAGTTCCTTATATTAAAGAGAAATATAAAGAGATTAATATACTAATTTTAAAATAATATCTATACTTAATTTAATATAATATATATATATAAATACTAATAAAAGTTAACGGATATAAAATTATTATAATAATAAATTTAAAAATAATTAATAATTTTATATCTCGAATAATAACTTGGGTAACTAGCCTATTAGTTAGTAACGAGATCTAGGTATATATCCTATTAGTTACGAATCTTTAGCTACTATTTATAATAGTTTAAAAAGTTAAAAAATCTTATATCGCGACGCGTTAAACCTATTTTATAGCGGTATTTATATTCTTAACGCGACCGTAATATTAATAAAGAGAAATCTTTTTTTTTCTTCCTTCTCCTCCTCCTCCCCTTCTTTTTCTTAACGAATTAAAACGATAAAGAACGAACCCTCTACGATAGAATCGATTAAAAAAATAACCGTAATCGCGGCCCGATACGTTAGAAAAAGGGGACTATAAAAAGAATACGTTTATTATACCTATATATAAGAAAGAGTATAGAATAAATATATATATATAAAATCGAAACTTTAAGTTTAAATAAAGGCTCCCGTCTAGTTACTTATTAAATATTAATAATATTCGAATTATAAAAGGCTTCCTTTACTTTAAGAGTTATAAAATAACTACTATATAAAATCTTATAGGATTAAATATTTTCCTCCGCCGTTAACGAGTAGATAAAGTATAGGTACGTAAAGTAAAATTTATATAAATAAAAAAACCTTTATTTATACTCCTAAATATAAATATTTATATAGGAGTCGTAACCCTAGTAACCGGGTAGTTATATTAAAATACCGGCGGGACGTAAAGTCCGCTATAATAAAGAAATAACTATATATATATAATTAAGAATAAAGGCGAAAGAGTATAGAATAATAATAAAAAGAGATAATAGGGCTAGTATACCGGTATAATAAAATATATAATATTTAGTTATAGTTATACCTACGTATACTATAAGAGTTTAGGCCCGTAACGGAGATAAATAACGAGTTTTAAAAAGACGGGTAAATATAAAAAATAAGATAACGAAGTTATTTAGGGTTAATATAGAATCGTTAATTTTAAGAATTTACGCGAAGAAGAAACCTAGAAGAAGAACTAGTAGTATATAGAAAGACCTACTAGTTAGTAGGCCAAAATATTTAGAACCGAGATTAGGGATAAACTAAAGTTTTTATTCTTTTAAAAGATCTCTTTAACGGTTATTTAGTAATACTATCGGGTATTATATATATTCTATAAAACTTCTTTATAAACGAAGTAGTTTTATTTAAATAAATATATAAATTAATTAATTAATTAATTAACTAGTTTATTAATTTAAAAAAAAGAATAATATAAACTTTAATTAATTAACGAGTCGAAATTATTAATAAAATAAATAAATAAAGAAACGTTCCCGTTATTAATTATTATTTAATACTACTATAAGGAAATTATCTTCGATATAATAAGAATAATTATTTACTATATTATTTTAGGAATACTTTAATTAAAAAAATATAATCTAATAATTAATTAGAAAATAAAAGTATTTATATTTCCCTATATTAAAGATATTATTAATATAATATTTATATACCTAAAAAGAATAATTATAAATAAAAAATCGAACCGTAGCCTAGTCGAAGTTTATAATACTTTATCTTCGAATAAAAATAACCTCGTATAAGGATCCGATTCGATATATATATTAATTAAAAAAATTAATAGGGCGAATAAATTAAAGTTTTTAAAAATAAAAACGAACCTCTTAATATCCCTAAAGAGTATTAATAATAGAAGTATCTTTTTTAAAAAGAGATAACTATAAAAGTATTACCTAAATATTAATTATAAAATTATAAAATTAAACTCGAATTAAGTAAATAACCGATATTTAAACCTATTTATACTTTATTAAAAAAAGAACTCGGAGTACTTCGCGGGTATATTAATAGAAATTTTAAAAAAGATTTTTATCACGGGGTAGACTTTAGTAGGAGTATTATTATAGATATTTATTGAAACGGCGGGCTAAGCCCTACCGCTAGCCCTATCGAGACTAGGGTAATATTAGGATTTTAATATATTAAAGCCAAATCCTTTATAGAATAATTAATATTTTTTATACTATATACTATTATACTAACCCCGTATTAAATAGTAGTAACGACGATATTAACGTAGAACTATACCTTTTCTATATTAGTGAGAATGATTATACTAGTTATAAATAGTAAAATAACTTCTAAAATAATTAATATACTCCCTATTAACTACTATATTTAAAATAATTTACTCTATATCGATAGCGAGCTTTATTTATATTATATTTATTTAGTATTTCCGTACCGTACTTTACTACCTTAAATAAATACTTTTAAACTCTTTATTAAGTTATTAAAATAAGTTATTTAATACCCTTTTTATTTAAGGTATTTATAATAAATATTAATCTAAGTATTTAGAACGTCCCTTTATTTATTTCTCTTTTATTAATATAATTATTTATTTTAATAAATTACTTATTAGGTAAACGTCTAGCCTAGTAAATATATTATTAATTATATCTCTTACACTTCCGCTATAGAAAAAGAATACTAGAATACTAGTTTTTTAATACTATTTTTATTATTCGCCTAGTATTACTACCTTTAATATTTATTATTAATTATTACCCTAGTTTTTACCCTAGAAGAAACTTAGTTAAATTTTATTATAGTTAATTTTATTTTCTATTTATAAAAATTCCTATTATTAAGTAAATATATTTTAAAATAAATAAAAGTTATTTTTAATATTAGACGAGTAGTTATTTAAATAATTATATAGTTTTCTTATCTTCTTATTAAAATACCCCTTTAATATTTATTAAAGAGGGGCCGGAAAGCGAAGTAATTTAATAATAATCTTTCGGAGTATATTAAATTTAAATAGCCTATTATATAACTACTCTAGATTATAAATAAAATATTCGTAATACTATTTATCGGTATTTTTTAAAGAGATATTAAAGAGTTATATTAATACCTATAAAAAGAGTAGCCTTTAAAGAACGAATTTAAAAACGAAGAAATTATAACTCCTCCCGAGCCCGAGTAACCTATTATAGATTCCGAATAAATAATATAATTTATAGAATCGCTAGAAATTTAGGTCTTTATTATTAAGTTAATAAATAAAATAAAGAAAGACCCGGTAGAATTTTAAAATTTATTAAAAGTAAATAACTTAATTAGTCAAAATAGTACTAGTATTAAAGTAAGCGCCTAGAATAAGTTAAAACTCGAAGAGATTAAATTCTTCGATTTTAAGGGCGATAAAAAGGATAATTTATTTATTTTAAAAAAATATATTATATATAAAAACGTTTTTAATTTTAAGGATCGCGTTAATAATATAATTAAATAATACGGCGAAGAGGAGGTACAAATTTTTTATTTTTATATTTTAAAAAGATAATTCTTAAATAGTTCTCGAATAAATTAAGTATTAATATTAAAGTATTAATACGTACCTTTATTAATTTTAAATAAATAAATCGTTTTATTAAATAATTCAAAATAAAGATACTAGAAATTATATATAAACTTTATTTTAATAAATATAAATTCGTTTAGATATATATTAGTAAAATATTTAAATAATATCTAAATAAAATACTTAACTTAACTAGGGCCGCCGATATTCCTAGTATATATTAATAAATATCTATAATCTACGATTATATTAATTTTAATTTTAAGTCTTTTATTAATCCGCCTAAACCTAGTATTTTATTAAATAAATTCCTTAATTTATTTAACGTTAAAGGAAGAAGCCTAACTAGGAATAATATAAAATAATAAAATAACTAGGCCTCTACCGCCTCTTAAACTAAAGAGTTTATAATAAAGTTAGTAGAATTAATAACCTAACCAGTTCCGGCTATAATAGAACTAGTTATTTTAAATTACTTTCTATTAATCTATTAATCCGGCCTATTAAAATATACTAAGTATTTTTTAAATATAGTAGTAACCTCGTTAAATTTAACCGTTACCTAATTAACTATAAATTATTAATAATAATACTAGGAATATATCTTTCCCTCTGAATAATATTATATTTAATATTACCTTTTTTAAAGAAACGGAGAGTCGGATTTTTAAGAAAAAGAAAAAGATAAGACGAAAGTTGGGTCAATAGGATTTTACTACCCTAAAGGGTTACGAAATTAATTAAGATAAAAGAGAATAAAGGTAGTAAAGATAAAACTTAAGATATTAAAGTAAAATATAAACTACTAATATATTCTAATATAACGAAGATATCGTAATAATAAAATAAGATTAATAATTAAACGAGAGGGTATAAAGGCGGTATAAAAGTTTTAAAAGAATTAATAATAATTATAATAAAAACTATAAAAGATATAAAATATAAGGAGGTATAATAAATAATATATTATAAATTATAACTAATATAGATCGCGCTAGGGATAATTTTTAATTATATATAAAAATCGGTAGAAGAGCGTAGGTTTTAAAGAGCCTAAATAAACTCGCTAAAATAAAAAATTTAGAAATTTAGGGCGAGGAGTATATTTATATTATTAATATAAAACTAGGTTAATATTACCCGTAGATATATATTTATTTTATTAAAATATATAGCCGAAACGAACCCCTCTCCCCCGGTAATAGTGTAATACCTAAGGCCGCTAGCGTAGAGCTAGCGGCTTAGTAATAGTATAAAAGACGTAAGGTAGTTACGGGGTTCATTACTAAGTAATTCTTAAATCCTAGATTTAATAGTAGAACTAATCTCTAAGGATTCTAATAAAACGGGGGAATACTAACTCGATATAGGATTATTAAGAGTTAGAACCCCGCGATATTAAGACTAGAACCCCGTATCGATAAGTAATAATATTATAGAGGTAGCGGACCGAAGGTATATATAACGTACTAGCGCCTTATAGCGGGACGTAGGTGTATATAATATATTACCGCTTTATAATTACCTCCCTCTTTAGGCCCTAGTCCCTAGGTACCTAAATACTTTAATTAAGAGATATTTATTAAAAAATCTTTAAACCCTTAAAGGGAAATAAGGGAAAAGAGTTATCTAGTATAACGGCGTTATCGTAGCGGTAACCTAAATATAAGGCTGCGTACTTAATCTTATAATATATATAGTACTAGTTACGGAATAGTATTTAACTAAATAATCGAAGTTTATTAAAAAACCTTTAACCCTATAAGGGGATAAGGAAAAAGAATCTTCTAGTTTATACTATCGATCCTATAGCGCTAATATTTAATACTAGTCGCGGATCGATATAAAACTATTCCTATAGTACTATTAAATAGTACTAGTAACGGAAGAGTAATACTACTATACTACCTCTACTATATAGTAGTACTAGTAGTAAGCGAATAGTATATTTATAAAGCTATCTCTACCGCGTTAATATATAGTAATAGTAGTTAATTAAGTAATGTTTCTTTCGTCCCTATAATACTATTATATATAATAATAACGGAGCGAAATAGTATATACTATCGTTCCTATAGCGCTTAAAGTACTTATAGTAAATATAGTATATTAGATTATTCTTATAGTACCTATAGTACTAGTAACGGAATAACGGTAGCTAACCTTATTATATACTCCTACTATACTATGAAAACACTAGTAGTAAAGTATTATATATAAGCGGTACAGCCCCAATATTATGCCCGGAGATTAGTAATAATATAACTATTATAATAACGGTAATAACTATTAATAAGAGTAAGGTAGCGGAGCGGAGGCGTGTATCGACGTATAATAATACTGAGGTATTTAGCGCGACGGTTTATTATATAAATAAACTCGCCCGCCTATTACTTTCTCTCTTCGTAACTCCTTTAGCCTCTTTTATATATTATTACTCTAGCTCTATAATAGTATTCTAGTATTATAACTAATATATAGATAATATTCTCGTTATATATAGCTTTTTTCTAACTCTATAAATAACTCCTATTTACCGATAGTATTAGTTTATTTATATTAATTTATTTTAGATATAAATATACTAGTAAATATAACTAGTCCGCTATTAGCGCGACTATATAATACTAACTATAGTAGTAGTTTACTATACTTCGTCCCTCCCTTACCGAGTCTACTTCTATAATTTTAATAATAATTATATTCGAGGTACGTCCCCTCCTTATACGCTTTATTATATTAATTACTACGGAATCGACTATTACGTAAAGATAAATCATAACCGTAAGTTTTAAGACGGTGTATATTAATAGTAATAAATCCTTAAGCCTTTCTAAAGGAAGGTAAGGAGATTTATATATTAATATACCCGTATCGGTAATAAAACTCCTAAAGAAAAACGTAAATATAAATTAATAAATAAAGAAATTACCTAGTAACGTAAAGTATATAATAAAATAATAATAACTAGTAAATAAACTCCTACTATAATCGCTAACCTATAGAATTAATTAACGGCGGCGAATTAGTATATTAAGGAATTAAAGGCGATAAATAAGGTTCTCGAAGAAGAGGCCGAGAGTTTCCGTTAATATAAACGGGACCTAAAGAGTCCCGAGGAAGATAATATCCTTAAGGACGATACTAAAGAGACTTCGTCTTCTTCTAGTAATTCCGATAATAATTGAATCTTTTATACGATATAGTAGCGATATCGAATTCTTTTTTTCTTAAATCGGCGCTGGCTAAACTTACTTAAATATATTACTTAATAGTATATTCTAGGTATTTATATAGACTATACCTAAAATAAAAGTATTTTTATAAATACGATATCTTATCGCTATCGTATATAAATAGTTTAATAGTAAATTAAATTTAGTTATACCTTAAAACTATATAATAAGGTTATAAATATAAAGGAGAATATCCGTTATATAAGTACTAATATAAAAATAGTAATATTTATTTTTAATATCGGCTCCGTTTACTCCGCCTTATTATTTTATACGGCTAGGTAACCTCTTTAACTATATTTATATATTTATATTTACTACCCGCCTATTTAAAGGCTTTAGTTAATTTACTAGTACTAGTAAACTCTTCGTTTAATAACTATTAATTATATTCTTCGCCTTAATTAATTTATTTAACTTTATATTAGATATTTTCCTTATTTTTAACTTTATTAATTACCTCTTCTACCTCCTATAACTTATTATTATTAATAAGTTCGGGGGCTTATATAAAAGATTCCGCCGTATTAATATAATCGCGAAGATAATATAATTTAAGTAACGATATATAAAAGGTATTATAGATTCTATATATAAAAAGTAGTAATAGGCGGTAAGTTTATACTCTTATTTTATTAATAATCCTAAAGGGCCTTATAAACTTATAGAATAATTTCTTATTTAGGCGCTTTTACTTTAGGTTCTTTATTATTAATATAATTAAATTACTAACCTTATAACTTTATAGTTTATACGTTTTATTATACTATTTAATTTAATATTTAGTAGCGCTTTATAAACGCTTTATAACTTTATCCCTTAGAGTTTATAATTATCGTATTTTATTATTTATAACTAGTACTCTTTCTTCCTTAAAGTCGTCCTCGACCTCCTAGCGGATTTTAAGATAATAACCGTATATACGGAAAAACGACGTCGTTCCGACGACGGTACTCTAATTATTATTTATCAAGAACTCTACTATAAGTAGTAATCTAGCCTAATTAATTTATTTATTATTAGTAAATATACGTAAATAATACTTTAGTACCTAATTTTAATACTTTATTTACCTATCCATTTAAGGGTAAAAAATAGTATTTAGGCGTTATTTAATTTTCGAATAAAAATATATAGCCGACTAGAAGGCGCTCGTAAAAATAAAACCTCTATCGCTAATAATACTATTAAGTATACTATAGCGGTAAATAATTTTAAAATAAAATACTTCCGCTAGTTAAGCGGTATTGATTTTAATAGTTATAAATATATACCTAACTATTTTAATAAATTAATTTATAACGATAAAGATAGCGTTATAAACGGTACCTCTATATTTACTAGGCGGTAAATTAATTATAAAATCTATAGAAATCTTCCTTTAAAGTTAAATAGTAATAGGAAACGAATTTAATTCGCTATATAAATAATATCGCGGCGCCTTCGTCCGCTAATATATATCGTAAGTTTTAATATAGTTCGTAATTTACTTTAAGTTACCCTCCTAGAAGAATTTTCGGGTAAATAATTTATACGACTTTATAGCGCTAAAGTAGTTTATTAGAGGATTATTATAATACCTTTTTATAAACTCTTCTTTTAGAACTTTATCCCTTAATATATAAAGGCGACCGTTATATTTTAATAATCCCTCGGAGTTTATAACCTATATTTTATTCTTTATACGACGGCGGTTCTTTAATATATTCGCTTTAGTTCGAAAAGAGTTTACTTAATTATTATAGGTTTATAATTCCCGAATTAATATTTTAATAGGCCTTTTAAGATTATTGTACGTAATTTTAAATATTATTATAATATCCCGCTTTAGAATTACTACTCTTAACTCTATAATTTAAAAAGTAGAGGTTATAATTACCCTTATTTCTTTATCTTCTTCCGATAATTAACTACTAGTCTAAAGAGTAAGTTTATTCTAAAACATTAATAATAATTTAATATTTAACGGTAATACTCCCTTATAATTAAGGCGCCGCGACGATATATTAATAAGATTTAATTTTCTAGCCCGATAAAAGATTTTAAAATTATAAGTAATTAATTTAAATACCTAGTAGGCCTACCTAAAGTTTAACTCTTTTTATTTCATAAAACCCTTTAAGTTATTATAATTAATCTAGACTTTAATATAATAGGGGCTACCTTCTAGGTAGTATCGCTATTATTTTATTACCGCTATAATAACGAGTAATTCTTAATTATAGGTCTTATAATTCTATTCTAGGGGATTTAATTTCCGTAACTAGAACGTTATAGAGTATTAATAACTATCTTTATTCTACTACGATAGTATAAAGCTAAGGCCAAAGTTAGAAGTATCCGTCTTTATACGTAATTATTTAATTAGATCGTAATAATATAGAAAAGGCGCGTTTACGAATATATCTCGTAAAATCTAAAACGCTTCTATAGCGCCGTTTATTTATTTAAACGGATTTATTTTCTTACTTACTTTATTACTCTTAAATAGGCTAGTAAATAGCGTAGCTATATTAAAATAATTATAAATAAACCGTTTATAGAAGTTAGCGAAGCCTAAAAAGATTTATACTTTTTAATATATTTTTAGTTAAGGCTATTCCTTAATAGCCCTAATACGTTCCGGGTTTATAACTACTTTATTAATAAATATAATAAAACCTAAAAACTCGACCGTTTCGGTATTAAATTAGTACTTCTTAAAGTTAATAAATAACTAGAACTAACGTAATTATTTAAATATTTATTTAATATACTATTAATACTCCGCCGGCTTAGTACTATAAATTAGGATATTATCTAGATATATTATATACGTTATATCTATTAAACCTATAAGCGCATGGTTAATATAAGTTTAAAACGTTACTAGTATATTAGCGAGCCTAAAAGGTATAACTAAATATTCGAAGTAACTATAACGAGTTCGGAAAATAATTTTCTATTTATCGTCTTTCTTAATCCGGATCCTATAATAAGTATCCTTAAGGTCTAATTTCGTAAAGATTTTAAAACTATATAGGCGGTTTAATATCTCGGTAATTAAAAGTAACGGGTATCGATTCTTAATAATTATTATATTTAAGTCTTAGTAATCTACGTAAAGACGTAGCCTATTATCCTTTTTAGGTATAAAAAGAATAAATACTCTAATTAATAAAATTAAATAACGGATCTAGCTCTTATAGAATAAGAATTCTAAATAACGCCGTAGCTCCGATAATTTAGTTTAAAATAAATTATAAAGAGGTTTATAGGGCGGTTCCTTATTAACCTTTATTTTAATAATATAATCCCTTTATTTAAAAGTAGGTAGGGTACTCGCTTTCTTATTAGAAAAAATATTATAAAACCCTATAAATTCTTTAGGAATCTTTAGATTAGGAAGTTCTTCCTATTCGCCTCGCGATACTATAGTATATACGACCGCGAATATATTCGGTTCATTTTTAAAATTACTAGTGAATTTAACCGGTTCCTTAATTTATAAATTACTAGAATTAATTTTAAACCGCTATTAGTCCGCCTTAAAATTAATTAATATCTTTAATTAACGTAACCTAAGTATACCTAGAATAACGTTTAAATCTTTAAGGTCTATAATATAGAATAAAGTACTATATTTATACCTTTAACCCTAACTATCGACTATTTAATAATCTAATTAATACGCGCTATAATAATATATACTTTACCCGTTAATTACTTTAGTTAATAGTAAAGTAGTATTATAAAGTTCTAAATCAATTTTAACGACGAACCGCTATAAAATTAAATTAATCTATACTCTTAAATTAATTAAAGTAATAAGTTACTTAATTTTATCTTAAAGGGTAATCTAACCTTTAAAAAGAATAGAAGGGTATACCTCTATTAATCGTTTTTCTTACTCTTTTTCCGAGGCGTAAATTAGGCTTAATTATTTTTTACCGATACCGCGCCGATATTTATAACTAGTTTATTTATATCGGGATATTTAGACTTAATATAACCTTCTACTCTATAATAATAATAGATAATCTTATCGTACGAAGAATTAATAGTATTAACTTTACGCTTATTACTCTTCTCCTTTAAATACGCTTATTTAATATTATCGCCGGTATTAAATTTAATAATTCGGTTTATTATAAGTTTTTCTTTATTAAGGTTCTTTAACTAGGAACCCGAATTAGAATTAAAACTACTTATTAATTATATATACTTTAAATTCTTTTCTTATATAATAGCCTAGGTAAGAATTTCTTCCCTTTAAATAAATATACTACCGGTATTAAGAATCTTATTCTTAAATTTAGGCTTAAATTTAATTAAAAAGAAATTTACTTTATACTCCTCCGAAAACGGGGGTAACTAGGCCTTTATCTCTTTAAAGTAGGCCTTAAATAACGATACCTTTTAATAAAACTATTATTTAACTTCCTCCTACTTTTTATAGGCGAGGAGATAATAATTAACTAAATTTATTATTAAATTAAAAAGAAACTTCTTAAAAAAGCTAAACGTAATACTAGTTAAACTATATAAATCGTAGTATCTATACTACTACGTTAAAGGGTTACCCTCTAACGAGTTTATATAATATATAATCCTTAAATAGTCGGTAGTAAAATATTTAAGATTAATTAAAAATTTAATATTTACGTCGCGGAACTAGCGTAAATATTTACCTTCGCTCGTACTTTTATAAAAACGTATTCTATTAAGGCGTAGCGTTTTCGCCCTAATAAAAATATCCCTATTAAACGTAGTTAAATTTATTATTATTCCTCCGGTAGGTATAATAATTAAAGGACCTCTACTATAAATAATAGATTTTATTAACGCTCCGCTAGCGGGCGTAAAAGTAGTAGGATTACGTAGTTTTTAATTTTAAACTTATAATACCCTTAACTTTTATTATTATTTAAGGCGATAGTTTTCTTCCCTAGTAACTTTAAGTTATACGTCTAAAATCTCTTCGGGGGTAGTAATACCTTCGAATTTACTACTATCTTTACGGCGGGGGTTATCGGAGGGGGTTTAATCGATATTATCGTCGTTAAGTTCTTCTAAACGTCCCGAGGTTAAACCCGATATTATAACGATAATAAGCTTTTTCTTTAGAAAGATTTAAAAGATTAGAATTATAATACCTAAAGCCGCTAGCGTAGAGCTAGTAATTTAATAATAATATAAAAGACGTAAAATAGTTACGGGGTTTATTATTAGGTAGTTCTTAAATCCTAGATTTAATAATAGAACTAATCTCTAAGGATTCTAATAAAACGGGGGAATATTAACTCGATATAGGATTATTAAAAGTTAGAACTTTACGATACTAAGGCTAGAACCCCGTATCGATAAATAATAATATTATAAAGGTAGCGGAGCGAAGGTGTATATAACGTACTAGCGCTTTATAACGGGACGTAGGCGTATATAATATACTACCGCTTTACAAATAGCGACTAGCGCGAAAGCGAAGTAATTAATAATTAAAATAAATAATACTAAGGTTAGAGGATAATTTAGGAAAGTAACTAACTTTTAATTAATTAAAATATTCCGGAACGGAGTTTACCCGGTAGCGGAGTCGATCGTCGGAGTAAAATAAATAATAAAAGGAGACTTCGTTTTATACTATATAATAATAGAGGTAAGGTAAGAGTTAGAGAAAATAATTAAATAAATAAAAAATATTAACCCCTCGGCGAGAGTATTAAAATAAACTTATATAATAATAATATATAATATAAAAAAGAAGGCCGTCGATATAAGTAATTAAAAAATAGTAATAAAGATATTAAGGAAAAATAATTATAGATTATACCCGGGATTAAATATTATAAATATAAAATAACTAGGATTCGCCTTTAAATTAAACGAATACGATCGTAAAAAAATATATTTAATACTCCTTTTTAAGATCCCGGACCTAGATATAATAAATAAATTAATAACGGATAAATTCTTAGAAAGCGAATAATTATTATTATATAAAAAGTAGGAGAGAATAAATAACCCGAGATAATATTTTAATTATTAAAAATACGATTATATAACCCTAATTTATAAGAACTAGCTTAAATACGGGATATATATAAAATCTTATTAATTATATAAATATAATACTAAAAGCCCGAAGGAAAAATATTATATAATTTACTTTAGATATTATAAATCTTAGAGTAAAACGTACCTAATTAAATAAAAAGAGATATACCGAATCTAATAAAGATTAAAGAATAAATTTAGGTAGTTCGCGGTATTATTAAAAATAATAGCCCTAAGCTCCTAGGTATAATTAATTAGTGATAAATTTATATTAATACCGACTAGGGGTATAAAGAAGAGGAAAGCGATAATAAATATAATTAATAAAGTCTAAAATACGGTTATTATACCTAGGAAGATAAAGAGGCCGAGATAAAATAATGAATTAATAATAATATTTAAATAAATAATTCTTTAAATCTTAAATAACTTTCTAATAACGGTATTCGATTAATTAAATAAAAACCGGCTAGAATTAATACTATTAAGTAATTAAGAAATAAACGAGGAATTTACGGATATAATATTAATATATAATAAATTATAATACCTAATTTAAAATCGTATAATATAATATTAAAAAGGAGTCGAAGTTAATAATAAGGTTACTTTAAAATAAATAAATTAAAAATATCGATATTATAATTATTTAGGAGCCTAGTTAAAATCCTATTATTTAAGTATTATATAATAATAATATTAATTATTTCTACCTAGTATATAAAGGAGGCCTAAAGACCCGTATATATTTTTATATAAATAAAAAGATCGATACGGGTAATTAAAAATTAATTTATTATAAAGGCGACCTATACTTTATAAGAATTATATTAAACGAGCGAAGAAATAAAAAGGAATCTCTATTAGATAAAATTAAAGAGGAGGAGGCTACTAGTTAAAGAATCCTCTATTATAAAAAGGTATAAATTTATAATATATATAATTTATTATTAATATAATATACCTCGATTAATAATCCGTTAATATTACTATTATTAAAGGAAGTATTAACGGAGGGAGGCGAATATATTTTTTTTAAAAATTTTAACTTCTACTACCCTAACTAAAATAATATTAAGCGATATATATATTATATTATAATTAATTATCTCCTAGAAATAATAAAGTCGAGAGAAATAAAATTAAAGTTATTAAAAACGTTTATTATATAAAAAGCTTAAGGATACGAAAATATAATAAATTTATTATTCTTTATAAAAGGAGTATACTAGGTTATAAATAACTTTATAATCCGCGAAGATTTATATTATAATTCCGATTATAGGCTAGTAATAATAGAATTCGAGTAAATATAAAAAAAAGTAATATTATATACTCGGTATATTTAAAAGAAAATTAAGAATAACGTTATTTAAAAGGAAATATAATAAGGTATAAAATCTTTTTATTAAATATTAAAGAGACTAAAACTCGAGAGTAAAAAAAATATTAATTAATACCTAAATAAAATAATAAAAGATTTTTAAAAAATTATTAAGTTTATAATTTTATAGGCCCGTTTATTTTAAGGAGTTAAATCCTATTAAAACTCTAGTTATATTAATATTACGTTAAAGGTAAAGGAATATATAAAGGAATATAAATAAAACCGAAATACCCGGACGGAGGAGGCCTTAAATACGGTAAATAATAAAAAAATATATATAATTTAAAGAACGAAAATATTTTTTTAACGGGAGAGTATATATAAAGTTTTATTAAAACCGATAAAAGTATAAAAGCTCGTAAAATAAAGAAAAGAGAAAAATAATTATTTTAAAAAACTTCCTTAATTCCTAATTATTAAGAATAATAAAAAAGGAAAAATTAAAGACTTCGAGGGTAAAATAATTTTTTTATAAAGAGTATTATTTCCCCCTCTACGGACGGTAAATTTAAATAATATCGACGGAATAAAGTACCCGGAGCCCGTTAAAATAAACTAGAAAATAATTAAAATAATATAATACCTAGTTACCGATAAGATACTAGGAATAACTAAAATCTTAAACCGATTCCTAAAAACTATAATAGAAACGGAAATAATAAATATTATTATTTATTTATTCTAGGCCTACTTTAAATAAAGATACTACCCGAGGTACTTTAAAGAGACTAATATAATAATTTTTAAAAAATTAAAAAAAGGCGATTATTTAGAGCTAAAGTTATATAGGTTTATTATATTCCTCGATATATTTAATAAGGCGCTAGAAGTAGTTATCTCTAAAAAATTAAATAATATAATAAAGAAATATAAATTACTACTATTATAATAAATAAGGGTTAGACGAAAGCGTTTAATAAAAACCGCGCTAAAGACCCTTATAGATATAGTATATACTATATAAAACTATAATAAGAACGAGAGGGGAAAGATAGTAAACCTACTATTATTAAATATAACGGGAGTATTCGATAACGTCTCGTATAAGAGACTATTATATAATTTATAAATAAAAGGTATACCGAGCCTAATTATCGACTAGATAATAAACTTTCTATCGGATAAAATTATATCCGTAATATTTAAAGGAAGAACGAGTATAATAAAAATAATAATAACGGGTATTTTATAAAGATCGCCTATTTTACCCGTACTCTTTCTATTCTTTAATATACTATTAATTAAGGAGTATACTAAAATAAACTTATTAATATAAATTTAAGAATTCGTAAACGACGTCTATTTACTCGCTTATAACGAGAGTATAAAAAAGAATTATACGAATTTAGGACGGGCCTACGATATTTATCTAAAATAAATAATTATTTATAAAGTATTATTTACCCCCTAAAGTACGAGCTAGTCTATATATCTCGAACGCCGAAGAAGTTTAATATAGAAATAACGATAAATTTTAAGAATATAGTTATCGAACTTAAGATAAATATTAGGGTTTTAGGATTATATATTAACTTAAAATTAAAATAAAAACTATATTTAATCTAGATTAAAATTAAAATAATTAATTAAAGCCGCGCTATAAAGTACCTAGTTAATTCGATATAAAGTACTACTTTCGCGAAGTATAAAATAGTATATAATATAATAATTAAATTAATATTAATATTTATAACTCCGATATAGTATTAATTAAGGGGAACGACGGAGGCTATAAAGAGATATATAAAAATATTAATAATTATTTAAAATAATTACTTTAGGACGGTTTTAGGAGTATTTAAAACTACCCTAATTTTAATATTTAAAACTAAATTAATAATCGTATTAATCGACTTTTAATTAGACCGTTTAGTAATATAATATTAAATAAATCGGGGGACCTATTTAATTACGATTATAAAAAATATATAAATCTAGAATAAACTTTAGCGTAGAGGAGGTAGGTAACGATAAATACCTTTAATATTATTAACGAAAAAAAAAGCCTAGGTACTTCGCGCTTTAGGATTTAAAAAATAATATAAAGTAATTATAATTATAAAGAGGAGAAAAGACTAAATAAACTTAATCGAAGATATCGAAGAATATTAAAATATTAAAATTATTAATTAAAAAGTAAAAAACTAGGCCCGCTAGCGATAATTAAATAAATAAAAAAATTATAAAACGATAATCTTTATATAAACTATTAACCCGGTTTAAAAGAGAGATTTATTCGGGGACTAGTTCGATTATTATAATTAATTAAAAAAGATTGAAAACTTTATAATAATATAATTAAAATATAGTAAAATCGGATTAAATAAGTTTTTATATTGAATAAAAGTATTTATAGTCCGTAGCGCTAGCTACTAGTATAAATAAAGGAAATAAAATATAAAGTATATATTATTATTTTACTCGGAACTAGCTAGGGATAAAGCGGAGCTAGTAGAATAAATAAATATATATAATTTTAGGAAGATATTAATATAGGCCTAAAATATATATATAGCCGCGCGGTAAATAATGAAAACGGGATAACTCGGTCAATTCTTTTTTATTAAAGACTAACTAGTATAATTTAAACTACCGTTAAGACCTAGCGATATACCTAGACCTATAAAGAAAAGGAAGAAAAGAAAGAAACTACTAGCCGGAGGGCCGTAGGTATCGACTATTTAATAAATTTATAATAAAGCGGCTTATAGGTTTATAAAATAAGTAAATAAAATCTAAAACTAAAATAAAAAGGAAACGGAGGGAAGGATAAATAATATTTTAAAATAATTATAATTATCGGCTATTAACTAGTAAAAAGAGGAAATAAATTATTAATAAATTAAAGTTTATAACCGACGAGGTTTCTTTAATAATTAGTAGGCGTCGCTAGTAGCCCTATTAAAAGAGTATTCGCGGAACTCCTTTATTAGTAAAATAGTTTTACTAGAGTAAATATATAAATTAATTAATTAATTAATCTTTCCCTCCTAGAAATAAAAATCGTTTTAACTTTTAACCGCGCTAAGAAAACCGCGGGCCTATAACCGGTAGTTATAATTTTAATTATTTCGGGTAATAATAAATACTCTTTAGATATATAATTATTTATTATAAAACCGAGGTATTAAAGAATTATTCTTAGGAAGATAATATTATAAAATAACAAATAAAAGAGTAATTTATATTTAATATTAATTACGTTAATAAATAGAGTTAGGATTAGTAATAAAAGAATTATTATAATAAATAAAACGAAATAACCGGTTATTAAGTAACTATTATCGATTCGTTTAAATAAATCGAGTATTGTATTTATAAAGAGTTATTCTCTTCTAAAAACGTACTATATATATATTTTAAAAATTAAAACTTAGGTAGGAACCCTATTAAAACCTCCTACCCTAAATATTTAATTATAAATATTATTTAGAAGAGTAAATAGTCTTTAGTAATAAACGAGAATACGGAAACTTATTACTAAATTAAAACGAATAACGAATTACTAAAATAGAAACCTATTATTAAATTAAACTACGACTCTTCTAAAAATACGGGAATAGAATAAATATTTAGGAAATACTAGTATACTAGTATTCGGGTCGGCTTAAACTTTAAAATTAAAATAAAAAAGAGTTATAAAGATATTAACTATAAAGTAACTATCGTTAATTATAAATTTATAGTATATTTTCTTTTAAAAGTTAGAATTCGTACTATAATAACCCTACTCTAAATTACTAGTATTAGTATTAATTATTATATTATTTCTAAATATATTATTACCTCCTTATATTTCCTCGGGAAAAATAAGAGCGGTAATAAAATAATAACCGAAACTACTCTTAGGGAAGTCTATATTATAGATAATTTTAAAGTAAATATATTTATTAATATAGACATTATAGCCCCTAAAGGAATTAATATATTAATATCTCGTTAAATAACCCGTATCGGTAGCTATAATATAGAGTACTCTATTAACGTTTATTTAAAGAGTATAAATATAAACCGGCCGATATATATTACGAAAATAAAAATTATCCCCCTATAAATTATTATAATTATCGAAGTCTATAAATTTAATCTATTAGTATAAAATTATTTCTTTAAACTAGTAGATATTATCCTATATCTTTTTACTAGAATTATTAATAATAGGATAAAATTAGTATTTATAAAGAATAAAATGAATAAATTCGTTAAAATTCTAAGAAATATAAAACTTAATTAAGTATTAGAGGTTTAATTTAATAACTACTATAATATTATTATAAACGATAATAATATTCGCGAGCTCGTTATAGGAAGGCCTCTTTAAAAGTATAAAGAAACTTTTATTAAAAACGCTTTTAATAGTATAATTATTATTAATATTAATATAATATCTAAGGCCGCTAGCGTAGAGCTAGCGGCTTAGTAATAGTATAAAAGACGTAAAATAATTACGGGGTTCATTACTAGATAGTTTTTAAATTTTAAATTTAACAGTAGAACTAATCTCTAAAGATTCTAATAAAACGGGGGAATATTAATTCGATATAGAATTATTAAAAATTAGTTTTATTATTAAATCTAGGATTTAAAACTACCTAATAATAAACCCCGTAATTACTTTATATCTTTTATATTATTATTAAACCACTAGCTCTACGCTAGCTTTAGATATTATAGTTTTAATTTTTTAAATCTTTTTAAAAAAAAGATTTATTATTATTATAATATCGGGTTTAACTTTAAAACGTCTAGAAAAACTTAATAATAATAATATTAATTAAACCCCCTTTAACGATCTTTATTATAAAGATAATAATGAATTCGAAGATATTACTACTCCCGGAGAGATTTTAAAAATATAGTTTAAAGTTATTAAAGAAGAAAACCGTCGCCTTAAATAATAATAAAAGTTAGAGGTATTATAAATTTAAAATTTAAAATTATATAATCCTACTATTTCTATACCCGCTAGCGGAGTATTAATAGAATTTATTATTTATAATAAAGGTCCCCTAATTATTACGCCTACTAGTAGAATAATAATAAATTTAATTATATTTAATAAGGATATTTTTATTAGAGCGAAAATACTACGCCTTAATAAAATACGTTCTTATAAAAGTACGAGCGAAGGTGAATATTTACGTTAGTTCCGCGATATAAATATTAAGTTTTTAATTAGTCCTAAGTATTTTACTATTAATTATTTAAGAATTATATATTATATAGATTTATTAGAGAGTGACCCTTTAACGTAGTAGTATAAGTACTATAATTTATATAGTTTAACTAGTATTATATTTAGCTTTTTTAAGAAGTTTCTTTTTAATTTAATAATGAATTTAATTAACCGTCGTTTTCTTATTTATAAAAAGTAAGAGGAAGTTAAATAATAACCTTATTAAAAGATATCGTTATTTAAGGTTTATTTTAAAGAAATAAAAACCTAGTTACTCTTATTTTCGGAGGAGTATAAAGTAGATTTCTTTTTAATTAAATTTAAATTTAAATTTAAAAATAAGATTCTTAATACTAGTAGTATATTTATTTAAAGGGAAGAAATTCTTACCTAGATTATTATATAAAAAAAGAATCTAGAGTATATACGATTAATAGGTAGGTTTAATTCTAATTTAAATTCCTAATTAAAGAACCTTAATAAAGAAAAATTTATAATAAACCGAATTATTAAATTTAATACCGGCGATAATATTAAATAAATATATTTAAAAGAGAAGAGTAATAAAGGTAAAGCTAATACTACTAATTCTTTATATAATAAGATTATTTATTATTATTATAAAATAGAAGATTATATTAAACCTAAATATCCCGATATAAATAAACTAGTTATAAATATCGGCGCGGTATTAATAAAAAATAATTAAACCTAATTTACGCCTCGGAAGAAGGATAAGAAAAATAATTAATAAAAATATACTCTTTTATTCTTTCTAAAGATTAGATTACTCTTTAAGATAAAATTAAATAATTTATTACTTTAACTAATTTTAAAGCGTAAATTAATTTAATTTTATAGTAGTTCGTTATTAAAAATAATTTAGAATTTTATAATATTACTTTACCGTTAGCTAAAGTAATTAACGGGTAAAGTATATATTATTATAATACGTATTAATTAGATTATTAAATAATCGATAATTAAAATTAAAGGCGTAAATATAATACTTTATTTTATATTATAAATCTTAAAGATTTAAATATTATTCTAGGTATATTTAGGTTACGTTAATTAAAAATATTAATTAATTTTAAAGCGGATTAATAGCGGTTTAAGATTAATTCTAGTAATTTATAAATTAAGAAACTAGTTAAGTTTACTAATAGTCTTAAAAATAAACCGAATATATTCGCGGTTATATATATTATAGTAGCGTAAAGCGAATAGGAAGAACTTCTTAATTTAAAAGTTCTTAAAGAACTTATAAGATTTTATAATATTTTTTTAATAAAAAGACGAGTACCCTACCTATTTTTAAATAAAGGGATTACGTTATTAAAATAAAAATTAATAAAAAACCGCCTTATAGGCCTCTTTATAATTTATTTTAAATTAAATTATCGAAGTTATAACGTTATTTAGAATTCTTACTTTATAAAGGCTAGATCCGTTATTTAATTTCTTTAATTAAAATACTTATTCTTTTTATACCTAAAAAGAATAATAGGCTACGTCTTTATATAAATTATTAAGACTTAAATATAATAATTATTAAGAATCGATATTTATTACCTTTAATTACTAAAATATTAGACTATTTATATAGTTTTAAAATCTTTATAAAATTAGACTTTAAGGATATTTATTATAGGATCCGGATTAAGGAAGGCGATAAATAAAAAATTATTTTTTAAACTCGTTATAATTACTTCGAATATTTAGTTATACCTTTTAGGCTCGTTAATATACTAGCGATATTTCAGACTTATATTAACTATACGTTTATAGGTTTAGTAAATATAATATATATAATATATCTAAATAATATCCTAATTTATAATATTAATCCGGCGGAGTATTAATAGTATATTAAATAAATATTTAAATAATTATATTAGTTCTAGCTATTTATTAATTTTAAGAAATATTAATTTAATACCGAAATAATCGAGTTTTTAAATTTTATTATATTTATTAATAAAATAATTATAAACCCGGAATATATTGAAATTATTAAGGAATAACCTTAACTAAAAATATATCGAGAGATATAAATCTTTTTAGGCTTCGTTAATTTTTATAAATAATTTATTTATAATTATTTTAATATAATTATATCGTTTATTAATTTATTTAAGGGTAGTAAAATAAATAGAAAAATAAATTTATTAAAATAAATAAACGGCGCTATAGAAACGTTTTAGATTTTATAAAATATATTCGTAAATACGCTTTTTCTACACTATTATAATTTAATTAAATAATTATATATAAAGATAAATATTTCTAACTTTAACCTTAACTGTATATTATTATAATTTAATTAAATAATTATATATAAAGATAAATATTTCTAACTTTAACCTTAACTGTATATTATTATAATAGAATAAAGATAATTATTAATACTCTATAATATTCTAGTCGCGGAAATTAAATTCTTTAAAATAAAACTATAAAATTTATAATTAAGAATTACTCGTTATTATAATAATAATAAAATAATAATAATATTATTTAAAAAATAGCCTCTATTATATTAAAGTCTAAATTAATTATAATAATTTAAAAGGTTTTATAAAATAGAAGGAGCTAAACTTTAAATAAACTCGTTAAGTATTTAAATTAACTATTTATAACTTTAAAATCTTTTATCGGGCTAGAAAATTAAATTTTATTAATATATTATCGCGGCGCTTTAATTATAAGAGAGTATCGCCGTTAAATATTAAATTATTATTAATACTTTAGAATAAACTTACTCTTTAGACTAATAATTAATTATCGGAAAAAAATAAAGAAATAAAAATAATTATAACCTCTACTTTTTAAATTATAAAGTTAAGAGTAGTAATTTTAAAATAAGATATTATAATAATATTTAAAATTATATATAATAATCTTAAAAGGCCTACTAAAATATTAATTCGGGAATTATAAATTTATAATAATTAAATAAACTTTTTTCGAACTAGAATAAATATATTAAAGAATCCGTCGTTATTATATAAAGAATAAAATATAGGTTATAAACTCCGAGGGATTATTAAAATATAACGGTCGCCTTTATATATTAAGGAATAAAACTCTAAAAGAAGAGTTTATAAAAAGATATTATAATAATTCTTTAATAAACTACTTTAGTATTATAAAATTATATAAATTATTTACTCGAAAATTTTTCTAGGAGGGTAGCCTAAAGTAAATTACGAATTATATTAAAATTTACGATATATATTAGCGGACGAAGGCGCCGCGATATTATTTATATAATAAATTAAATTCGTTTCTTATTACTATTTAATTATAAAAGGAAATTTTTATAGATTTTATAATTAATTTACCGCCTAGTAAATATAAAGGTACCGTTTATAACATTATCTTTATTATTATAAATCGATTTATTAAAATAGTTAGGTATATATTTATAATTATTAAAATCAATACCGTTTAACTAACGGAATTATTTTATTTTAAAATTATTTACCGTTATAATATACTTAATAGTATCGTTAATAATAGAGGCTTTATTTTTACGAGCGTTTTCTAGTCGGTTATATATTTTTATTCGAAAATTAAATAATACCTAAATATTACTTTTTACTCTTAAATAAATAAATAAATAAAGTATTAAAATTAAATATTAAAGTATTATTTACGTATATTTATTAATAATAGATAAATTAATTAGGCTAGATTATTATCTATAATAGAATTCTTAATAAATAATAGTTAGAGTACCGTGATCGGAACGATACTATTTTTTTATATATATAATTACTATCCTAAAATCCGTTAAAAGGTCGAGGACGACTTTAGAGGAAAAAAAGTACTAATTATAAATAATAAAATATAATAATTATAAACTTTAAAGACTAAAATTACGGAGTATTTTTAAAACGCTACCGAGTATTAAATTAAATAATATAATAAAATATATAAACTATAAAATTATAAAGTTAATAATTTAATTATATTAATAATAAAGAACTTAAAGTAAAAACGCCTAAATAAGAAATTATCCTATAAGTTTATAAAGCTCTTTAAGATTATTAATAAAATAAAAGTATAAACTTACTATTTACTACTATTTTCTATATATAGAATCTATAATATCTTTTATATATCGTTATTTAAGTTATATTATCTTCGTAATTATATTAATATAACGGAATCTTTTATATAAACCCCCGAACTTATTAATAATAATAAACTATAAGAGGTAGAAGAAGTAATTAATAAAAATAAAAATAAAAAAAATATCTAGTATAAAATTAAATAAATTAATTAAGGCGAAGAATATAATTAATAATTATTAGACGAAGAGTTTATTAATATTAATTAATTAATTAAAGTCTTTAAATAGGCGGCTAATAAATATAAATATATAAATATAATTAAAAAGGTTACCTAGCCGTATAAAATAATAAAGTAGAATAAACGGAGCCGATATTAAAAGTAAATATTACTATTTTCATATTAATATTTATATAACGGATATTCTCCTTTATATTTATAACCTTATTATACGGTTTTAAAATATAATTAAATTAAATTTATTATTAAACTATTTATATACGATAGCGATAAGATATTATATTTATAAGAATATTTTTATTTTAGGTATAATTTATATAAATATTTAGAATATATTATTAAATAGTATATTTAGGTAAATTTAACTAGCGCTAATTTAAGAAAAAAAGAATTCGATATTATTATTATATTATACGAAAGATTTAGTTATTATCGAAATTATTAGAAAAAGATATAATCTCTTTAATATAATTCTTAAGGATATTATTTTCCTCGGGACTCTTTAGGTCCTATTTATAATAATAGAAACTTTTAATTTTCTCTTTAAAAACTTTATTTATCGCCTTTAATTCCTTAATACGCTAATTCGCCGCCGTTAATTAATTTTATAAATTAGCGATTATAATAGAGGCTTACCTATTAATTATTATTAATTTATTATATATTTTATACTACTAGGTAATTTCTTTATTTATTAAATTATATTTATATTTTTCTTTAAGAGTCTTATTATTAATACGGGTATATTAATATATAAATCTTTTTACCTTCCTTTAAAAAGATTTAGAGATTTATTATTATTAATATATATTACTTTAAAATTTACGGTTATAATTTATTTTTACGTAATAGTCGATTTTATAACAATTAATATAATAAAGCGTATAAAGAGAGGATATACCTCGAATATAATTATTATTAAATTAATAAAAGTAGATTTAGTAAAGGAGTTATAAAGCGTAATAAATTATTATTATAATTAATATTACGTAGTCGTATTAATAACGGACTAGTTATATTTACTAATATATTTATAACTAAACTATATTAATATAAATTAATTAATATTATTAGTAAATAGGAGCTATTTATAAAGTTAGAAGAAAACTATATATAACGAGAGTATTATCTATATATTAGTTATAATACTAGAACGCTATTATAAAGCTAGATTAATAATATATAAAAAAAGTTAAAAAAATTACGAAAAGAGAAAATAAATAGGCGAGCGAGTTTATTTTAATAATAAACCGTCGCGCTAAATATTTTATTATTATAATATATTAATACGCGCCTCCGCTCCGCTACCTCGTTTTTATTAATAAATATAATTATTACTATAGTAGTTATATTATTATTAATCTCCGGGTATAATATTAAGGTTATATCGTTTATATATAGTATTTTACTACTAGTATTTTTTATAATATAATAGGAGTATATAATAAAGGTAGTTATTACTATTCCGTTACTAATACTATAAATATTATAAGAATAATCGAATATATTATATTTACTATAAGTACTATAAACGCTATAAAAACGATAGTATATACTATTTTACTCCGTTACTATTATATATAATAATACTATAGAGACGAAAGAAATATTATTTAATTAACTACTATTACTATATATTAATACTATAGAGATAATTTTATAAATATACTATTTATTTACTACTAGTACTACTATATAGTAGAGATAGTTTAGTAGTATTACTCTTCCGCTATTAATACTATATAATAGTATTATAAGAAATAGTTTCGTATCGCTCCGTAACTAGTACTATATATTAGCGCTATAGGACTAATAGTATAAACTAGAAGACTTTTTTTCCTTATTTCTTTTAGGAGGTTTAAAAGTTTTTTAATAAATTTCGACTAATTAATTAAATATTATTCCGTGACTAGTATTATAAGTACTAAAGAATTAAATACGTAACTTTATATTTAAGTTATTATATAATAACATTATTATATTAAATAACTCTTTTCTCTTATTTCTCTTAGGGGGTTTAAAGATTTTTTAATAAATATTTTTTAATTAAAGTATTTAAATACCTAGAGACTAGGGCCTAAAGAAAGAAGTAATTATAAAATAATAATATATTATATATACCTACGCCCCGTTAAAGGCGCTAGTATAATATATATATTTATACTCCGCTACCTTTATAATATTATTATTTATCGATACGGGGTTTTAATTTTAATATTATAAAGTTTTAATTATTAATAATTTTATATCGAGTTAATATTCCCCCGTTTTATTAAAATCCTTAGAGATTAGTTTTATTATTAAATTTAAGCTTTAAAAACTATTTAATAATGAACCCCGTAATTATTTTACATTTTTTATATTATTACTAAACCGCTAGCTCTGCGCTAGCGGCCTTAAGTATTATAATAATATATTATTATTTTATAATTATCTCTTTCTTTAAGCCCTAGTCCCTAGGTACCTAAATATTTTAATTAGAAAATATTTATTAAAAAATCTTTAAACCCCTTAAGAGAAATGAGGGAAAAGAGTTATTTAATATAATAATATTATTATATAATAATCTAAATATAAGGCTACGTACTTAATTCTTTAATATTTATAATATTAATCACGGAATAATAGTTAGTTAAATTACGAAATTTATTAAAAAATCTTTAAACCCTTTAAAGAAAATAAGAGAAAAGAGTTTTCTAATTTATACTATCGATCCTATAGCGTTAATCTATAGTACTAGTCGCGGAGCGATACGAAACTATTTTCTATAGTATTATTATATAGTATTAATAGTAAAAGAGTAATACTACTAAATTATCCTTATTATATAGTAGTATTAATAGTAAATAAATAGTATATTTATAAAACTATCTCTATAGTATTAATATATAGTAATAGTAACTAATTAAATAATATTTCTTTCGTCTCTATAGTACTATTATATATAATAATAGCGGAGCGAAATAATATATACTATTATTCTTATAGCGCTTATAGTATTTATAGTAAATATAATATATTAGATTATTCCTATAGTACCTATAATATTAATAGCGGAATAACGATAATTACCCTTATTATATACTCTTACTATATTATAAAAATACTAGTAGTAAAGTATTATATATAAATAGTATAACCCTAATATTATACCGGGAGATTAATAATAATATAATTATTATAATAACGATTATATTTATTAATAAGAGCGAGGTAGCGGAGCGGAGGCGCGTATCGATATATAATAACAATAAAGTATTTAGCGCGACGGTTTATTATTAAAATAAACTCGCTCGCCTATTTATTTTCTTTCTTTATAACTTCTTTAGTTTTTTTTATATATTATTAATTTAGCTTTATAATAACGTTCTAGTATTATAATTAATATATAGATAATACTCTCGTTATATATAATTTTCTTTTAACTCTATAAATAGCTCCTATTAATTAATAGTATTAGTTTATTTATACTAATATAGTTTAGTTATAAATATACTAGTAATTATAACTAATCCGTTATTAACGCGATTATATAATATTAATTATAATAATAGTTTATTACGCTTTATAGCTCCTTTACCGGGTTTATTTCTATTAATTTAATAATAATTATATTCGAGATACGTCCCCTCTTTATACGCTTTATTATATTAATTACTACGGAATCGACCGTTATATAAAGATAAATTATAACCGTAAGTTTTAAAGCGGTATATATTAATAATAATAAATTTCTAAATCTTTCCGAAGGAAGGTAAAAAGGTTTATATATTAATATATTTATATTAATAATAGGACTCTTAAAGAAGAATATAAATATAATTTAATAAATAAAGAAATTATTTAATAACGTAAAATATATAATAAAATAATAATAATTAATAGGTAAACCTCTACTATAATTATTAATCTATAAGATTAATTAACGGCGACGAATTAATAAATTAAGGAATTAAAGGCGATAAATAAAGTTCTCGAAAAAGAGTTTAAAAGTTTCCGTTAATATAAACGGGACTTAAAGAGCCCCGAGGAAGATAATATCTTTAAGAATTATATTAAAGAGATTACGTTTTCTTCTAATAATTCCGATAATAACTAAATCTTTCGTATAATATAATAATAATATCGAATTCTTTTTTTCTTAAATCGGCGTTAATTAAATTTATTTAGATATATTATTTAATAATATATTCTAAATATTTATATAAACTATATTTAAAATAAAAGTATTTTTATAAATACGATATCTTATCGCTATTATATATAAATAGTTTAATAATAAATTTAATTTAATTATACCTTAAAGTCGTATAATAAAGTTATAAATATAAAGGAGAATATCCGTTATATAAATATTAATATAAAAGTAGTAATATTTATTTTTAATATCGGTTTCGTTTACTCCGCCTTATTATTTTATACGACTAGGTAACCTTTTTAGTTATATTTATATATTTACGTTTATTACCCGCTTATTTAAAAATTTTAATTAATTTATTAATACTAGTAAACTCTTCGTCTAATAATTATTAATTATATTCTTCGCCTTAATTAATTTATTTAACTTTATATTAGATACTTTGTTTATTCTTAATTTTATTAATTACTTCTTCTACTTTTTATAATTTATTATTATTAATAAATTCGGGGGTTTATATAAAAGATTCCGTCGTATTAATATAATCGCGAAGATAATATAACTTAAGTAATAATATATAAAAGGTATTATAAATTCTATATATAAAAAATAATAATAAGCGGTAAATTTATATTTTTATTTTATTAATAATCTTAAAGAGCTTTATAAATTTATAAAATAATTTCTTATTTAGGCGCTTTTACTTTAAGTTTTTTATTATTAATATAATTAAATCACTAATCTTATAACTTTATAGTTTATATATTTTATTATATTATTTAATTTAATACTCGGTAGCGTTTTAAAGACGCTTTATAACTTTATTTTTTAAAACTTATAATTATCGTATTTTATTATTTATAATTAATACTCTTCTTTTCCTAGAGTCGTCCTCGACCTCTTAACGGATTTTAAGATAATAACTATATATACGGAAGAACAGCGTTATTCTAATAACGATACTCTAATTATTATTCGTTAAGAATTCTACTATAGGTAGTAATCTAGCCTAATTAATTTATTTATTATTAATAAATATACGTAAATAATACTTTAGTACCTAATTTTAATACTTTATTTATATATTTATTTAAAGGTAAAAAATAGTATTTAGGCGTTATTTAATTTTCGAATAAAAATATATAACCGACTAGAAAGCGCTCGTAAAAATAAAGCCTCTATCGTTAATAATACTATCAAATATATTATAGCGATAAATAATTTTAGAATAAAATACTTCTATTAACGAAATAATATCGATTTTAATAGTTATAAATATATACCTAACTATTTTAATAAATCGATTTATAATAATAAAAATAATATTATAAACGGTACCCCTATATTTATTAAATAATAAACTAGTTATAAAATTTATAAAAATCTCCTTCTAAGGCTAAATAATAATAATAAGCGAATTTAATTTATTATATAAACGATATCGCGGCGCCTTCGTCCGTTAATATATATTATAAGTTTTAATATAATTTATAACTTACTTTAAATTACCCTCCTAGAAGAATTTTCGGGTAAATAATTTATATAATTTTATAACACTAAAATAATTTACTAGAGAATTATTATAATATCTTTTTATAAACTCTCCTCTTAGAGCTTTATTCTTTAATATATAAAAATAACCGTTATATTTTAATAGTCCCTCGGAGTTTATAATCTATACTTTATTCTTTATATAACGGCGGTTCTTTAATATATTTATTCTAATTTGAAAAGAGTTTACCTAATTATTATAAATTTATAATTCCCGAATTAATATTTTAATAGGCCTTTTAGGATTATTATATATAATTTTAAATATTATTATAATATCCCGCCTTAAAATTATTACTTTTAATTTTATAATTTAAAAAATAAGGGTTATAATTACCCTTACTTCTTTATTTCTTTCTAATAATTAATTATTAATCTAAAGAGCAAGTTTATTCTAAAGTATTAATAATAATTTAATATTTAACGGCGATACTCTTTGATTTTCTAGCCCGATAAAAGATTTTAAAGTTATAAGTAATTAATTTAAATACTTAACGAGCCTACCTAAAATTTAATTCTTTCTACTTTATAAAACTCTTTAAATTATTATAATTAGTTTAGACTTTAATATAATAAAGACTACCTTCTAAATAATATCGTTATTATTTTATTACTACTATAATAACGAGTAATTCTTAATTATAAATTTTATAATTTTATTCTAGGGGATTTAATTTCCGTAACTAGAATATTATAAAGTATTAATAACTATTTTTATTTTACTACGATAATATAGAGTTAAAACTAAAGTTAGAAATATCCGTCTCTATATATAATTATTTAGTTAAATTATAATAGCGTAGAAAAGACGCGTTTACGAATATATCTCGTAAAATTTAAAATACTTCCGCGGCGCCGTTTATTTATTTTAATATATTTAATTTCTTATTTATTTTACTACCCTTAAATAAATTAATAAACGGTATAATTATATTAAAATAACTATAAATAAACCATTTATAGAAGTTAATAAAATTTAAAAAGATTTATATCTCCCGATAATTTTTAGTTAAGGTTATTCCTTAATAATTTTAATATATTCCGGGTCTATAACTACCTTATTAATAAATATAATAAAATTTAAAAACTCGACTATTTCGGTATTAAATTAATATTTCTTAAAGTTAATAAATAGCTAGAATTAATATAATTATTTAAATATTTATTTAATATACCGGCTAATACTCCGCCGGATTAATACTATAAATTAGGATATTATCTAGATATATTATATATTATATCTACTAAATTTATAAACGCACGGTTAATATAAATTTAAAATATTACCGGTATATTAGCGAGCCTAAAAGGTATAACTAAATATTCGAAATAATTATAGCGAGTTTAGAAAATAATTTTCTATTCATCGCCTTCTTTAATCTAGATCTTATAATAAATATCCTTAAAGTCTAACTTCGTAAAGATTTTAAAATCGTATAAATAATCTAATATCTCGGTGATTAAAGGTAGCGGGTATTAATTCTTAATAATTATTATATTTAAATTTTAATAATTAATATAAAGACGTAGTCTACTATTCTTTTTTAATATAAAAAGAATAAATACTCCGGCTAAAAAGATTAAATAACGGATCTAACTTTTATAAAATAAGAATTCTAAATAACGCCGTAGCTCCGATAATTTAATTTAAAATAAATTATAAAGAGACTTATAGAGCGGTTCTTTATTAATTTTTATTTTAATAATATAATCCCCCTATTTAAAAATAAGTAGGGTACTCGTCTTTTTATTAAAGAAAATATTATAAAACCTTATAAATTCTTTAGGAATCTTTAGGTTAAGAAGTTCTTCTTATTTACTTTATACTATCGTAACGTATATAACCGCGAATATATTCGGTTTATTTTTAAAACTATTAATAAATTTAGCCGGTTCTTTAATTTATAAATTATTAGAATTAATCTTAAACCGTTATTAATCCGTTTTAGAATTAATTAATATTTTTAATTAATATAATTTAGGTATACCTAGAATAATTTTTAAATCTTTAAAGTTTATAATATAAAATAAAGTATTATATTTACGCCCTTAACCTTAATTATCGATTATTTAATAATTTAGTTAATACGCGTTATAATAATATATACTTTACCCGTTAATTACTTTAGCTACTAGTAAAGTAATATTATAAAGTTTTAAATTATTTTTAATAACGATTTATTATAAAATTAAATTAATTTACGCTTTAGAGTTAATTAAAGTAATAAATTACTTAATTTTATCCTAAAGAGTAATCTAACCCTTAGAAAGAATAAAAGAGTATACCTCTATTAATTGTTTTTCTTACTCTTTTTCCGAGGCGTAAATTAGGTTTAATCGTTTTTTATTAATACCGCGCCGATATTTATAACTAGTTTATCTATATCGGGATATTTAGACTTAATATAACCTTTTATTCTATAATAATAATAAATAATTTTATTCTATAATAATAATAAAGAATTTTATTATATAAAGAATTAGTAATATTAATTTTACGTTTATTACCCTTCTTTTTTAAATATATTTATTTAATATTATCGCTAGTATTAGATTTCATAATTCGGTTTATTATAAGTTTTTCTTTATTAAGGTTTTTTAATTAAGAACCCGAATTAAAATTAAAGTTACCTATTAATTATATATATTTTAAATTCTTTTTTTATATAATAATCTAAATAAGAATTTCTTTCCTTTAAATAAATATATTATTAATATTAAGGATTTTATTTTTAAATTTAAATTTAAATTTAATTAAAAAGAAATTTATTTTATACTTTTTTAAAAACGGGGGTAACTAGGTCTTTATTTCTTTAAAATAGGTCTTAAATAACGATATCTTTTAATAAAACTATTATTTAACTTCCTCTTATTTCTTGTAAACGAGGAGATAACGGTTAATTAAATCTATTATTAAATTAAGAAGAAATTTCTTAAAAAAACTAAACGTAATACTAGTTAAATTATATAAATCGTAGTATTTATATACGTTTACGCTGCGGAATAGGGAAGGGAATTTCGAGTTTTTCGAAAATCGGGTAGAGAATTAATAAAAAAAGAGGGAAAAATAAATGTAAAATAAATTCCCTACCCGGAGCAGGGAAGGGAATAGGCCAAAAAAAGCAAATTCTCTTCTTTATTCCGTAGCGTAACTACGTTAAAGAGTTACCTTCTAATAAGTTTATATAATATATAATCCTTAAATAATCAGTAGTAAAATATTTAAGATTAATTAAAAATTTAATATTTACGTCGCGGAATTAATATAAATATTTACCTTTATTTATACTCTTATAAGAATATATTTTATTAAAGTATAATATTTTCGCCCTAATAAAAATATCCTTATTAAATATAATTAAATTTATTATTATTTTACCGGTAGGCGTAATAATTAGAGGACCTCTATTATAAATAATAAATTCTATTAATACTCCGCTAGCGGGCGTAGAAATAATAGGATTATATAATTTTAAATTTTAAATTTATAATACCCCTAATTTTTATTATTATTTAAGGCGACGGTTTTCTTCTTTAGTAACTTTAAATTATATATCCAAAATCTCTTCGGGGGTAATAATACCTTCGAATTTATTATTATCTTTATAACGGGGGTCGTCGGAGGGGGCTTAATTAATATTATTATTATTAAATTCTTTTAAATATCCCGAGGTTAAACCCGATATTATAATAATAATAAGTCTTTTTTTTAAAAAGATTTAAAAAATTAGAATTATAATACCTAAAGCCGTTAGTATAAAGCTAGTGGTTTAATAATAATATAAAAAATATAAAATAATTACGGGGTTTATTACTAGGTAATTTTTAAATCCTAGATTTAATAATAAAACTAATCTTTAAGAATTCTAATAAAACGGGGAAATATTAACTCGATATAAAATTATTAAAAATTAAAACCCCGCGATATTAAGACTAGAACCCTATATCGATAAATAATAATATTATAAAAGTAACGGGCCGTAGGCGTATATAACGTACTACTACTTTATAGAAAATAAAGAGATTTATATATTAATATACCCGTATCGGTAATAGGACTCTTAAAGAAAAACGTAAATATAATTTAATAAATAAAGAAATTACTTAATAGTATAAAATATATATTAAAATAGTAGTAATTAGTAGGTAAACTCCTACTATAATTATTAATTTATAAAATTAATTAATAGCGGCGAATTAATATATTAAGGAATTAAAGGCGATAAATAAAACTCTTGAAAAAAAGATCGAGAGTTTCCGTTGGTATAAATAGGACCTCAAGGACTTTATTAAAAATAATATTTTTTTTTCTAAAGATTCCGATAAGAACTAAATATTTTATATAATATAATAGTAATATCGAATTCTTTTTTTTTCTTAAATCGGCGCTAGTTAAATATAATGTTTAAGGTATGTATTAATAGGCTAAAAGAGCGGCGCGGGGTATTCGGGCCAACGCTAGAATACCCCTATTATAGTACTTAAGCTAGAATATACTATAGCGTTATAATTACCCCCCCCCCTAGAGCCACGTCCCCGTGGCGAAGGTAGGTAGGTAGTTATAGTATTAAAAGTAACTAAACTCCAAGGGTACGACCCCGAGTATACGCGGCTATTTTAGGAATTGAAACCCGAGTTCTAGGGCCCCCGAAGGGCGCTACCGGTACGCTATAACGCGCGGTTTAGTTCCAAGGCCCCCGAAGGGTACCTATAGAGTACGTATATAGGCGCGGTTTAGTTCTAAGGCCCCCGAAGGGTACCTTTGGAGTACGTATATAGGCGCGGCGTTATAGCCCTTAACGGGCACTATTAATAGGTTTCAGGGCTAATTAGATACCTATAAAGTTTTTTCTAAGGCCCCCGAAAGGTACTACCGGAGTATGTATTAAATATAACTTTTCTAGGGCCCCCGAAAGGTACTACCGGAGTACGTATTAAGTACGACTTTTCTAGGGCCCCCGAAAGGTACTACCGGAGTACGTATTAAATACGACTTTTCTAGGGCCCTATATAAATACTACTAACGGTTTCTAAGATATTTAAACGGGTGTTACCGGAGCTCTAAAGGAGTGACCCCGAGTATATATATATAGGCGTAATTTATATACGAATATAACTTATCTAGGGGTCATATAATAGGCGCCCTATAAACTTAATTAGTTCGGTTATAAGGTTAATTAGGCACCCTTAACCTAGAAGATCCCTCGAAATTTAATTATTCCGGCGCCGCAGCGCTAAGAGCCGAAAATAATTTGAATCCTCTAGTATTCGAATACTCTACCTTGGCACAGCTAAGACCCTAAAATAAAGTTTATACAGCTCTCTCTAGCGGCCTACTCTTGGGTAACTAGTCTAGAAGCGTGGCCCGAATACTATTATAATATATAAAGTATGTATTAATAGGCTAAAAGAGCGGCGCGGGGTATTCGGGCCAACGCTAGAATACCCCTATTATAATACTTAAGCTGGAACGCACTATGGCGTTATATTAAACTTATTTAAATATATTATTTAATAATATATTCTAGGCGTCTATATAGATTATACCTAAAATAAAAGTATTTTTATAAATATAATATCTTATCGTTATCGTATATAAATAGTTTAATAATAAATTAAATTTAGTTATACTTTAAAACTATATAATAAGGTTATAAATATAGAGGAGAATATCCGTTATATAAATATTAATATAGAATTAGTAATATTTATTTTTAATATCGGTTTTATTTACTCCGCTTTATCGCTTTATATAATTAAGTAATCTCTTTAATTATATTTATATATTTATATTTACTACCCGCCTATTTAAAGACTTTAATTACTTTATTAATATTAAAAAACTCTTCGTCTAATAGTTATTAATTATATTCTTCGCCTTAATTAATTTATTTAACTTTATATTAGATATTTTTTTTATTTTTAATTTTATCGATTACTTCTTCTACCTCCTATAGTTTATTATTATTAATAAATTCGGGGGTTTATATAAAAGATTCCGCCGTATTAATATAATCGCGGAGATAATATAATTTAAATAACGATATATAAAAAATATTATAAATTCTATATATAGAAGGTAGTAGTAGGCGGGAAATTTATACTTTTATTTTATTAATAATCTTAAAGGGCCTTATAAACTTATAGGATAATTTCTTATTTAGGCGCTTTTACTTTAAATTCTTCATTATTAATATAATTAAATTGTTAACTTTATAACTTTATAGTTTATATATTTTATTATATTATTTAATTTAATATTCGGTAGCGCTTTATAAATACTTTATAATTTTATTCTTTAAAACTTATAATTATCGTATTTTATTATTTATAATTAATACTTTTTCTTTAATAAAGTCGTCCTCGACCTCTTAACGGATTTTAGGATAATAACTATATATATAAAAAAATAACATCGTTCCGACGACGGTACTCTAATTATTATTTATTAAGAATTCTATTACAAGTAGTAATCTAACCTAATTAATTTATTTATTATTAATAAATATACGTAAATAGTACTCTAATATTTAATTTTAATATTTAATTTATTTATTTATTTAGAGGTAAAAAGTAGTATTTAGGTATTATTTAATTTCGAATAAAAATATATAACCGACTAGAAGGTGTTTATAAAAATAGAATCTCTATTACTAATAATACTATTAAATATATTATAACGATAAATAATTTTAGAATAAAATACTTCCGCTAATTAAATAATATCGATTTTAATAATTATAAATATATATTTAATTATTTTAATAAATCGATTTATTATAATAAAGATAATATTATAAATAGTACCTCTATATTTACTAGGCGGTAAATTAATTATAAAATCTATAAAAACCTCCTTCTAAAATTAAATAATAATAGGAAGCGAATTTAATTTATTATATAAATAATATCGCGGCGCCTTCGTCCGTTAATATATATTATAAATTTTAATATAGTCCGTAACTTATTTTAAGTTACCCTCCTAGAAAATTTTTGGGGTAAATAATTTATACGACTTCGTAGCGTTAAAATAACTTATTAAAGAATTATTATAATATCTTTTTATAAACTCTTCCTTTAGAGCTTTATCTCTTAATATATAAAAATAACCGTTATATTTTAATAATCCCTCGGAGTCTATAACCCATACTTTATTCGTTATATAGCGGCGGTTCTTTAATATATTCGCTTTAGTTCGAAAAGAGTTTATTTAATTATTATAAATTTATAATTCCCGAATTAATATTTTAATAGGTCTTTTAGGATTATTATATATAATTTCAGGTATTATTATAATATTCCGCTTTAGAATTACTACTCTTAACTTTATAATTTAAAAAATAAGGGTTATAATTATTTTGATTTCTTTATTTCTTTCCGATAATTAACTACTAGTTTAAAGAGTAAATTTATTCTAAAGTATTAATAATAATTTAATATTTAACGGCGATACTCCTTTATAATTAAAACACCGCGACGGTATATTAATAGGATTTAATTTCCTAATATAATAAAAGATTTTAAAGTTATAAGTAGTTAATTTAAATATTTAATAAATTTATTTAGAGTTTAACTCCTTCTATTTTATTAAACTCTTTAGGTTATTATAATTAATTTAAACTTTAATATAATAAAAATTACTTTCTAGGTAATATTATTATTATTTTATTATTATTATAATAGCGAGTAATTCTTAATTATAGATTTTATAATTTTATTTTAAAGGATTTAATTTCCGTGACTAGAATATTATAAAATATTAATAATTATTTTTATCTTATTATAATAATATAAAGTTAAGGTTAAAATTAGAAATATCCGTCTCTATATATAATTATTTAATTAAATTATAATAACGTAGAAAAAGTATATTTATAAATATATCTCGTAAGATCTAAAACGCTTCCGTAGCGCCGTTTATTTATTTTAATAAATTTACTTTCTTATTTATTTTACTACCCTTAAATAAGTTAATAAATAATATAATTATATTAGAATAATTATAAATAAACCGCCTATAGAAATTAATAAAACTTAAAAAAAATTATACTTCCCGATATATTTTTAGTTAAGGTTATTTCTTAATAATTTTAATATACTCCGGGTATATAACTACTTTATTAATAAATATAATAAAATTTAAAAACTCGAGTATTTCGGTACTAAATTAATACTTTTTAAGGTTAATAAATAACTAGAATTAATATAATCGTTTAAATATTTATTTAATATACCGTTAATACTCCGCCGGATTAATACTATAAATTAGGATATTATCTAGATATATTATATATATTATATTTATTAAATTTATAAATGTATAGTTAATATAAATTTAAAATATCGCCGGTATATTAGCGAGCCTAAAAGGTATAATTAATATCGGCAAGTCCGGAAACCCCGATTTTTGCGTATTTTGTACCGAAATTGTACAAAATGCTGGAAATGCGTATCTGCTCATGTCCCGCATTCTAAGCATATTATGCACCGATTAAGCAGCGATATTACACCGATTTAGCAACTTTTTTTTTTTTTTTTTTTGAACTTTAACTTTTTATAGTATCTAGACTAGGGCCCCCATATAGGAATATAAATATCTTACTAAATCTATTTTTAGCCTAGATTCCGAATTTTTAATTAGATTTTTACTAGCGTTGCCCTATAGGGCTATAAAGCTACTTTTAGGATTAAGTTTAGCGCTCCCGCGCAGACCTTAACTCTAACTGTTTTTCCGGACTTGCCGATGAAATATTCGAAATAATTATAATAAGTTCGGAAAATTATTTTTTATTTTTTATTTTCTTTAATCCGGATCCTATAATAAGTATCCTTAAAATCTAACTTTATAAAGATTTTAAAACTATATAAACGGTTTAATATCTCGGTAATTAAAAATAACGGGTATCGATTTTTAATAATCATTATATTTAAATTTTAATAATTAATATAAAGACGTAGCCTATTATCCTTTTTAAATATAAAAAGAATAAGTACTTTAATTAAAGATATTAAATAACGAATCTAGCTTTTATAAAATAAGAATTCTAAATAACGCCGTAACTTCGATAATTTAATTTAAAATAAATTATAAAGAGGTTTATAGAGCGATTCTTTATTAACTTTTATTTTAATAATATAATCTCTTTATTTAAAAATAAATAAGGTACTCGCCTTTTTATTAAAAAAAATATTATAAAATCTTATAAGTTTTTTAGGAATCTTTAGGTTAAAAAGTTCTTCTTATTTATTTTACGTTATTATAATATATATAACCGCGAATATATTCGGTTTATTTTTAAAATTACTAGTGAATTTAGCTAGTTCCTTAATTTATAAATTACTAAAATTAATTTTAAACCGTTATTAATCCGCCTTAAAATCGATTAATATCTTTAATTAATATAATTTAAATATACCTAGAATAATATTTAAATCTTTAAAATTTATAGTATAGAATAAAGTATTATATTTATACCCTTAACCCTAACTATCGATTATTTAATAGTTTAATTAATACGTATTATAATAATATATACTTTACCGGTTAATAATTTTAGTTAATAATAAAGTAATATTATAAAGTTCTAAATCGTTTTTAATAATAAACCGTTATAAGATTACTTTAATTTATACTTTAAAATTAATTAAAATAATAAATTATTTAATTTTATCTTAAAGAGTAATTTAATCTTTAGAAAGAATAGAAGAGTATATTTTTATTAACCGTTTTTTTACTCTTCTTTCAAGGCGTAAATTAAATTAAATTATTTTTTATTAATACCGCGCCGACGTATATAACTAAGTTATTTATATTAAGATATTTAGACTTAATATAACCTTCCGTTCTATAATAATAATAGATAATTTTATTATACGAAGAATTAGTAATATTAACTTTACGTTTATTACCCTTCTCTTTTAAATATATTTATTTAATATTATCGCCGGTATTAGGCTTAGTAATTCGGTTTATTATAAATTTTCCTTTATTAAAGTTCTTTAACTAGGAACTCGAATTAAAATTAAAATTACCTATTAACTATATATACTCTAAATTCTTTTTTTATATAATAACCTAGGTAAGAATTTCTTCCCTTTAAATAAATATATTACCGGTATTTAAGGATTTTATTTTTAAACTTAAATTTAAATTTAATTAAAAAGAAATTTGTTTTATATTTCTCCGAAAACGGGGGTAATTAGATTTTTATTTCTTTAAAATAAACTTTAAATAACGATATTTTTTAATAAAGTAATTATTTAACTTCCTCCTACTTTTTATAAATAAAAAAATAATAATTAATTAAATCCGTTATTAAATTAAAAAGGAATTTCTTAAAAAAGCTAAATATAATACTAGTTAAACTATATAAATTATAGTATTTATATTACTACGTTAAAGAGTTACTTTTTAACGAGTTTATATAATATATAATCCTTAAATAATCGGTAGTAAAATATTTAAGACTAATTAAAAATTTAATATTTACGTCGCGGAATTAATATAAATATTTATCTTCGTTTATATCTTTATAAGAATATATTTTATTAAGGCGTAGCGTTTTCGCTCTAATAAAAATATCTCTACTAAATATAATTAAATTTATTATTATTCCGTTAGTAGGCGTAATAATTAAGGGACCTTTATTATAAATAATAAATTCTACTAATACTCCGCTAACGGGTATAGAAATAATAGGATTATATAATCTTTAATTTTAAATTTATAATATTTTTAACTCTTATTATTATTTAAGGCGACGATTTTCTTCTTTAGTAACTTTAAATTATATATTTAAAATCTCTTCGGGGGTAATAATATTTTCGAATTTATTATTATTTTTACTATAGGGGTTATCGGAGGGGGCTTAATTAATATTATTATTATTAAATTCTTTTAAAGGTCCCGAGATTAAACCCGATATTATAATAATAATAAATCTTTTCTTTAAAAAAGTTTAAAAGATTAAAATTATAATATCTAAAATTATTAATATAAAGCTAGTGGTTTAATAATAATATAAAAAATATAAAATAATTACGGGGTTTATTACTAGGTAGTTTTTAAATTTTAAATTTAATAATAAAACTAATCTCTAAAGATTCTAATAAAACGGGGGAATATTAACTCGATATAAAATTATTAAAAGTTAGAACCCCGTGATACTAAGGCTAGAACCTTATATCGATAAATAATAATATTATAAAGGTAACGGGGCGTAAATATATATAATATACTACTATTTTATAACTAGTTTATTACTTCTTAAATAGTCTTTAGAGGGTAAAGATATAAAGAATTTAATTAATTCCCGGTCTTTTATTCTATTAATAAAGGTAATTATTTTAATAAAGAATAATATCCTCTTAAATAATATTATTATTTATAGTAAATAACCGGAGTTAATAAAGGTTATTAATTAATTCTTTATACTCTAGGTAGAAGGAGGCTTTATTAATATTCTAGAAAATAAATAAATATATATACTACTTCGCGCCGACTAGGAAGATAAAGTATTTAAAATAATATATATTTATCCTATAAATAATAAGAGCCGGAAGATTATTAACGAAATCTTTAATAAATTATATATTTAGGGACGATTTAAATAGACGATATAAACTACTCTATTTAATTTCCTAGTCTTTATTATTTAGATTATAAAATTAGATAATATTAAAAAGAGTCGTACCGTTATTAATATTCGAGGTTTAAATATTATAATTGTAATAAATATCTATTATTTATCTTTATAGAATAATATAATTAACGTCGTTAAAGGTTATCGTTAGATTATTATTATCGACGCGGCTAATTTCTTCTATTAATAGCGAGTATATTTTAAAGATAAATATAAATTTACTATTATATTATATAGCGGCTAGGAGACTTTTAATATTATAATAATAAAATTTAAAATCGCTTATATATGTATAATAGTAAATAAACCGGATCCTATATCTATAAAAGTGCAAGCGACTCTGAGAATCCTGGTTTGCTCGGAGCGCTTAGGCCCGCTCGCGAGCGCTAAAATAGCTTAGAGCTAGGTAAGAATTCTCAGGCCCGCTTAGGCCCGCTCAGGCTCGCTTAGGCTCGCTCAGGATTATTTAGGATTCTCAATACCGGCTTAATATTCTCAGGGCCGCTCAGGGCCGCTCAGGGCCGCTCAGGATTATTTGTTTACATGGCCATTACTACTACTATAGATATACGCGCATACATGGCCATTACTGCTGCCATAGATACGCGCATACATGGCCACTGCTGCTGCCATAGATATGCGCATACATGGCCACTGCTGCTGCCATAGATACGCGCATACATGGCCACTGCTGCTGCCATAGATACGCGCATACATGGCCACTGCTGCTGCCATAGATACGCGCATACA
>JAABUK010000861.1_pt1 | contig 61222 bp, 90 predicted proteins | sample 5559141 | NCBI WGS metagenome assembly JAABUK01 (sample SAMN10711869, study PRJNA513367) | rock metagenome | isolation source: Antarctica rocks | place: Antarctica: Victoria Land, Pudding Butte nord | collected 2016-01-03
TTTGATGGCGCTGTGCTCATCTGTGACATCACAGGATTCACACAGCTCACTGAGCAGCTGTCCAAGCAGGGACCCTCTGGCGTGGAGCAGCTCACCAAGTGCATGAACAACTACTTCACCAAGGTGTCCTTCACTGCTTAGTGTCGAACTCCTTTGTCTGTGTCTGTCAAACATTATGATTGTTTGCAGCATATGCATAGCAGTTTGGCAAGCTCGCAGCAGGCTGAAGCCGGTACATCCAGTGCTTTCTTCTGGCAAAGAAGAAATTGCCATCATATAGTGTTTAAAGTGTCAAGCTGCACCAGCTGCAAGTTGTCAGCAACAACATGGTTTGAAAGAAGGCGTCTGCCTTCTATCAACCTTTTACCAATTGCTGCATGTCAGCCAGCATCAAAGTGTTGCTGAATCAGACCTGTGCTTTACAAAAAGCTAGTCACAATGGCAATGAAAATACATGTTGCTTGGCTCTGATGTCCTGTGTGCTGCTCAGGTCATTGACTTGATACTATTGTATGATGGAGATGTCATGAAGTTTGCTGGGGACTCAATGATAGTGGCATTCAGCCCAAGCAACGAAGAAAAGACTGCTGAGGACGGTGGTTTGAAGGAAGCCACTCTGCGCTGCATGCACTGTGCCAGCGACCTGGTAGACAAGTATGGTAAGCATTGCCTGCCTGTACAAAGGCAGCAACTTCATCTTGCAAGCTGCACAGCAGTCCATGTGATGCTTCTCTGGCAGCTTGTGCAGATGGTGACATACTGTGGCAAGCACATCAGTGTAGGGATTCATGCTTAGCACCTTCTTTGTGCGGCAGGGTCCATGCGCATGATGGCCAGTGGAGATGTGATTGCCATACCTCTGGCCGAGCGTCTCAGGGAGAAAGCTCGGGCCGCACGGATGGCAGCCACCGTACCATCTCGAGCCGATCATCCGGAGCCAGCTGTCGCAATTGCGCCACTTGTCGCTGAGGGAGCTGTTGCTTTCGCCCTGGCTGGTGCAGCCCACCGCCATCAAGTGCTGGCTTCTCCGAGCCAGAGCGGGGCCTCGACGCCAGAGAGCCGCTGGCACAGTGCTTTCGGCTCTACGGCTGGCATCTTCTCAGGGTACAAATTCTTGCTGCCTCCTTCCCAGAGTTTTGCGGCATCTACTTGGCCATACTTGCACTGTATCACAGCTCTAAATGATGGCCATCCTTTGAATCAAAGCTCTAGATGATGGCCACAATATGAACCCTTAGCTGTAGAGTCATCTTCAGGACCCCATTCCCACAGTGTTTCAGCTCAAGGCAATATTGTTCTTAATGAATTGCATTTGAGGCTGAATTACCCATGCAGGAGCCCTGGTACTGCATGGCACCGTGCTCGTGCAGTCAGTGCCCCCAATGCTGCTGATCTGGCTACACTTAGAGCAGCTCAGAGCAAGCCAGCGGCAGCAACAGTATTAAATGCTGCATCTTCTCATGAAGACGTGGTCAGCCCTGCTGCAACTGAGCCAGATCTTGCTGCCATTGCTGCATCAGCAGACGATGCAACAAGCAAAGAAGCATCAGGTGTGTGTCAGCTTACAGCACACCAAACAGCAGCTCCTTGATGCCAGCTCAATGAGCTGTGAAGCATACTGGTCAAGGCTTGTCTTTATTGGCTGAGAGTGTAAGGGCAAAAAGTTGCTGCATTCTCCAGCTGTGTAGCAAATGAACCATTTACACTGCCATTGGGCCATGGTTTTGTGCAACACGTCTGTGTCCATGATCTGCATCGCAGCATGCCTGGGCCTACCAGCTGCCCTCTTTGTTTGAAACAACACAAGTACAAACCAAACAAGTACCCAAAAGAACAGTGGAACAGAGCCTTGCTTGGTCATCCAAGCTTGACGCCCAGACCTTGACACAGGTTGTGGTGCTTGCAGGACCTCCTGTGGTTGGTTTGCTGCAGCAAGTCAACCAAAAGCTGCGCCTTGCCCAGGTGTTTGGTCGCAGCTGGTCAGCCAGGGAGGCCCGCGAGTCACCCACCCCCTTGCAGGGGGAGGGTGAGAGCCTGCACCCACTTGGGGGCATCACCCCGCTGACCTCACAAATGCCCTTGGCAGATGGTTCCTTAGGTGACACCAGCTCTCTGTCTGGGATACAACCCGACTCCAATGCGCATGTCGTCCCTTCAGATTTGCTTGTTTGATTGCCCAACTGCTTGTGACACCACTGCTCACATGCCTTTGGCACTGCACACCTGTTTGCCAGCTCTACAATCTTTCAAAAGCTGACTTTGAGGGAAAATGGATCTTGGATTTTGTTTCACCTTGTCTTGTGTTGCCAAACAGACAAGATAGAGTCACCGGGCAGCCCTGCGAGTCGCGTGGACAGCAGTGGTCACAGCCGCGTGCAGCGCTCTGTTTCCCACCTGTCAAGCCAGTCTCTGCTAAGGAACATGCCCACAGAAGGCTTGGCCTCATCCCTGGTCTCCAACCGCCCACCCCATCTGCCCAAGTCAGCCAGCTTCATGCAAGTGCGCCCCCCAGCACAGCCTGGCAGGTAGGCTTGCCTCTTTGTTCTATGCGAACTTCCGTTGCGAACAGATTCAGATGCCAGAGTGCATTGCTTGCATTCAGGCTGTTGCGTCAATGTTCACTGTTCAGAGCAACCTCATGGCACTTAGCCAGCAAGTGGTCAATTACACCCTTTCGGCTTATTTATCATGTGCGTGTGTTGACACATTGTTGCAAAGGGGTGATATTGCAAATTTCGACCAACGGCTCTATGCATGCTTCACACACACGTAACGCAGTCTTTGAAAAGTTGGGGTTGCTTTTGGACTATGGCTGATGCTTTGCCACGTTTGACTGCAGACTGTCTGGGGAGCTGCCCAGATTCCCCAAGAAGAGGACCAGTAGGCTCAGCCTGTCCCCCTTGCCGCCAGAGCAGGACTCTCTAGAGGAAACTGGTGATGCGACTTTGCCAATGGCTGATTCTGGCATGATACGAGCCCACAAGCAACCGTCTGAACCTGCAGATTATCCTGCCTCTTCAGAGACGCAGGATGCTGCAAAGTCTGCCTCATTGCTGCCACCTCCAGGTATAGCTTGGAGACCTTCAGTATGCCTTGACACTATCTACAGGCTGCTGTGTGTGCACAGCTGCTTTGCACGGGTTTGTGCTTGATCTGCTAATCTCTCTGTGTTTTTGTCAGGTGAACAGCTGTTCTGTCTGTCCATATGTCTGTCTGTGTGCATATCCTTACATGGTTGTCTGAAAATGCTGTGCGCCGTATGCATTGCCTTCACTTGCTCTGGACAGCATGTGAGGAACTCCTGCTTCAGTTATAGCCAGCTGCATATGCATGCAAACATAATGCGCTTTGCAGAGCCAGCACGTCAGCATCCCTTTGCCATTGAAGACCCCATCCAGCTACCCCACTCCCCTTCTGGCTTTGACCCTGGGGACAGATTCAACATTCACAAGATCCGGCTGGCTCCCCTTCAGACAAGGCAAGCCCCAGTGGGCATTGCTGCCCTTCAAGGCAGGCCTGCTCTCTTCAGTGAAGGGCTCAGGTCCGCTCCAGGGCCAGTGGCAGAAGGGTTGGAAGTTGATGCCTCTGCAGCCTCGGCAGTTTCAGAGGCAGGCATGTCAGATGCGGGGTCCTCCGTAGCGGGGGACAACCCCCAGGGGAGTGCCTGGGGGGCCTTCAAGGGTGCTTTTTGGAAGCGGTGAGTCACATCACAGTCACCATAAGACTTGCCTGTGGTTGCAGTCATCTCAGCAGCTTTGGCCTGCCAGTAGTCACTTGTCAAAGAAGCCCCTGTGCCCGCCTACATTGTTTGCATGCAGTACCTAGTACTCTGCATTGCAGAGTTGGTTCGTCATCAGGTCAAATGTTGGCTGCACTCAGTGACAGTGACACTTGACTGGTCTGGATCCTATTGTGTACATGTTGGAACTGCCTTGGATGAATGCTCTTTGGCCACTTCTTTTCTTTGCGGCCCCTTGTCTGTCTGACTGTCTGTTGCCTGAATACTCTTCCCATGTGCGAAACATACAGCCAATAAAGCCCAGCTTGTCTTCATGGCTTGCGCACCTGATTTTGCACAGACCAGATGCAGCGTCCCTTCGGCAGCAGCCACGCCCTCAGCAGACTACCTGTCATCATTTCTTAACATCGAAGCATAGGGCATAAGCTAAGGGTCGTCACTGCTCCTGGCAAACATGAAAATCCAACAAGCTTTGAGACTCCCTTCTTTCCTGTCGCCACAAAAGCAGACAGCCAGCCTTCTTTGGGTACTCTCCTTTCCACATGAGTTGCACTCATACCCTTCTGTGCAGGCAAAGCAAAGCTCCAATCGGCAGCAGCGGTCTGAGTCAACCCAGCATGCCTGGGCATGGCGTGCACTGGGATGTCAGTCAGACCAGAGCTTCTGCCACTACCTTCTCTATAGGCTCAGGCAGTGCAGTGCAGCGCAGTGGGGCCAGCATGAATTCTGTGGGTACACATCTGGGCAGCAGCTCCGGGCAAGGGCTGGTGTCTGCCACCTACTCGCCCCTGTCCCATCAGGGCAGCTTGCTGAGGAAGGATGTTGACAACCAGAAGAACCTGCGGCAGGCGGATCTGAACTCTGTCAAGCGCACCCCGCTGTCCTTGAAGGTTGGCTCTCTCTGCTGCTGCTGCTGCTGCTGCCGCTGCTGCTCTTGCCGCAGCAGCTATCCATCAACATCTTGTCACACAATGCTGAAAGCCAGAAGAAGTGCTCCAAACTGCACAGCTCAAATGTCAGCTTGTCAACACCCATGTATTGTCACAAGACGCACCAGCCTTGCAAGTGTCCTGACAGTAAGCAGCTGAAAAAGCCCCTCCCTGCTGTCAGCAGAGCAGCTGCTTGCATGATCATGTTTGGCATCAGTGTTAGGCCAAGGGACTTGATGGGCGACATGCCTTTTTGGTACTGAGAAGCTCATGTCAGCAAGGTCAAGCCAAACTGCTTATACTATTGTGTTTGGCATCAATGCTAGGCCAAGCAACTTGATGGGTAACATGCCATTTTGGTACTGAGCAGCTAATGATATGCAAGTCAACCCTTGCGCTAGTTCTTTACCCCTCAGCCTTCATGTGCATCCCATGTGAACATGCAGGTGACTGTTGGGTGTGGTAAGGTTTGCTTGTTCTATGTGGGCGGCTGTGCAGAGTTCACAACACAGGACGGCGGCGTTCCTCGCTGGGAGTTCTTCATTGGTGATCGCCCACATCACCCGGGGCCTGACAAGCATGGACGCCGCCCGCCCATTGCACAGGTGTGCCACTCACCCCTTGCCTGCCTGTGAAGCCATTCCCTCAGTCCTGCATCCACCCAGTCATTCACCTCCTCATTCCCTCAATTACTCACTCAATCTTGCAGCCACCCATTTGTCTATGCGCTCGGTCACTGAGTCGCTCGCTCACCCAGTCACTCGCTCGCTCGCTCGCTCACCCACCCACCCACCCACTCACTCACTCACTCACTCACTCACTCACTCACTCACTCACTCACTCACTCACTCACTCACACATGACCAGTTGGTCATGCGCTCTTCCACCAATGATCAGACATTTTGAAGGGCCAGACGCGTTGGTCTTGCATGTCAAGCCAGCCTGTTGTTAGTGTTTGCTTCAGCTGGCAAAAGCAACTGCATGCTGATTACTAATGAACATTGCATGCTCCTGCAGATTGGGAGCGCTGAGCAGTATGCTCAGGCGGGAGATGTGATTTTGAGTCCTGAGGTTGCCGCTGTTGCAGCTGGCCTTTGCACTGTGGACGCCCTGGAGAGCAATGATGCTCGCCTGGTGTCCATGTCTCAACAAGCTGTTGTGAGTGCCTGTGCCTCTGTGTGCAGTTGCATTGCGCTGCACAGCATGCTTATGTAGAATGCATGGTTCAATGATTGTCGTGTATGTGGCAAGTTGTGTATTCATTGCACATTTGGACTGCCCTCTGCAGCTTTCTAATCATGCAAGCATCTTCAGGAGTGAACCTGCTGTCTGTGCATGAGACAGAGTGGATGTTGCATCAGCTGCTGTGCAAACATGTGTGAAAGCTCTGTACCCACACCATATGCTCAAGTCATTGCTGGTGCACTGACTATCAACACAAGACCTAGCATAGGTAGATGCTCAGCGCTATATGTACCTGACCCCAAGGGGAAGGCAGATGTCCACTGAGATGAATGACTGAGTGCAGAGGGTGCCAGGCAAGCAGCTGGAGCCTGTACAGTACTTGTCCGACTTCCAAGAGCTGCCGCGTTATGTCCAGCTGCGAGCAGTGCAGATACTGCGCATGCATGTCATGGGCAATGTGCGGCAGCGTATTGAGGCAGGCCATAGGGACTTTGTGAATGAGATCCGAGTGTGTACTTGCTTGTTCTTGGGATTCCCCAGTCTGAAGGTGAGCAGCTCCAAAGGTGTCTGCTCACAGCAGATGTTGTTTGCACTGAGAAGATTTGACTGGTTGCATCATCTGTGGTGTCACTGAGCATGTATATCTGAAGGGGCTATCTGTGAGAGGTTGGCATATTATCAGCAGCTCCGAATGGCTTGCCTTTGAGGACCTTTGCATCTGGTTGTCACAAGTTGTATCAGCAAATGTAGAGGCGCTACCTGTGCGTGTTGTCTGTCTGATGCCCATGCACAGTTCAGCCAGACTACAGGAGCACAATTGCTGGCAAGAACACCAGGCTTTACACAGTGCAAGCCAAATTGCAATAGTGCCCACTTACTCTATATGCATCCCAATATGCCTATACCGCAAAGCCCTTGTAGATCTATGCTGGTGATCTTGCTCTGACGTGTCAGCTAACACGACTCTGCATAAAGCACATGTCCACAGTACACTCAAAGGGATATGAACAAAGGACCCTGTGTGCCCTGTACCCAATTTGACTGCTCAGCAGCTGCCCTGCTGTTGACTGTCCTTGCGGGCGCTGAGCTGGATACATGTGTAATGTTGATGTGTCATGATGATCTGACATGTTGTATGCAGAGACCCACAGCATCCAGTAACTCAACTGAAACCAGTCAAGACGATGTGTCGGTATCCGAAGTGACAGAAGTGCAAGCAGCAGTGGATCTGGTGCAGAAGCAGATGCGCATCTACGACGGCAGCTTCCTGCAGTTCCGCTGTGATGAGAAGGGCTTTCTCAGCATCTGTGCCTTTGGGCTTCCTGGCAAGACCCATGAGGACTCCCCTGCAAGAGCCATACAGGTGCACAGGCTGCCAGTCAAACCTGAACTGATGCCAGGTCCAAAAGAAGTATTAGGTGGATGATGTGCTGCACCAGGACATTGTACGCTGCACACATGGTTTGTGAACAGGAGGCAATTCTGCAGCAGCACAGCATGCTCACAGCACCTCTCTGCAGCTTAGCCACTCATGGTGCACATGTTTCAAGCCCCTGCAGTGCCCCATGGACACTGTAACGCTGAGCCATGTTCTGTCTGCATTGCCAAGCTTGACCATGCACACGCAGTCAACAGCCCAACACTTGTGGGGAGTATACTCTTTGACTTCTTGGCTGCATCCTGTAGGCAGCTCTGTCCATTGTGGAGGGCATGAAAGCTGTGGGAGGGCAGGGCTGCATTGGGGTGACAACAGGGCAGTTGCTTTGTGCCTGTGTGGGGTCCCGCATCAGGGCGGAGTACACAGTCTTTGGCGACTCCATCAACCTGAGTGCCCGCCTGATGTGCAAGGCCACAGCAGGCATGGGAGACATACTGTGTGACTACTCAACACAGCATATGGCCACAGCGGCTGCTGTCTACACCCGTCTGGAACCCCTTGTGGTATGCTGTCCCCCTGGCTAACCATGTTCAAGCTACAACAGCTTCCTTGCCTAAGCACCTGGTTTGATTAAGTTCATATTTTCATGTTGGACCTGTGCCAATGACTGTCTGAGCAAGTAGAGGACTGAACTGAGAATCAGTTTCCTTGCTTTAAGATGTGCTGCTCTGATCTGGCTCTGCTCTGCTCTGCTCTGTTTGACTTCTGCTGCAACAGCATGCATATTCTGCTGCTGCCGCTGCTGCTGCTGCTGCTGCTGAGAGGCCAAAAATACCACTCTGAGAATCCTGGTGCTACACCTTGCCACACTCCAGCATGCTGTGACTCTCCTGTCCCGTCTGATGGCATCCAACGTAGCACATACATGCTGTGACCATCACCTCCTGTCTCATGGCATGCTGTGTCTCTTGTGTTCTGTTTCTCATGGCATGTATCATGGCACATGTCTGCAGGTGAAAGGCAGGCTGTACCCAGTAGACGGGTACAGCGTGCCCCCCCAACCCCCGGGCAATAATGAAAGGGGCAGTCAACATGGCACACCAATGCTATCACCATAAGTCATACGTCCTGTCTCATGGCATGCATCACGTCTGCAGGTGAAAGGCAAGCTGTACCCAGTAGATGTGTACAGCGTGGCCCCCCTGCGCAATAACGAAGGGGGCATCCAGGCTGACAGCGCAAGCGGGCGGAGGGGGCGCAAGCAGAGGCGAGCCGGCACACAAGGCCTGGCTGCCACCTCTGGGCCTGTGGCACTGTCTGGCAATCGCACTCGCTCCACTGATACCATCAGCAAGATCAAGTTCAAGCAGATGGTGGGGCGCCAGAGCGAGATCCAACAGGTGGGCTCGTGCATGAGTGTGGATGCTGCAGTCATGAGTTGAGTCATGTCACGCTGTGATCATCCAGGATTGTCATATTGAAGTCAAGTGCAGAGGGTCTGGCCAACGTCACCTGCTGCAGTAATAGAGGTGACTACCCTAAGACAGGCATTACAGTCACAGGAAGTGATATATTACTGCACTATGTCAAGGCACGGTGCACAAGCATGTAGCTGGTGAAGCATCTGGGCAGGCTAGTAGGTCGTCATTACGCCGTAAGGCAAGGAAAAACGGTTTGAGGCAGGGATGAATACTAGATCTTTCAGATGGATTATTCGCATGCATGCATGCTGTGCGGATTTAATCACTCTCATCCTGAAGAAGACGACACTCTTGCAGGCTGACGCTGACAGCTGATACCATTCCAGCCTGCATAGCTGCTGCTGGAGCCTTTCACTCCGAAGATACATGACCTGTCGCAGCCAGGTTTTGTGAAAGCTCTGACCCTGTATCCTTTCCAAAAGGATGCACTGCAAAGACATCTTGCTGTTCTTGTCCTCCACGCTACTCCAAGAGTTTACGTGGACTTCTGTTTATGATGTTGCAGGTGACAGAGCGGTTGACCAGGCTGGTGCGTCACAAGCAGGGCGGCATCATCATCATCATCACATCATCATCATCATCATCATCATCATCATCATCATCATCATCATCATCATCATCATCATCATCATCATCATCATCATCATCATCATCATCATCATCATCATCATCATCATCACCAATATCATCACCAATATCATCACCAATATCATCATCAACTCCTGTCTATGTTGCAGGTGACAGAGCGGTTGACGAGGCTGGTGCGCCACAAGCAGGGCGGCATCATTGTGGTGGAGGGGGAGCCGGGTATGGGCAAGACTCGCCTGTTGGAAGAGCTGGAGCATGAGAGCATGGACCACCGCCAGTCCCTGGATGCTGCTGCCCCGGGGGAACTGCCGGCAATCAGGAAGATGTGCAACATATTCGTGGCCAATGGTGACCATGCCAACAAGTCCAAGGTGTGCCGGGCCCTAGGCTTGATGGGCATAGCATGTCATTGCATCCTCATGCCCCAATGCATCCACACCACATATATGACTTCAGTTGTGACTGGTCATCACGGCCAGATCACAGCAGCAGAGTGAATTGTCACAAGTTGAGGGGAGCTTGAGTAGCGTCTTCAGCTTGCTGATGTGAGGTCCTATCTGGAATGGCTGAAGGGGGGGTACCAATGTGTTGTGTGGGGTGCAGGTGCTGCACCCATGGCGTCGCATCTTTCAGCAGATGTTCAACCATGACCGGATGGCGGGCCCCCTGTACTGCATGTGGGACCCTGACCTCAGCACCAACCACCCCGTAGTCACTCAGCTGGGCGCCCGCTGCCGGGCTGCCACAGATGACTACGCTGCATGGCAGGCGCTGCTGATCAACACTCTAGACATGCAGGTCAGCCTTGCTGTGCTCTTCACTGTTTCACAAACAAAGTGTCAGCTGCCGCCTGTGTCAGCTGCAGCCAGGTTTTGTCTGTATGCAGCAGAGAAGTGATGTCTGCATTGACACATCTTCATGGCAGTTGTTTCCACAAGGCACAGGAGCCTGTCACTGGCATAAGGAGAGCCACCTATCATGCATGCATATGTGCACATGCATGCTGTTGGCCCCCCCTCAAGATTCAGCCCAAAGCAAGCGTCCCTCCTCCTCACTCTGAACCTTACTGAGCAATTGCTGCCTCTTTGTCAGGCAACAATATACAAGCAGGAGGTGGCTGTACATGACCTGGCTTTGAGCACAGGTCTCAGTACAGCCTGTATGGATTGGGCTGTTGAGTGCTTCTCCCACCTTACTTTTTGCTGTACATCAGGTAGAGGATCTGCCTGTGGCTCCTGCCACGTTGCCCGGCAGTTTGGGCGGTACTGTGGCCCACACACCTCGCACGCCTCGCAACGTACGCATCCGCACCAGCTTCGAGGGGTCGGGGGGCACCCCCCGCCAGGACAGCAAGGACGCCTCCGAATCATCTTTCTCCAACAGCCGCCGTCACACCTTGGCAAACCGTGTCAAGAGGTCCAGCTCTGTGATCATTGCTGCGTGAGTGCTCTGCTTGCGTTAGGCTTGTTTGCTGGCCTCAGAGGCACACCTGTAAAGATTGCTGGCAGCTTGAGCAAAATACACTGCTTCCCCTGGCTGTGGTGTGCATCTGGCTTGAAATAGGCATTGAGAGGAAACAGCCGGTCTACAGCAGATATTTCATAGTCTTCTGTATGCTGGAGCTGTCTTCCCTGCTGAGTTTTGTGTTTTGCTGGTCTCAGGCATGCTGACATCTTGCTGCAAGTCTAGGTGTGCTGCGCTGCTGCTTGACTTTCACAATCATGGGTCGCATGGCACAGAAGCCGCCCCTGTTTCATCAGCATCAGCATGGACTGCAAAGCTGGCAAGACTTCCTGTTTCTTGTAAGAGTGAGAGCACGTGTTTTGCAGAGTGCCCAGCACGGGGCGGTGGAACGCAAATGCTGCAAGCAACCAAGTCTCCCGTAGTCATGGCAGCACTGGCAGCTTCGAAGTGACAGATCCTCAGATCCTTGATGATGCCATGGGCTTCAACCCTCGCCTGGCGGGGGCCATGACCATCAGACCCGGGGGCCCAGCCCAGTCAGGGGCAGGCAGAAGAAGTATGGAGGGCTCCCTGCATCGCAGTGCTACTCAGGAGAGCATGACTGCCTCCACCAGTGGTCCTGCCTGGCTGGAGATGAGTCATGACCTCAGGGCACAGCGCGCAAAGGAGGTTCTGCTGCAGGTGCTGCACCGCCCTCTGTCTCTTCTTCTTCTAGTACTTCAGACAGTCTGGGGTGTGGTTCCAAATGTGACTCATCTGACATCCTGGCTTGAGAGCCTTCTGGGTGCCTTGTCATCAGTCATGCAGGCATCGCAGTAGCTTCTCTTCCTTGTGTAGTCAACAATCATGCAAGTATGTGCCATGTCTGTCACTCCAACTTGAGCAATAAGCTCAAGCCCTGCTGAGTGACAAGATTTTGGATCTCAAGGGAAAGACAAAATCACAAGGCGTGCTGCACCACAGTGTGAGCAGCAGTAGCAGCTTTGACATGCAAAAGGCCTTGTCACCCTCGTTCTAGTCTTGTCCGACAGCACATATACATTGTACACTCGTTCAAAGCCAGTAAAGCCTAGAAGAGACATGTGCCTTAAGCTTTAGAGCTGAAACTGTTGTTGGGCGTATGAACAGGTGCTAAAGGAGTTTGTAGCGGCCTATGGCCCCCTGGCCATCATGCTGGAAGACCTGCATCACTTTGACAGCATCAGCTGGCAGTTCCTGACCACAGTGGTGGAGAACCTGAGCGAGCAGGTGTTGGTGGTGACCACCATGAGGCCAGATGATGGTGTACTGGCAGCAGCTAGCCGACACGAAGAAGGTGAATATTCAATAAAATCCATTTTATATTCCAATCGTCATTTTCTTATTAAAATTTGAAGTCATGTTAATATCTTTCATTCACGTTCGAAATCATAATGATATTTCTAGGAGATTTGCATGGGCCTGGATGTGCTGTCTTGATCATCGTAGTGGTTACGCTACCGCAGACAAGGCTTGCCAGTCTCCCTACTTTTCTGCTGGTGAAGCTCTAATGAGTAAGCATGACTGGTGATGTCTGTCCAGGTGGGTATGTTGTGACTGTTCTTGCTGTGAGTCCTGACCACCTTGCATTCAGGAATACAACAGCTGATACAGGACAGGTGTGTGAGCTACTGCATGGTACTGGGAAACTGCATTTAGTAACAGTTTGGGGCTTGCTAAGTGATGCTATGATGATAGGATGTAGAGTTACACAGCCATCAGTCTTTAATGGTAGCATGAGTTTACGCTTGAGCTTGTTGCTGCCCTGCCCAGACCACAGCTTGCCTTGATCATGCATCAGCCTGTGTCAGCTCAACAACATCAAACGCCTAGGAGGCTGCAGCTTCTGCATGCGCCTGCAACTGTGACCATCCTGTCTTCCTTGCAAGCTGTCTTTGCTGCATTCAGATGTCGACTCTTGTATGCTTAACAGTTCACCAACAGCTCAATAAGGAGAGAGCACGCAGAATCAAAGCTGCTGTCCCCGGTTTGTGAACATAACCTGCAGGTCATTCATTGTTTCTTCGCTGTTTTACTCTCTCAGTCACTCATTTGTTCTCTTGGTGACCCCTTCACTTACTCATTCATTCATCCATTCACTCACCCATTCAGTCACTCATTCATTCATCCACTCACTCACCCGCTCACTCACTCACTCACTCACTCACTCACTCACTCACTCACTCACTCACTAGTGTCAGGTGCGGCTGCTCAATGTGCAGATTGTTTGCGCTTATGCATCTGTCAGCAAATATGGTGTGTGTCTGTTCAGGCCAAACAGAATGCTGTTGCTTGGGCAGGGCACAAGCGCTGGAAGGATATCTCCTGTGTTTGCTGGGTGCTTGCCAACACAGTGCTGAACAACCTTCCAAACCAGTCCCAACGACTCACTGGATTGTCCAGCAACTTATTCAGCCTGCTGTGCCAATGGTCTAAGCATCGATCCGCTAACACTTCTTGTGTTGTCACACAGGGAGGGCAGTGCTCTTTGAGAGCGCACAGCAGTCCTTGAAGGCCATCAGGAGCCTGCCCAGCTATGAGCAAATGGTGCTGCAGCCCTTCACGACTGCAGAGGTGCAGCAGTACATGCGAGTGGCCCTGGACAGGCAGAACATCTCTGACCATGTGGCTGGGGCTGTGCGGGAACGTACCGGAGGTCTGCCCCTATATGTGGAGCAGGTAAAGCTGCCAACAAGAAGTGTTGATCCTGTAGAGTGACCATGGCCAGCTCTGCATGGAAGACACAGGCCACTCCTGTTGCCACGCAAACATCAACAGCAGCATCACTTAATCGTCTTGCTCACTTTTGTTCGGTACAGCTGTCCATACCCTTTCATGTTTGAGTCTGTTCAATGCGTCCTTGCTGCCTTAGGTACGACTGTGCTGTAGTCCGACTCGCACTTGACCAACATGTTGTTACAGAACATCGAAGTAGTGAAGCAGTACTTGGCGATGGTTGTCCTATACAACACTCATCAATCGCAGGGCATTTATACAGCTGTAACTTTGTACATACCTGACCCTGACAAAAGGTACGTGCGTCAAAAACAATGAATGACTTATCACAGGCTCAAGGCAGCTGCGCAGACAGCTGGCAGAAAGCTCTGCCCATCTTTATGTGTGCTACAACTTACTGTGCCCATCTTCATGTGTGCCACGACTTACTCTGACTGCACATCCTGCTCTGTTTGATAGATTCGCTGCGCATGCAGGCGGTGCTATACCTGCAGAACAACAACAACCTGTTGGAGGAGGGAACAGAGCTGGGGGAACAGGACCTGCTGGCCTTCAGTAACATCAGGGTCAGCATACACCATGTCATCACAGACAGGATCGATCATCTCAGGCCCAGCCAACAACTCACCCTCAAGGTCAGCCATTTTGCGCTGCACAAACTTGTATTGATCAGCTGTTGTTCGATAGTTGCCACTGCATAAGGATGCTGCTGTGGAGCGCAATCCAGGACGCTTCTCTCTGCATGATTTGATTCCGAGTCCCAACAGGATTAGGAAGCAAAGCGCCAGAAAAACACTTTTTGATGCTTTGTTTGGAAGGGCAGTTCATAGACAGAGTATAGTGTTCCCTCACCAGGTTATGAACATATAGCGTTGATTGGTATGATGACCCCTCTGCATGCTACAGAACACCAAGTACCCTGCAGCTCTACTTTCAAAGGTTGCACACACCAAGTCTGTGGGAGCCTTGTCATGCATGCATCGTCTCAAGGGGGTACAACCTGCTTCACGGGCAAAAGAGCCACAGCTGGGTGCCCAGTCCAAGCTTCTTTGGACTGTGTGACTGCAGAGGCAACATTGAAACAGCTGCAGATGGTTAGTAATAATAATAGTAGTAGTAATAATGATAATGATGATAACGATAATGATAATGATAATGATAATGATAATGATAATGATAATGATAATGATAATGATAATGATAATGATAATGATAATGATAATGATAGTGATAATGATACTAACAATAGCCATAACAATGATAATAATAATAATGATAAATGATCGTAATAATAATAGCAATGGTGATGATGGGCTCCTGAAGCCTCAGCCCTTACTGACACTGCATGCTGCCCACAGGTGGCGAGCTTGATGGGTCTAATGCTGTTGCACATCCACTCAGGTTCCTGACACTGCATGCTGCACACAGGTGGCGAGTGTGATGGGTCTAATGGCAGTAGCCCTAGATTTGCTGCTGCGCATCCACCCAATGTCCAACGGCCAAGAGGAGCTGAAGGAGATGTCCTCCAGCCGACAAGACCTGAAGAATGACATGCAGGAGCTGGAAGCTGCCGGCTTCCTGAAGCCCTGCAAGGAAACTCCTGACTCCTGGGACTTTGCTCAGGTACACCTAAGACATCTGTCTAGAGTAAAAGCGCCAGACACAAGTCCTCAGGCCTTGCTGACTTGACACTTACCTTCTGGAGTGGGTGTTCTTTTGCTAAACGGTGAATCCCCAAGAGGCTGCTCCTCTGTTGAAATCGATGCTCGTCCCTCTGTTGCATTTGCCTGCTGCAGTCATTCTGCAAGCGTGTGTGTGATGTGTTGGCGCTGCCAGCCCATTTCAGGGCATCACCTCTTGGACACCATCTGTCCCAAATGCTGACAGTGCATGCTGTCTGTGGCTGTTGCCTGCTGCAGTTGTCCTGCAAGAATCTGTGTGATGTGTCAGCACTGCTGGCACTATCCCTGTGACATGCTGACAGTCCATGCTGTCTGTGGCTGTAGGTTCTGGCACGTGACGTGGCGTATGACTTGATCCCGTTTGCCCAGCGGCGTGGCCTGCATGCACGCCTGGCAGAAGCCTTGGAGACGTCTCTGCCTCGAGCATCAGCCACCACCATTGCCTTCCACTACAGCAAGTCATGCCACGCTGTGGAGGCTGCTGAATGGAAGCGCGCTGTGAAAGCCATCCAGTTCTGGGAAATGGCTGCAGAGGAGGCCATGGAGGGCATTGACCACCATCAGGTAGGGGTCAGAAAAAGAAAAGAACAAGAAAGGAAAAGACTACGCCTTTCGGCATCAATTTACTGTGATGCCCAGTATTATACCGGGCTGCCCAGGATGGTCAGGGTCACTCATGCATTGCTGACTGGTCACTGCTAGGATGTCATTGGTCACTGTCCTTCACCATTGGGGCGGGACGTACCTGATGTCTGACTGGCTGATGCGAGAGCAAAGGCTGGCACAGGTTTAGTTCAGGTTAGTCAATCAAGTCATTGTCAAATTCTGGTGACAGAATAGTCCACGGAAGGCATCTGTCAATATTAGATAGGGACCACTCATGCATCACTGGCGACCAGTCGCTCCTCCATTGTCATCAATCATCATCGGATTCTGGCGACAAAGAAGGGTTTGCAAGGCAGCAATAAATATTAGGCACAGATCAATACAACAGCACTGTTTGATCACTGTTCCAACGGCATGAGTCATTGTTGTTGTTGCAATGACACAAGAGGCTATTGTAGGCAATGGTGACCAAGTGGCGATTGCTACTCTCTGCTTTATCCAACAGGCTAGCAAGGGTAGGCAGTGTCAGGTGGTATTGCTGTCCGTATATGGTTGTCAGCAATGGGGAATGCGAAGCAGGGTTACTGTAAGAAGGCAGTGATCATTACCAGGTAACTGTAAGTTAGTTCTGACATGTGACAGCTGCTCTGTAGCCTTCTCAGTGACTCACCTCTCGGCTGCTGCAGGCTCAGCAATCATTTGGAGTACTGGTCCCCCACTAGCTGCATACAGCTTGCATTTCCTGATGGACTGAAAGGCAGCAAAGGCAACCAGCACTCTTCTGCCAGCAGACTAGCTTCATATGTGCTTGTGTACTGTGTTCAGCCACTGGTGTGATGAAATGCTGGAATGGTATTGGATCATGCTGCAGGCACTGCATCTGTTCAAGAAAGCAGAGATTTTGTTGGAGACCATGAACAAAGAATTGGATAAGAGTATTGGATCATGCTGCAGGCCCTGCATCTGTTCAAGAAGGCAGAGCTTTTATTGGAGACCATGAACAAGGAGCTGGACAAGAGCCGGGTGATGTCCAACAGGCCCCCTCGCAGTGGTGCAGCCCTGCAACGCACATCAAGCATCAGCCTGGGGATGCCCCAGACCCCCGGCCCCACCCTTGTGCCCGTCTCACGCGTGCGGCATGCCAGGTAACATTACATCTGATTGGTAACGTATTGGGCTACAGTTGCTATGTATGGATGACTCACCGTCAAAGGCACCTGCATTTGCACTCTTTGCGCAGGTGCCAATTTGGTGTCTGTCAATCCGTTTGATTCTCTGTCTGCATTGTCACATGTGCAAGTGGACTATCCTTTCCACCTGCCTTGCCATCAAACAGCTTTTGTCTTTGTCTGATTGCGGGCTTATGCTGTCAAAGCTGAGCATGAGTTGCGTGGTGAAAGCCAGCATGCCTCATGAGCTGCATCGGCCAGGACCTGCCCTTGACACCCAGCTGTGCATCTGCAACCATGCATGCATGCATGCACATAAATGGACAGTTCACAGAATGAGTATTGCAAGGCTACCAGTCTTCTGTCATGAATCACGCTGACCTGCTCATCTTATATAAGGACAACAAGCTAGCTTAAGCATCATGCATGTCCATACAAGTGGAGTCGCCACATGGCAGCATGCAAAGGCTGCAGCTACCTGCTTGTCACCTTCATCTTGGCAAGGATGTCATGCTGCTTCCAGTGCAATTTTTGGGAGCTTGCTGCTAGAAGTAACAGAAGTTCACAGAAGTTGTAGACTCAGCGTCTGCTCATGCAGAAGAAGGTTTAGGAGTCAGTGTGGATCCAACGAGAAATCAGTCTGAGTCTAGGGTATATACATGCAGGTGGAACCGCCACATGGCCAGCATGTGGATGCAAGCAGGGAATGTGGACACAGGGCGCTTCCACTCCCTGAGGGCCCTCCACATCCTGGGGGCGCCCCTGCCGGTTGCTGAGGAAATGGACAACCAGGGCACTTGCCTGTGTTGCCCCTGCGGGTCAGCCCTGTTCCTGATAGGCCGGCAGGGCAGGGCTGGTCTGCAACCTGCCTCAAACCGAAATGGCTCAGTCAGTGAGCTGACCACCACCAACTGGAATGACAGGCCCAGCCGTGCGTCACAGTCTGATGCTGCTAGCTTGCCCAGTGTCAGCAGCGACCTCAGGAATGAGTTCAAGGATCACTCTAATGAGGAGCGCCAGGAAGCTGCTGCTGTGCTGATGCTGCTGGTGAATGCTGAGCTCCAGATTGAGCCCCCTGATCCTGAGGCCTTCAGATACATCATGCAGACCTGCTGCTACTTTGAGGTAACACCACTTGCACAATGAGACTCCAAGTATCTTGTGAGCTGCAGGAGCTTGCATTCAGATTACATGGCTTGCATGATGTTTCTGGACTCAATCACATTGTGGTTCACACAGAGCTACTATTCAGCAGTTGGTCGCTCTGCATTGTGCGGTGTTTGCTGGCGCAGAGTGACAGGCGTTACATGTGTGCAGGACCTTGATTATGGGAGTCGGATAGGTAGCAGCAGTCCAATGTATGGTGTGTCACAGAAGTGCAGAATGGCTCTGAAGACCCTGCGCTCTCGAAATCGCCAGCGCTTTTTCCATCTGCCGGGCCGCTTTGATAGCAGGGCACAGGCAGTCAAGTCCCCAGTGATGTCTGGCAAGCATGGTTCTGACAACCGGGTTCATCCTGTTTCAGATCAGACAGTTTGAGGTGCTCCATGAAGTGTGGGTGTGTTACCCATGTCAATTATGGTATGGTGGTTTGTTGAGCCCCTGTGTGTGTGTTGATGATGTGTGCAGTCTGAATCTGGTTTTCGCGGACTACACACAATGAGCGTAGTGTTTTGAATGTGGAATTACCATTATATTCATGTATACATGTGGGCTAGCTTCTGAAACATGACTTTTAGCATTCTATAGCAGGGTTTTAGTGACTGTCTCTACATTTAATGCCTGCTGACTGTGCAAGGCTTGTTGCATCATCACCTCAACCTTCGCATGTAAGGCTTTGAGGCAAGCAAGCTGCAGCTTATACCAGCAGTTTGCATCTCATGTTAAAAACAGCACCAGCGAAGGCCAAACCATAATTTACATATGTCCAGTAGCGCAAATGTGATTGTACACTAGCAGGTGTCCTGAATAGATCAGCATGCGCTGCGTTGCAACAAGAAAAGCAATGTTGGGACAAGCATTGCCGCATGACCATACCACATATCAGTACCCGTAAATTTGGCAATCTTCAGGCTGCTTGCAGCTCAGCTAATGCAGATTGTATAGTTTTGCTAAGTCTGCACAGGGTATGACAGAGGTGGCTGATACTGTATCTTCTGTTTCAAACGCAACACGTTCCATCAGCAGCATTTCCTTTTTTCGGGCCACCTGGCTAGTCTTGCCCTGCACAATAGAAGCACACAAATCACAGTCTTCACCGCAGCTTGTTTCAAGACCGCAAAGGGTCTGTAGGGTTAATGCAAAGAACTGAAAGCTCCTTGGGGTGTCTGGGGCTTACCCAGGTGCCATTAAAGCCACCAATCTGCAAAGAGCTACTGACAACACGATGGCAAGGGACCTCTGGTGCAAAGGGATTGCGCTTCAAAGCCTGCATTTGTCACAAGATTGTGAAGCAGTCACATATGTGAGGGGTAGATTGGCAAAGTATGTTGGAACACGAGTTGGCAGTGAACAATTTCACACATGTACCTGGCCAACTGCTCTAGGAGCTGACTTTAGTATTGTAGCTAGTGCACCGTAAGTTGACACCTTGCCTTCAGGGATCAGGCTGCAAGCCTGCAAAGGTGCCACTTATCAAGATGAGTAGCAGGCCACGAGAAGCACCCAGAAGCAACAAGCAGTACCTTGTAAACATTTTGTTCGTGCTGCGTCGGAGGGCGCTCTCGCTTTTCACCACCGCTAGCTGTTGCGACCATGACGATCTGTGCAATTAAAAACGCTGTTTGGCTTGGGTGGTGTAGCTGAGACTGGCCTTTTAATGAGAATTTTCGTCGGCTTCTTGACGTGCTGCTTCACGCTGCAACTCTTGAGTCATGTCGTCGGACCCCACGGCGTGCATAGAAGAGTAGTACGTAGCACCAACAAAAGCTGTCAAGATTCCGGCGACGGCCCAATTCGGCAAGACCTTTTTGGGCATCGGCAAGGAAAGGTTTCGAGCTCCCATCCGGGCGCGGACTTGCGGCTCAGCCATGCTGACACTTGCAAACAACAGTGACGAGGAACATTGAGAAACATCGACACTGTGAGAGTTGTGTCACGTGTAATACGCACTTAGGGTTGCAGCCATGGCAAACGCGCTGGCGCTAGGCAACAGCACAAACAGCAGTAGCAGCGCAAGGGCAGCGTGTACTCATTCTCAACATGGACATGTCGGACCCGTTGACAGGTGAGGTACAGCTGCGAGTTTGAGCCGGAAGCGCTCGCTGCTTGGCCAACGATCACCTTAATAGTCAAGTGTTCTCCTGCAGCTGATTTCCCGACTAGAAACACGGATCAGGATGAAGAGATGGCTGCGTCAAGTGACACAAATTTGGCACATCAGCGACCAGCTATATATGTGCGCGTATTGACCCGGCAAAGCGCCGTGCTGCGTGATCAAGGTTGCGTTTGTTTCCAGCAGCAACTGCCTACTAAGCTCAGGTTTTCTTGATTGCAGTGGGACAGTGTGACATCGTCGTCCTTCGTTGACGGCAAGCTTCACGTCAAGCAATTGGTGAGCAAACACAGCAGCAGACACTGCCACCGCTTAAGCCAACTGTTGTAATTTGAAGACACTGGCATGCTGTGCAGGTCATTGCAACAAGCCCAGCATCATGTCAGCTTCTCAGGCACTGCTGTCCTACCCAACAGGTATGCAGATGCAGGCCGCTTAAGTTTTACGGGGATGCCTAGGCAGGAGCAAGGCAGATTTAAAGTGCCGCCCTCACTGAGTCATAAGGCACGTACCATGGTCTGCAGGCTGCTGGTGTAATTATGCTTCCAGAGCAAACACAAGGGCCAGGATTTACCCTCCCCAGCCCGGCAGACAAAGTTTGCTTTATGTACTTGATGAACGACAGCACAGGTCAACCATCACAGCCAAACGCCGTCAATCAGCAAAACAGCAGGAGCTCTATTGACAAGTCAGTCTTTCAGCTCACCCTCAGCGCCTCAGCAGCTGCCAAACAGAGGGACTGCAGCCTGCTGGTGTTCTGCCAAGTGCCGCTACAGTCAGAGAGAGCCATCAGCTGGATTAGAGGGTTGCTGACTGTTGTCCAAGCACAGCATGTGCTTGTGCTCGCCTCCCTTCCGGTGGGGGCTCTCTTGTCAACTTTTGATGCTTGCTCACTGTGCTGCATTCATTCCCTGTGCGCATCTCCCTGCTGTCTCTGTTGACATAGAGGGTGTTGGGCGTCAGCTTTGACAGCAGCATATACTTTGCATCTGTGCTACTGCTGACATGTTGCTCAAGGCAACATCCATTCCAGGCCCTGAGGTCGACACTGATTCCATCACCCAGCACACAAAGCCTAAAAAGCAAGTCAAACATACATGAATGCACTCAGAATATGTCGACAGCTTTTGCCTTGCATGTTAATGTGGATCTACCACTGTAGTCGCGCTCAGCCTAGGTCACACTCAAGTAATCTCACATGCACGGCCACTTTGCACTCTTCTTTTTGTAGCTGGACCTGTTCAAGGCCCTGGGCAGCCTGGTATAATATGTGGCTTCTCATTAAATTGACGCCGAAAGGCGCATTCTTCTCTTCGAGGCAATTGCACAGACTTGAGCGTGTTGGCTGCAGGCTTTCAGCTACAGAGGGCCTGGCGATCCTAGTGAGGAGGCTCTGCATTATGTGGTCCAGACTGCTGCTGCCAAGCAGCAAAGCAAGGACAAGCATCAGATCCCCAGCCTGCCATCAGGAAGCTTGATAAGCGGTCTAGCAGCAGCAGCAATCCAACATGCAGAGGTGATTATTGTTGCGTCTTGTTCCTTAACGAACATTTTTGCTACAGTTTCCATGATGCTAGCCATCAGGCTGCAGGCTCTGATTGGTTGTGTGGTTCAGTCAAATGTCATGTTAGCAAACAAGGCTGGGACTGCCTGGCTGACATTCCTGCAATGCACTACCTGCACCTATGCCTGCACATCAGAGCGAACCATACTTCATACAGGGGGCACTCAAAAGTGTACACCCCTTACAAAGTATTGTATGGATGAACGCAAGTGATGATTTGATGTTGTGTTCAGGTGCGGCGTCAGGGTGCAACAGCGTTGATAGGTGTGGAGGCAAGACCTGTTCCTGACCTCGCCAGCCTCACACAGCTAGCACAATACACTGAGCAGGTCCTGAAGACTCATGGCAGTGGTTTCATGCAAGCAGACAGCCTGCTGAAAGCTGCCAAACATGCTGAAAAGACACTGTCATCAGCTGCAACCAACAGTTTCATGTATGTGTGAACACATTTGTCAAGTCTTGTCGGTAAGCAGACAGAACATCCAGATGTGATAGACTTGTGGGTCAGTCTTAAAAGTGTCCGTCTGCAAACAGACTTGGTTCAAACTTCATCCCTTCTGTGTGGTGAACTCAAGCTGCTGGCCACAGGAGCACAAATTGTTTGAATGGTCTTGAGTGGTAAGGTCATAACGATACATGCTGACCTTTTCAGATTCTGTTTGTTTGTCTGCACAGCCATTGCTAAACCACACAGACCATAACATGATGTAGGACCAACAGCAACACTTGCTGCTCATGCTTGTGATTTGGCAGATCTGGTTGATTCAACGGACTGTATAGACATCTGACGCACGCCGACTGGCCGCTGATTGGAATCGTGGCGCGCCCTAGATGCCCGCCGCTGACTTCTGCTCATAGTGGAGAAAGGAATGCCTTGTTTGCTCCCCCTGTTTGCAACATGAATCACTCTGTGTCATGCTGTGTAACAACGATATACAGCTGATGCAGAGGTGTCCAGTGGGTGCGTCATCATTGCAGCTAATCAGTGCAGTCCTAGAATGGTTACAGCAGCTGATGCTTGCCCAACATGGACTGGCATGGATCCTTGCCTGATACATCACAATCCAGTATCATTCGACTTGACTCATTGATCTTGAATTATCTCGCAATTGTTCATGGTGCATATGCTGAGCAGAGTTTGGGCCCTTGTCAAGTCCTTCCCACCTGTGTAGTCTGTGAAAGGATGGGGTCTGTGCTGTGCAGCATGTACCTCCGCTGAGATCACGTTACCACATAACTGCCAAGCCACAGGTTTTGCAATGCTTCACTGTGTATGTTGCACGGAAGATGAGATGTACTGGATGCAGCTCTACAATCAACAAGAGGCATGTTTGAAAGAAAGCTGCTGGATTGCTGCTACAGCTTACCTACCAAAGTAGGCTGCTCATGATGCTGCAGTATCATTCATGACCAAAACAGCATGATCGATGTAATGCGCCGACCAGGATGTCCTACCTTCTGATAGTGCCAGACTTGCTTGGTGCTACTGCCTCTAGATCTTTCACCAGCTTGCGGTCCAGGTCCCCAAGCTGTGACCCCAAGCCTGACAGGTCCACCAGAGGGGGGTCCTGCCTCTGACCCATCTGTAGTTGCAACAAAGCGACAGGGTCAATCTCTGGCAGCAACAAATAGCCAAAGACTGTCTTCTCTAAGAGATATCATCATCCAGTTTGCAGAGCTGCTCACATCGTACATCACATCTCATACAGTACACCATACATTACACCTCACCCTACATGATTGTCTCCAAGGTAGTGTCTGGCACCCAGCCAAGAAGGTTGACAGGCTCCACAATGTATGCTGACAGGGTGGGCAAAGGCATTGCCAGATAACTACTTTCAACTGAGTTTTTGACAGCATACATTGCTTATGTGTCACATTGGGTTACTTAGGGTTACAACCACAGTATTGGACAGTATTGGACAGTATTGGCAAAACACTGGTGACCTGTCTCTGGTCTCACCTCATCTATTGGTCAGATGGTACCTTGAATTACTTTAGGTTACAATCATTGTATTGCACCAGAAAAACACATGTGATTGCCTCTAGGCTTACCTCATCACTGGCCATGTTGGTGAGGAAGAGCTGCACGAGGTCAGTCTTGACATCCTGCAGGGCCTTGGGGATCTCCAAAGGCGGCAACTGCTGCGTTTGTCTCCTCACACCCTCTGGGTCCTGCAAGCATGGCTGCTTCAGCCTCACCATGTGATCAAGCATGTGATGGATGACTAAGCAAGCATACGACAGACCAGCTTGCAGCCAAGCAAAGAGGCAGACAGCCCCAGAGCACAGCAGCAGCAGCAGCAGCAATTGTTGAGTCCTGATGTTGTAAGTCACAGGAGCATGCACGAGATGAGATTTGTGAGTCAATGCAGCATTGTCATACTTGCTGACCTTAGCAGTCATGCTGCTTTAGACAGCACTGACCTTGATGTCATTGCCTTCTGTCAGGTCATCAAAGGCAGTAGAGCCCCTGGGGGTGTTGTTGGGGTGGCCCACCCTATACCAGAGCCGCAGGCTCTCATCCCAGGACCCTACACACCATTTCTCTTTGCATTTGCTGCTGTTTTGAATCATTGCTGCTGTTTTGAATCATTGCACGAGAAAAATACACCAATCGTACACAATGCACACTTGTTCCTTTCGAGTTCAACTCTTATGCTGAATTTGCTGCCGTAGTGCCTTTTCCGCAGCATGCGCTACTCAAGCTGTGCAACAAAGCTATACCAGCTGTTTGCGCTGTGCATGAACCCCCGGCCTATGAAACAGTCAATCTACACCTTGCTGCTTGAGAAATGGGGTGCAATGTGATGTGAGAAAAGAAAAGAGTACGCTTTTCGGCGTCATTTCAATGAGAAGCCAAATATTATACCGGGCTGCCCATGCATGTGATGTGACAAAAGCTCACCAGTGATGTACAGACCCTTTTCTGGGAGGTAGTCAATTCCACGCACCACCTCCTCATGGCCCACATACTTGATGGCCGGATGCTTGCTCTCCAGATCATAGGCACGTGTCACCTTGTCAAGCATCGCTGCCAGCACCATGCTGTTTGCATTGTCAACAAACAAACACTGTACAGAACCGCCTGCATGTTATACATGAGCTGAGAAAGCTTATTGAGCAGCCTCTTGGACTTCTCCACTGGTGTGAATGGATTGTGTGATGAAACTCAGCTGAGCCAGCCTGTGACTTGCATGATTGACCACTTGAGTCAGGTAAGACTGCGCCTGAATTGTGGGTGATCTGTCGCTGGCCTGGCTTTACTGGCGTCCATGCTTGGTGTACCTGAAAGGGACTCTTGCTTGACACGTAACTCCCAGCTGTACAGGTAATTGTATGGTTTAGTTGTGATTGGCCTATTGTACATGGCATACCCCGGTGGTTGCCAGCATAAAGATACAATCATGTCAAGGCTAAGGCCCTACCCCATGAGGTGGCAGCAGCTCTTGTCAGCAGTACAAATGCACTTGTCGTGGTGAGACTGGCAATGGCAAAACAAACTGGCAAGAGTATCAGATGGCAAGCAAAGCCTGCAATGTTGCTGCCAGAGCAGAACGCCACAATAGTAGCAGCCAGAGTCACGCTGCACAGATGCAATCCTGGAGGGCAAAAGCATTGACAGGTGCAAGCAGCAGCAACAGCAGTGATTAGTAGCAGCATTTTGTATCAATCAGCAGCAGCAGCAGCAGCAGCAGCTAGTAGCAGCATTCTGTAACAATCAGCAACAACAGCAGCAGCAGCAGTGGATGTTGAGAAGTTGATATGCAAGCACAACTGGTATGTTGCAGTGAATTCAAAGCCTACCCATGTATGCAAACTGGTGTAGCTGGGTGCCGTCAGTGCTCCATGTGCGCAGGGTGTCATCATCCCCAGCTGTCACCCAGCACTCTTTGAACTCTACCCAGCGTGCCTGAAGGCACCACTCATGCCATTGCCAGCTGCTGTTTTCTCGGCTTTCGTTGCACTCTACTCTGCTTCATGCGTGCTGCTCTAGTCTGGGCATTCTTTCATTGCATGTCATATTTGTGGCACGTCTCATGCAGCAGGCCTAATGCACAGCTGCAACAGCTTGCAGCACTACTGCTGTATGAGCAGGCCTAATGCGCAGCTGCAACAGCTTGCAGCACTACTGCTGTATGATCAAACTGCAAAGAACTCTGTATCTTGTAGGTATCACACAACTTCAGAGTCACACTTCAGAATACAGCATTCAAGATGAAGGCAACAGCCTTGACAGGGGCAAGGCATACCTGTGTGACCTCTGCAGTATGTCCCACCAAGGCATACTTCGTATTCAGGGTCACAGCATCCCACACGTATGCGAAGTTGTCCATGGCCCATGTGACAAACTCCTCCTTGCTTGAGCTGTAGTCGATGCCTTGCAAGGGGGTCTCATGCGCATCCTTCACAGTTTTCATCAGCTTGAAGGTGTGCAGGTCCCATAACCTGATGGTGCGGTCATGTGACACGCTAGCCAGGGTCCAGTCTGGCAGCAGGGCTAGCCCTGTCACCCGCCCCTCATGACCTGCACATGGCCCATGTTTTAGCCTTTAGGGTCTAAATACTAAAAATAAGGAAATTTATGTTGTATGTTTATTACAGTAGAGGAATACAGTTGAATTTTGCAATTAATAGAAAGACAAAATATGAGCAACATTGTACCGGATGAGTGTCCGCCCTTTCACAAAAAAGAGCAACACACATACACAACTTTGTTGAGGAGTGCATGTCAGCTTGAACATGCAAAGGTCCAATCATTGAAGTGACACAGTCAGTTCAGGCACTGGCCCAGGTCCAAGCATTTGACAATGTGGCTTGGCCTGTTAATGGTCATGATGATATGCAGCCATTGCTTCAGTGTGTATTTGCATGGACCAGATCAATACCTTGGAGCTCGTGTCATTCAGGTGAAGGTAATTGGGTTTTCCATGCTGATGATGCAGACTCATTTGACATGCTGACTGCAGTAGAATCTGGCAGTAAAGCTTTTTTGTGTAAAAAACAAATACAACAGCAATGCTGTGGATCTCATCACGGCATGGTCAAGGGAGTGCTGTTTTGAACCTGAAGCAATATCATGAGAGCCTTGATGGTACTCTTTGCATGGAGTTCCAAAAGCCTGTAGCAACATGCATGGTACAGATACTTGATGATGTATTTGTCATGGGAGTGTTGTTTTGAAGCTGAGGCAGCAAAGTACTGCTATGAGGGTGTTGATTGTACTCTTTGCGTGGAGTTCCAACAGCATGCAGCATGATTGATGCATGGTACAGATACTTTGACATTACATATGGGCATCCATGATCTCAAACAAAATGCAATCACATGTGCAAGTGGATACTTACTCAGTACGACATCCAAGATGGGCGCGCCGGTCTCCACCGCCGGGTCCTCATCAACCATAGCCAGGCGTGTTGTCCCTCCAGGCACTGACTCATCAGCTGCCGCAGGGGCTTCCTTGAAGCGCTGTGTGGCGCCAAGGCGAATGGTTCTGATGCCTGTCTCTTCCATGCTGCTTATGACCCCTTGCATGGAGTCCATGCCTGGCTTGTGCTGCCTGTGCATTGCAACAAGCATGCTCAGACTACCTGTCACTGTGACTTCCCTTACAGTTACGTACATACAGTCATGTGTAACTCCCTGCTTGAGCACTCTGCATGTGCTATCTGCTGCATCTACTATGCGTCTTTGCAACTGCATGTGGTGAATCACAGACTTAACAGCAACGATGCTGGTGTTGTCGCTGCTAGCTGCATGACGTGCGACAAGATCTGGGCGGAAGGCTGACGTCTCTGAGAGCCAATGCTTCCTGAGGACTCAGGGCCTTTGGTTAAGCCCCACGGGAGATGTCAAATTGTGTGGTCATGCCACTTGCAGGAAGGACAAGATGAACACCATCAAATGCAAGGTCATATCCAAGCCAAATTAGCTATGCCATAGCTACTGCACAGTGTGACAAGAACGGGCTGGAGCCCAAGTTGCTTGGTACATGACATGATGGATACACAGCCAATGTAGAAAGATACCATCAGGCATGCAGACACAGAGTGACATACAGAAATGCAAGTCGGACAGACAGACAGACAGACAGACAGTCAGTCAGACAGACAGACAGACAGACAGACCCACATGGACAATCAGCTAGCCAGAAAGGCATGCTTGCCAGCAAGACAGACCAACAATAGGCAAAAACAACGCTAGCTAGACAGCAACCAAGGACGCAGACAAATGCAGGAACAGACAAGCAAAGGGAAAGGCATGAAAGGGGAGAGCAAACCTGAGGTTGTGCCAGTGCACTCGGATGGTGGTGTCCTGGCTGGCAGTGATGAGAGCCTCCAAGTCATGTGAGTACACCATGGCCAGCACATTGCTGTCGTGCAGAGGCATCTCCTCCCCCACCCTACACTTGCAATCCCCCTTCTGAGCCCCCTCAACAGCATGCTGACAGCATGCTGACATTCACCAGCAAATGCAAAGTACCCATTCAAGTAGCACTACAAGAAACAACATGCAAAGAATCTTGAGCCAAAGATGGCAAACTTTTCATGTCTACTAGTTCTACTTTGTGAGGTTGGATTCCTTCTGTGAAAACCCATACTTTTGAAGGTAGAAGACTGGTAAAGACACGGCCTGTGCAAGCAGAGAATTGTGGAATGTGGTGCAGGGCATGGCACTGCACACAACAACATTGCCGCAGTGATCAAACTCCACGGCCTGTGAACAGACTGTTTGACAGAGATGTTGACATCATTGACATGCAGCAATGACACAGGAGAGGGAGGATTTCACAAGGGCTGATGCCCCGTCATGGGGCAGGGCGATAGCCTTGGCAGGACTATACATCTATGCCAGCAATCATCAGGGTATGCCATGTTCAATAGGCCCGATCATGACTAGATCAAAGGAGGGTTTGCATCTTCAGCCAACCAACTAGATTATGTAAGTGTGCCAGGGTTGTTCAAATCCTGGTCAAAACCATCAGCACTCATTGGTTTAACAGAAAAAAGAGATGGGATGCAGCAGACCTGTAGGAATCTGCATTGAGGTCAGCATCCAATTCCCATCGCAGCACATGGCCATCAGCACATGCACTGTAAATCACACTTGGCTCCCCTTCGACGGGCTGCACAACCAGCACTGCTTCCATCCTGCACTCACCAATGCATCATCAGTCATATGTGTGTCACATGGCCATCTGTGTGGCTTGTAGGCTTTACAGGGATGCACGGGACAGGCTGCTGTACAGAGACAGGACTTGTCTTGCATGTATACCTGGCTCATCATGAGCTGGAAAGCGTCTACATTGTTGATGTGATTGTTGATATTGCCATCTGTGTACAGTCTGCTGGCTAACGATGTGTATTTTTAACTTCTACTAGTCAGCTTGCATCTCAAGCCTTAGACCAAATCAAACCAAGGACCACATCACAGGCACAGGCATGCAGGCACAGGTAGCAAGATGAGCATAGACTCTGTCTGCATTGAACGTTCTGCACAGCTTAAAGTTATCAGGCAGTACTCATTTTGGTGCCCAAGAGCAATCTGCTGAAAACATTCTCACAAGGTGCGTGGGTGGAACGTGGGGGGGTGGGGGTGGGGGGGGGGGTGAGGTGGGAAGGGGAAAGGGGGGGCAATTACCAGGTCTGGCGTGCAGTGAAGGTTCTGAATGCAGCGCCAGGGCTGTAGTGCCACATCATGAGCTGCCGCTTGGCTGTGCATGCTATGACAACATCAGAATCCGGAGGCTGACGCAGCTGGGTCACATGCATTCCTCCCTGCAGATTGCTGTCACCAAACACTCTGACTCAGTACAGAGGGCACGTGGGGGTGAAAGTGGTGCCTCATGATGCATCACAACAGTCATGTGCCTGGCGTGAATGCTTGAAAACATTGAAATGCATAGCAGGCTCTACTGATGTATTTCGCAGTTGCATTTGTAGGCAATGATGGCGTGTATGGTGGGACCCAGCAGCACTGTACACAACATGCAGGCACACAAGCTGCAGGCTCCTGACAAGCAATCCAGCAGATCAAGCTGACTCATGTTGCGTCCCTGATGCTGTTCATGATGGTTGGGTACAGCAGCTGGCAGAACCTACAAGGCAGGTGATGCGCTAAGCTTTAATGAGGCTGCGTGGACAAACTGACTCAGTGGTGCATACCTGCTAGCCTGCATGAATCAGGACACAGCAGCTGATGGAGGCTGAATGGCATGCAGTGCATACCTGGTGGCTTTGATGAATTAGGACACAGCAACTGATGGAGTCTGAATGGCATGCAGTGCATACCTGGTGGCTTTGATGAAGGGCGTGACATCCCCGGGGGCTCGGGGGTCAAAGGCTTGGATGTTGCCATGCTGTCCAGTCACCCAATAGTTCTTGGTGGCAGGCACATAGCACAGCGCAGCAGCCTGCATTCTATCTACTCATTCAGGGGTTGCACGCATCTTCATTGCATGGGTTGTGTTTGGTGCACACAGCATCCTGATCAAGGGACAGATATGAAGCATCAGCCTGCCTGACATGATGCTCAACACAATTGTCAGCATGGTTTGTGCATGCATGCATTGTACCACAATGCATGTGTGCCGACCTTCTCACACGCATGCATAGTCAAATTGCAACTCACCCGTTTGAGAACATCAACTAATCAAACGTCTCCATCAATGTGGATCAAGATAGCGTGAACTATAACACAGCTTTCCAAGTGCACAGACCCAGACTGACTGCACCTGATCGCTGGTGTGCATGAGCTCATCAAGTATGCGGCCTTCCTGACTCCACACTTTCACGCAGCCATCAGCAGCGCCCGTCAACAGCCAGTTGTTGGCCTTATCCCATGCAAGGGCAGAGAAGCGCGCAGCTGATGCCTTGGCTACCCTCTTGGGCGTCGCCAGGTGGTCTTCTCCATATATGAACATGGCACGGTCATAGGACAGCGTGACTATGAAGCCCATGTCGGTGCAGACCACGCTGCGGATGATGTCTGACTGACACTGCTGAGGCCCCTGTGGAAGTGAGCACAGCCATGTCAGCATGTAGAGGGGCATAAAGCCGCAATGCTGCATCCTTCTTGCAAGGATGGCCATCTGAATGTCAGCTCAGCTGGCTGTCATCAGGCTCTTACAATTACCCTTGCAAATACCCTTTGGATGTTTCCCTGTGAGTACCATCTGAGTCATAACCACATGCCTGTGATTCCATGCTGAATCTGTGATGTTTCCACACTGTTGCCACATTGGGTCATTGCTGGTGGGCAGACCCTGCCCTGTTGAGCTCAGCAATCACCTTGTTTGTGCCATCACCAAAACATAGTCCAAGGTTGGTTTGATTACTATTTAGTCGGGATAGGCCTACCCGGATGATTACCGGCATGAATTACATTCCTGCTGAGGTTAAGACCCTACCCTGTGAAGGGGGCAGGCTCTTTGTTTAATGAGTCTGCGGCATATCTGAGCTGAAGCGATGCCTGAAAGTCAATGAGTTCATCCAGTACAAGCATTGTCATTGTCAGAATCTGTGCAGCACCTGAGACTGGTGCTACACTGTATCACACCATCTGCTGCATGCTGACAAGAATCTGATCATCCTGGTGGTCAACTGCACCAAATTTCCTGCATGCTGAGAACCTTCTAGATGAATTTGCTACAGATTCAGCATCTGTCAGAGCTGACAGCGCTCTACCAAGCTGCAAAGCTGAATGGCATGCAAATTTCGGATCTGATCTGAAAGGCTGCATGTCATTTCCAGCAAGGCTGTGTATTGTGACTGTTCAACTACACTGATTCTGCAGGTCATTTCTTGATTGGCTTGAGCAGTTCCTCCAGATGCTAGCTATCAAGTGTGTCTGTGATGACATCAGGAACAGCTTGGGATTACAACAGCCATAGAGCACAGCTCACTTTGCTGTTGCAAGCCCGAGGCATCTTGACTACAAGTGTTTGGCTGCACACGCTGCTGCTGCTTGTCTTATGCTGTAGCCATCCTTGGCCTAGCTAAAGTTCACAGGCATTGAAGGTGTCCAGCTCAGAAGGCTGGAGTCAGTGCACAAAGCCACCAGCAAGCCCGAGCCTGTCTCAAGCTGTTGTCTGCGGAATCACTTCAAAGGGGCAGTGCGACATCTTTCCACCGCAGTATATCTTTCCATTGCAGTGTATCTTTCCATTGCAGTATATCTTTCCATTGCAGTACATCTTGCCATTGAGCAGAACAGCTGACCTGCAATGGAGGCATGGCTTCATGCAGGACCTTGTTGGTGTCATCAGTGACAGCAGCAAAGATGGGGGATCCACCAGGTAAGGTAGTGGCCTCACTCCCTGGTGGGGCACGCCGCTGAACTGCTGCTCGAGCAGCTGCAGCCATGTCCACCTGAGCGAGCAGACAATGGTTACTGCCATGCACACTGGCTAAGCTAAGCACACAAGCTGTAAGCTTTGTGCATGCAGCTGCTTTTCACACAAGCCAAGCTAAGCACACAAGCTGTAAGCTTTGTGCATACAGCTGCTGTTTGTCAATCAGTTGCAAGGATGCAAGGTTGGGGGAGATTGCCAGGCAATGTTGTCAGCTGCTGAGGAGCAAGTGTCTCTGCAACTTTCTTGCGCTGCGTTTGAGAGCGTGCACAGCTGAAACCAAACTTGACAGATTGCAGGCAACGTGCAGCGTGTGCTGGTCAGACATGCGTCTGATCTTGAGGCACAGGGGGTGGGACAGGCGGAGCATACGCTGTAGACATGGAGCTGTGCCTTTCCACCAACAAGCAGCCACCGCTTGCGCTTGCACCAACTCAAGCAGAACAGGGGGCCATCCAGCTCCACAACCTGCAGGTGACTGAAGCTGAGCGTACTGTACAGTAAAGCTCAATCAGTATGAATGACCCTCTCCTAATGAAGGTGCTGCTGCCTGTCAAATCTGCGGGAGAGCGAGTGCCTATTGCCTTGGTTGGGGGAGGAGGGGGAGCTGCTGCAGACCAGACGGTGTGCTGACAATTTTGCTGCAGCATTGTTAACAAATGCATGAAAAGCGGGTGCGAGGGTACCTGAGCCTGCTTGCCTTTGTCACTCCAGACCCTAATGGTGTGGTCTATTGAGCAACTGAACAGCAGGCGCAATTCTGGCACAAACAGCAAATCTGTGATCCAACCGCCGTGACCTGACTGCTTGCGCAACAGCTGGCCAGTCTGAGCATCCCAGGCTTTGATGAGACAGTCCTGGGATCCGCTGTAGAGTTCCTTGTGCAAGGCATTGTAAGCTACGCTGAGGATGGCAAACTGCAGAAAACGCCACAGCCGTCATGCGATAGCAAAGCATTAACGGCCCAACTTTCTGGTGAACGCGTCAGATTTGGAATCTGGCCTCACGTCATGCGCGTTCTGTATCACCCGCACAAGTTCCATGGTTGCTTAGTCAACACGAAATTTTCACTGCGCATGCTGAGCCTCATCAAAGACCACCGTATCCTGTCATTTCAAGAGTTGCACCAATTCCAACTCGGCTGTAGGCAACCAATTGGGTAGCGCACCGATACACTTCAATGCCTCACGCTGATCAGGAATAGAAAGCCGAACATACGGCGTCATAACTTATGTTACGACGTACGTTTTGTTTGTCAAGTTGTGAAAATTCAGTCAGTCAGCAGCCACAATGGACAGTCATGTTCAGTAAATGGGCGCGCTATGCTTGGACAGTCGCCATGCAGCCTCATGATGAGTGACGGCTTGTGGCTCTGCTCGTTCCTCCATCGGCAAGCTGTGCCGAACAACTGAGCTTCCGGAAAGCTCCGGCCTGTCATAGGAAAGTTCACAGTAACAAGGTTGCCCAGCTGCTAAATCGGAGCAGTGAACAGGCGTCCATCTCTCGTGCACAAAGCCAGACGAAGTCCAAGCTGCTTCCCAATTGTTTACTTCTAGTCGGCTGCTAGCATGGACGGTTTCGCCCACATGGGTATGCCAGGTGGAATGGGGATGGCAGGCGGTATGTTTCTTCCGGGTGGAATGCAAGGCATGATGCAGCTTCCCCCAGGCATGATGGAACCCGATTTTGGGCCGTTCTCACAGGTACTTACTATAGCTGCTTCTGTGCTGTACATGGCAAAAGTGCAAAAGTCAACTCAGGCACACTTGGTCTTTCACAGCTCCCATCCTCTTCGAAGCTGCTGACATCTAGCAGCCTATTGACAGTCTGTTTGCTGCAGCCTGGAATGGGTCGTGGTCCACCGTTTCCAAGACCACCCTTTCCTGGTCCCATGAGCCAGGAAGCTGCGATAGACGAGAGCAGCAGAAGACCAGGGTCCTTGAATGGCCAAATATTCCATAAAACACGGCTGTGTGTCAAGTGTGTATCTCAGCTGCCAGTACATTTGTCCATACCAAGCATCCCTTTTGCCCTGACGCCTTCAACTCTTCCCTTGCAGGTGGAAAGAGGGCTATTGCCACTTTGGTGACAGGTGCAATTTTGCACATGGTGAGCATGAGCTGCGTTATGTGCCGCCAGAGGTGGTTTCTCAGTTTGAACAGCATAAGAGGATTCAGGATCAAGCAGGACTTGGCCCTGGGGGCTCTATGTTGCCCGTAGGCCCTGCCCCCCGCCCACCCCCACCAGCTGGCCCTATGCCCATTCCACGGCCCCAGCAGAGTATGACACCCCCAAGGCAGCAAGGTAGCTTGCTGATGACCTTCCCTGTTCATTTGTCAGCTGTGCTGCTAGCATACCTTGCATCTCTGGGTTTATTCCTTCTAGCATATCAAGCTGCTGTATAGGTGCATGCAAATTTAGTGCTGTTGTTGTCTGTTGTTGCTAGGACAGTTCTGTCTCAGAAAGCGAATGCTTGTCCCAGTGCTGTCTGCAGTAGCTGTTGCCAATGTCTGAAAACCATCAGAGCTGTTTTGAAAATGGCAAAAAAGCTGCGGCAATAGATTTGCACAGGCTCTGCAGATTGCAATAGTTGTGTCTGATTTGTTACTGACCTGAGCTGCTGCATCACTTCTTCTCCATTTAGCTATTTTGCAGCACTGCCTCATTCTGCAGGCCGGTTGCACCTTTCAAAGGGGTGATCTGCTCAAGCTGACTGCACTATGAACAGGCTGACTGCACTATGAACAAGCTGACTGCACTATGAGCAAGCTGACTGCACTATGAACAAGCTGACTGCACTATGAACAAGCGCTGACTAGTGTCTATACGTCGCAGATGGTGCTGGTCCTTCGACCAATGGTGACTCCATTGATGGCCAGCCTACCAGTCGAGAGCTGTTCTTCAAAACCAGGTTGTGCGACAAGTTCATGAACTTTGGAGACTGCCCATATGGAGACAGGTGTCACTACGCACATGGTTATCAAGACATGCGGCAGAAAGGCAGTGTCACAGTAAGCCCCATGCACCTATATTGCTCAAGCTGATTGCTTACCGTCAGCATCTTCTCTACACTAGCAGAGAGAGATAGAGAGACAGAGGGAGAGATAGTTGCCTTTGAGGCTTGTATGCCTACAAGCTCTGGTTGCACAAGCACTGGTAGTCTTTGTCAATTCTTGAGGTCCGTGTGTATGTTTAGCACCATGTGCATGGATTGGTGCATCCTCTGCTGGATTGTAATGACATGCACATCAGACAGGTTTTGGTGCAGCATGTGGATTGTAGGTGCATTTCTTTTCTGCAGGGCAACAGTAGTCAGATGATGGGGTCAAACACATCTAGTAAACCTCCTGCCATGAATGGGATGGGACCGCGGCCCCCTGGTCCCCGCCCCCCTCCAGGTCCCCCTCCACCCGGTCACCCATCTGCCAACCCAGCAAAGAGCAAGTCCACTGGCAAGGTTTCTTCCCCAGGTGACTCACGAGTCCATCTGGCAGATTTGCATGGTGGATGTGAAACTTGACCATGCAGTGTGTCAGTGCGCAGTGTATGCTGTAGCTTCACATTCTTGACTTTTCTTGTTTTGCACGTGAGTCTGTACAAGTACTGATTTGTTACGCATCAGCACTTGGCATTATATCAAGGAGTAGCATGCTGAATGTTGACATCATAGGACATTGCTCTGTAATGTATAGCGTGCTGGCGGTGCAGTCCAACTATGTAGTATCTTGAGACAGCAGTCACCCCCTGATCTGATTACATGTCTTCGACATCGTTCGTAGCTTTGTAATGTGCAATATGCAGGGTCTACACAGCCGGCTGCAGAGGTGTCTTATGTGGAACGCATTCGTGCGATGTCTGCTCTGTTCAAGGTTGGAGAGATGGCAACCAGTGAGGTGTCTCAAGCAGCTCTCCAGGCTGCCCTCAATTCGGTTCGCGATGGATCCATTTTTGCTGCAAACCACTATGCAGATGCTCTTGACATCTATGTTTGATGATGATGGTTTCACATCACACACCACACTTACTGTACTTTGTCCAGTTATATTATTGGGGCAGTAGTGCAATCTGAAGAAGGAGGTGTGGCTTTTATGATGGCATGCTGGTTGTTGATGTTCACGCCACCAGGTTTACAGGTTGCGAGCAATGCTTTTCTTCCATTCAAATGAACAAAGGAACTGAGTAGATATCTACAAATTCAGTGGTATGCTGTGGCACTTTACTTGTTGTGTGCGATGCTGATCATCCCGCTCTCCTTGCTTTGTTTCTTGAGTCTGTCTCCTGCGTGCAAATAGACATGCTAGATTATCCTTTTGTCATCATGAGTGCATTTCATTTTGATGCTTTCTGCAAGAAGATTGTGCTGCTAATTAGGTGACGTTTGATATATAGATCAAGAAGTGAAAAGACAGTGCTTGCCTGCACACTCCATTAAGCATTAGTGAAATTTATTTTGCTGACTACTTTTAGCCCCTTGCAATGGGCAAGTGAGTCCCTCCTTATTTGACGTTTGCGTTTCTGTGTAAGCATACCTTGCCTTATGTTTTCGGGATTCAACGAAAGCCACACTCAGACAGCCTTTAACCAAAGTTGGGGCTACAACTTGTGTGACATACGGTACAGCTGCAGTGCAAATACGCCGTGATACGACCGTAATATTGGCCAGGCATGCGTTTCGCAATTTACGTTGGTGTCAGATCTTGTCTTGGTGTCCGTTGCCAGGATGCTTTAGTAGAGAATTCCCGCACCATGAGCGACGTACTGGTGCGCCGTACGTGCTGCATCAATTGCCGCCAGATGCAACGCCTCCTTGCTCACACTTTCAAGCAGTCTTTGCGTCGGACATGCCCCGTGAGCAGAAATGCAGTGCGCCCCCCGTGTCATTTGCATAGCTGTTCAGCGTTGGCAGGTACATGAAGGCAAATGAGGCAGCATTGAAAACCAGCATTGTGTGGTGTGCTTGCAAGCGTTACGTGATCTCACTATGCAGGCTCTGCGGATGGCCTGGTACTGGGAATCGAGACCAGCTGTGATGACACAGGTGTTGCAGTTGTCAGCACTAGTGGCCGCATCTTCAGCGACACGTTGGCCAGTCAGGTGCTTGCCGAATGCTGCACACATGTTTGTTCACAGACAAAAGCTGCTAATTCCTATTGCCGCGGTCCCTTGAGCAACTTGATGGTACAGGCAGACGTACATGCAGCATTTGGAGGTGTGGTACCAAACTTGGCCATGGAAGCTCACAAAGCTGCCATGGACAGCTGTGTTGAGGATGCGCTGCAACAGGCTGGAATCACAGCACAGGATCTTTCAGCTGTGGCAGTGTCAATTGGGCCGGGGCTGAGTCCATGCCTGCAGGTGTGTCCTTGCATCTATCACACTGGCCTTGCTCCTGGAGGTAATTGTGCTGGGGGTGGTATCCATGCGAGTCACACATCTGCAAATACCATGAAGCATTGAGAGTCCTGTACAACCTGCTGCCTCAACTCTGGTGCGATCAGATGCCTTCTCAGCATGCAGAAGCACTCAAGCTGATGTGTTCTGCCAGTGTAGGTCGGTGTCAGAAAAGCACACCAGCTTGCACAGCAGCATCAGCTGAAGCTAGTGCCTGTGCATCATATGGAGGCGCATGCACTGGTGGCTCGCCTTGCTGCTGATGTGCCCTTCCCTTTCCTGTGCATGCTGGTGTCAGGCGGCCACAACATGCTGCTCGTGGCTCATGCTGTGGGAGATTACACCTTGATGGGATCTACCCTTGATGACTCTGTAGGTGGGTGGGCAGCAGACATGCACCCCCCTCTTTCTTGGCGCCACTGTTCATGAGTACTCACTTGAAGCATGTGCACTGTTTTGTAACCTTTCCCTTCCTGCCTTTGCAGCGGCAAGCTATACACTGTTTTCAACACTGCGTGCAACACAGATTTATGCAACCTGTCTCGATGACCCGCCAAACTCTTGCATCTGCTGTGCTCTTTCATGCCACATTTGCATCAGCGAGTCCTGTCATGTGGTCAGGCTTAAGCATGTCAAGGTTCTGCGATGAGATTCACCACTTGCTAGCATGCATCACATGCAGTATACGCCTTGCTGGCATCCATCACAGACAGTGTACACCTTGCTGGCAACCACCACAGGCAGTGTACACCTTGCTGACATCCATCACATGCAGTATACGCCTTGCTGCAATGTATGCAGGTGAAGCTTTTGATAAGATTGCTCGCCTACTGGGACTTGACCTGCGACCAAATGGCGGTGCCGCATTGGAAGCCTTTGCAAAGCGGGGGGACCCTCACAGATACCCCTTTACAGTACCCCTACGGCGCAACAGCGACTGCAACTTCAGCTATGCTGGGCTGAAGAACAGTGTGAGACTAGCTATACAAGCAGAGGCACCAGGAGAAGCCACAGCTGCCAATGAACAGGTATGCAACTCTGCTCATAGTCCCACTCAGTTCATGATTGATCTACACCCTTCTTTGAAAACAGAGTGGAACAAGCACATTCATTTGTTGATTTGCATTGGCTGGTGATGAGGAGCTGACTGATCACATGAAGATCAAACTCCATTGGCCAGCATCAGTCATTTGTGCAAGACCTGCATGTCATTCACAGGTTGCTGCTCTTTTTTGTCTGCCTTGCCTACGAGGTGTGTAGCTTCCTTGCAGCAAAGTCTGAGGCAGCGGGCAAGAATGTGGACTAGCAACAACACAGCATCTGTCAGAAGGGCATGCAACACCTGCGCACACCCTTCTCTGCTGTCACTGTAAGCTCATCTCCCCGAGCCGCCACTGCTGACAGACAACAGACAGTTTGTGAACAAGTTCCATGCGCCTGCAGATCAGAGCTGACATTGCAGCATCATTCCAGCGAGTTGCCATCACACATTTGACAGAGCGGTGTCGCAGAGCAGCAGCCTGGGCAAAAGAAAGCCACCCAGATATGCAGACGCTGATTGTGGCTGGTGGTGTAGCATGTAACCAGACGCTCAGGTCCTCTCTGAACCATGTGGCTCAAGAAGCAGGCCTGAATCTGGTCTGCCCGCCTGCCCGGCTTTGCACAGACAATGGTGTCATGGTTGCATGGGCAGGTGCTGAGAGGTGAGCTTGCACTTGCATCGTAAGCTGTTTGAGCTGTCATGTATCAGTCAGGTGCTTTGATCTGAGCGAGTTTCACAATGAAGCAGGGATCAAAATGTATGAGTCTGGTTGACAGTACAGAGCCTGGTGTTTGAAGCGCCACAACATTGTGAACTGGCCAGTGCTGCTTGTTGCTTGACCAGGTCACGTGACTGGTGCAGTGCAGTGGTGCAGTCTAAGTAAAGTTATCAAGTTGCAAGCTGAAATGAAAAGCCCTGTGCAGCCTAAGCAGCACCTTGAAGCCTTTTCAGATAATGTCATCAAGGTCAAAAATGCTTGCTTGAAAACAGACCAATTGCTTGCCAAGACTTCAGGCTAGCCGCTTCCTATCTTACCTCTCTACTGTGAGCATGTATGAGAAGTGTACCACATGGCCACCACCCCTCACTGCTGCTGTGTAGCATGACACAGCCATTCAATGCAGCCATTGTGCGAGAAAGGTACAAAGAGCATGCTGAAGCATGATTCTGATCCTGTGTTGTGTGGTGAACAAGATTTCTCCTATCACACTGTCTGGCTAGCACTGACTTGGTACCTGGTGATTGGGATACTCATATTTTGTGTTTGTCGTGCAGATTGCAACTGGGCCTGTGGGAATTGCCCCAGCAGGATCTAGATGCAGGGGCTCTTGACGTGCGCCCACGATGGCCTCTGACAGATCGGAGGGATTCTCGCAGCATGCCTGCCAAAAAGAGCATGCGCAAGAGCCGCATTTTCACCAGCCTCACGGATTTGACTGCTGAAGCATTGAGCTCGAATCAGCACCACAGGGCGACAACAGCAGCACTGTAACATGCAAGAGTCAGCAGCAGGCGGCAGCATGCATGGCTGCACTGCTCAGTGCTTCATACCTTGACGCTCCCTCTCACCTGTACCCTTTTGTATTTGTGCCACACAGCTAGCTTCCTTTGACGCAAGAACCTTTGACAGCACCAAATTCCATTTTGCTGGGCATTTACCCCAATAGCGCCCTCGGCACAAATGTTTTGCCAGTTTTATGGTCAACAGACCTCAGCAGTGTCATGAATGGCAATGCAATGATGCGGCGTTCAATGACACAGTTGGATGTGTATGCTGCTGCTGACGTCAGCATCCAGCTGCTTGGCTGGTAACACTCTGACACGCACCTTCAGCTTATCATGTTAAGCTAGGCACTGGTTTTTCATACTGACACGTTTTTTGCTTATCGGGAGCCATGTCGTGTATGAATATTGACAGCCATCCAACAGCTTTATCTACAGGGCAGATTGCTTATTTATAGAGGCTCTATACACCTTTGGCGTGTTGCAGCAGCAATGCCTGTAGGGAGTTCCCTCGAAGATCAATGCAATATTGGGTCAAGGCCACTATTGGAGGTTGATGTGCCAGCTATTTGTTAGAGTACTTCTGTACTTATAGTGGACAGCTATTCATTAGACTGTTGAACCAGTTCGTGAATGGCTTGACTGAATAATGCTAAGTGCTCACACTTTTCAACATAGACCTCTTAAACCTGTCGACCGCGGTGTCTTGAAAAGATGTCTATATACGTCCCTATGTTTGAGTAAAGCACCAGTGCTGTACTACATGTATAAGTGGCATTCCTGTTTCTCGATTGATGACCACAAAACAGCCAGCAACAGTCTCTCTGGGGTTGTAAGCCTGTTGAAACACACCGTACCCTCTGAATATTGCACTGACCATGCAGTCAAATATGTTCATGTGTGTATGCATGCAAAGCAATCAGCATTGCTGCAAGAACTACGCGCTACTGTCACAGCATGTACACACAATGTCAATCTGCATGTCTCATGTCATATCAGAGCATCAACTCTGTCTACAGCAGAGACCTCACAATGCTCAGATGATTGGGCAACTCGATAATAAAATGGTTTGAGGAACTCAACACTCAAGGAATGCCTGTTCTGTAAATGCACATCTGCTTGCTCCCGTAATTTCATGAAGGTTTATCATAGTGTCATGACAATAAGACCCGCTTACCAAACTTGCACAATTGAGCTCCCTCCACTCTACCAAGCTTGCTCAATGGTGCAACCTTGGTAAGCGGTTCTTATTGTCATGACACTACGATAAACCTTTATGAAATCGGATTGGTGTGGACCATGCCTTGCACCGACACACACCTAAGGACACCCTGTCAGAGGCTTCAACCTAATGTTAACTGCTCCTGCACAACTTTAGCACTAAGTTTCTGTTTTGCTGGGAACTGTCGTCAACTGTTTCAACTCCGTCTCATAAGCTGGGTCCTCTGGATGCAGAGTCAGCATATAAGTTTGGGACAGCACATCTTGGACTTTCTGCAGTTGGTTTCCCTTGATCAAAGCATGCAGGTCTGCTATGACATACGGTTGTGACTGTTTGGGAATTTGCAAGTTGCTGTCTGGGCTGCGCAAGACTGTGAAAAACTGATTGCACTGGTCTTGATCAAGAAAAATTGTGAGATCTGGCATGTCATTTCCCTCATCGAAATAATACTCAACATTCTGAGCATAGCCGATGTGCACATCCTGCTCGTCCATGCCATCATGCCCACTTGCATACAAGTTGTCAAAGTCATCCTCAAAATGCAGCTCTGTGTTCTTTCTGATGTACCAAGCAACCAAACTATAGCTCACTGGGGGCAGCAGATACCCTGCTGCACAAGCTTGAAGCCCATGCTCCTCATCCAAGAATGCACATGCAATTGCACGCACGAGGTCTTCATCTTGTGCGCTGCGACTTTTCATTATTGCAGTCCGTATGCTACGGCGTGCCTGCAAGGACAGACTACATGTTGAAGTATGACATGCTGGAACAAGCCAAACGATACATATGGATGTTTGTTGACAGGCCATGTGCAGCAGCCATGTGCTTCAGCAAGTCACAGCTGTCAGTATCTACTGGCTTGTATGCACAGACGGTTTGCCTTGAACAACAAGTAGACTGCAGAAATGACAAATTCCACAAGATTTGCAGGGGACGTCTCGCAATGTACCAAGCAATGGATGCTGTTGATACTGCAGAATGCATGACCCCTGCAGGGATCTGTGGTTGCTGGTGCGAGTCAGTACCTTTCCTATGCTTTGCTTCCAGTCAACTTTTGCTGTTTTTCCGTTGAAGCGTCTTTGCCGCGAGTTACGATTGACTGTATAGAAGCAAACAGGGTGAGTGATACAGCCACAACTACTTGATTGGTCCAAGAGCGTCTGTTATTGAGCGATCAAACTGATGCACAAATGAAGCCGACACGCACATTCGTTTACCAATTTTTGAAGATGGCCACAACTCTTCAGAGTCATCAGACTTGGCGTGCAGAGTCACAAGGGGTACTAGCGCAGACAGAAGATGACGACGTGGTGCACTCGTAGACACTCGCTGAGCCCAGTCGCGATGTCGACCTCCTGTCTGTTGTTTCATCGCACGATTTGCAACCTGAACATATGACATTGCAAGATGCGATTCAGATTGTTGATGAAAAGACGCAGCTTTCCGCATATCGCCCGGCTTACGTTTGCTGTTTCCCAGTTGGTTTCGGAGCAAGCATGTAGTCTGAAACTTGCCAGTTGCAGCGCCGCTCCGGCCAAAAACAAGCAATCACAACAGCACTTAGCTTGCTAGTCACAAAACAAATAGGAACGTAGCTCCACTATTCGATAAGTCATCGGCATGTATGACCTGGATACAAGGGCAGCGTCCATGCCACAAGGCGGTGTGAGCCAGCATAGCTCAAGACAAATCGGCTCGACAGCATTCTTCTTGCGTCAGCTGCCTTACAGCATGTCGCAAGCAGCTGGAACACTGCAGCAGCAAGTATCAGCGCTGTTGACTTTGCCAGGAGAGGCTGAGGTTCATGCTTACTACAAGCAAGTAAGGTCCCTGAAGGACAGCTGACTTGTCTGAGTTTGACTTGCACCACAGTCCATGAAAGCAAGCTGGAGCTCTTTTACAGGTGCTACTTCAACAAAACTCCACAATGAACATTCGCCCTGACTCAGGCAGCGGCAAGGGGAAGGGGGTCTTTGCTCACACGGTGTGTACCCAGTTGAGCAAATATGCAACATGCGATTCAGCAAACCAACCTCACCTCCCAATGGCCAAAACATGCTGACTGCAGGCCCTTCAAGATGAGCAGATCATCCTGCAAGAAGCTCCACTAGTGGCAGGCCAGCATACTTCAAACAAAGCCTTTGCTCTTGTATGCAGCCACTGCTTTCAATTCCTAGGATCCATCAGAATGCAAGTGGCATGGTGCAAGCTGGCAGCACTCTGCGACGGTATGCAGTACATACACTGTCCCACTGTGGTTCTTGCACTCTGCCAGCAAGTGTACAAATGCATGTCTCAAAGGAGCTGTGCTATGTCACAATGCAAATGCGACTAGCTCATCACCAAGTAGTACTGCCTCGTACAGGAGTGCCCCCTTATGATCTAGAGCAACTGCAGGCTATTGAGAGCCAGTTGCACCAAATACCCTTCAGTGAGCAGTGGCAAATGCCACAACCGGTAGGCTTGTCTGTCTACACCAGCATATGATGCATGTAGTGAGATGCAGCATGCTTGCGCCACCTGCAATGGGTAGTGCAAGGTATACAGCATATGCTGACTTTGTATACTTTGACATATCTATATTGGGTAGGAACACAACAAGGTTGTACTGATGAACTGGTGAACCTGATATAGCTGCAAGAGCTCATTGCAGTCTTGCACCTGCAAGTTCTGTCAAGCACACTGATCAATCATGACGGCATGACACTCTGCAACACACATACATCCAGTACACAAAGATGCAGTACAACATAGAGTACACAACATGCAGTACACAATGTGCAGTACACAACATGCAGTACATAGACAAGCAGCACAGAAACATGCAGTGCACAAACATGCAGTACATAAACATGCTGTTCAACATACAGCACAGAAACATGCAGTTCAACATGCTGTACACAACACGCATTCAATATACAAGCAGCACAGAAACATGCAGTGCACAATCGTGCAGCACACAAAGATGCAATTCAAAATGCAGCAATCAAACATGCAGTGCAACATGCAGCAATCAAACATGCAGGTGGCCTGCCCTTCAGGGTGCCAGGATGAGGTGTACTGCAGCCAGCATTGCGCAACAGCAGCTTGGGCCGCTCACCATTCACTTCTATGCTGCCAGGCAACTTGCCCAAGGTGCTGCTTCATGCTGCACTTGTGATGATCTCTGTACTTCTGCTTACTTGTGTAAAGTACTGCTGGTGGCGCCTGCACGTGTTGAATGCTTGGCCAAGCGGCTGCAGTTGACTCACTCTGTTGCTGCTTGAACTGGGCTGCGCAATGTCAGGCTACAGTGAGCAAAGCACTTACAAGTTTTGCTGTCAGGTCCAGCTTTGGGATTGTACGTGGAATGTCTAACTTACAAAATATACACAACTGGTAGCACAGACCAAACTTTGCCAAGTGGCCAGCTGGCTTCAGCAGCAGGAGCACTCTTGCATTGAAATGCTTGCATCGTGTCACACTGCAGCTCTCAAGCTCCTGATCTAGGCTGCTCCCATCAACTGCTTGCTCACAAAATAAAGCCGAAGAAAATCAAAATCCATGCAGCAGTGAGCTCATTATGGATAAGCCGTTCACCAAGACAGATTGTGCGTGTGTGCTGCACAGCAACCTTTGTACATATTTCAAAAGGGCCATGAGCAATGTTGCACACAGGACAGACCCATCCCAGAAGGCTCTGCAGCTGAAACCCCATCCAGCAGTGGCCACCACGCATCTGGCAGTGGGAATCAAGTGTCCAGCAGTGGCCACCATGCATCTGGCACTGGGAGTCACCCATCCAGCGGTGGCCACCATGCATCTGGCAATGGGAGTCACCCATCCAGCAGTGGCGATCATGCATCTGGCAGTGGGAGTCACCCGTGTAGCAGCAACGAGTATGCCTCTGGCAATCAAACGGCAGCAAGCTCATCCAGCAATAGGCCTCAGTTGCCTGCCGGCCATGCTGCAGCCATGCGGGAGTTCAGGGAGCATGCAGACAACACCAATGACATCTTCCTGGTCGCGGCGCAGGCCTTTGCACACAGCCTCATCTCTGCAAATGCTGCCCTGGCATCAGGCAAGTGCACCAGCTGTCTTTTGCCACTGGTGCTATCTCTGTTGTCCCTCTGGATATCATACGGCAGCATGCGCTTAATGATGAGATGCAATCAGCTTCACTTGTAGATGATGTGTCATGCCCACACACTCCTGCAAATGTACAAAAGGAAGCTAGGCATTCTTGTGGCCACGTTACAAAAGATGACTGGCATCATTTTGTGCCTTTGCAGGAGCATACAAACATGTCTAGGCTTACATGACAGAACCAAGGCCTGATCCTGCTCATCCTGCTGTACACAGTACGCCTCAGTGCAGTATGGTCCCTCACATGGTTACAGGCTTCTCACTGCTATGTTCTCGCTGTGAAGCCCTGTTGCAAGCTGGCAAGCTGGCATTGTAGTTCCCAAGCCACACTTGCTGCATCTGTGATTGCAACAGGTGGATCGAGCAATCTGAGTTGTTGGGAGGCCTTGTTAAAGGGTTGGCAGCCGTACCACATGGGCTGGAAGAAGGTTTGGTGGGACTGTGTTGCCTGCCCTGAAGATGTAGAAGACGAGCAGGCTTTCAGACAGGGTACTGCCACTTGCGACTATTTGTCTTCGCTAATTGCTTTTTGGCCACAACCTTAGCTGGCTGCCACCTACAATCTTGAATGCTGCTCTCCTTGGGTCTCTGACGCTGTAGCATAGCTGTACGAGTGCAGGCTGTGCTGTGATGCTCACAGTCTCACTAGTCTCTGTCAACACCATGGAACCCCAGGGGATGCTGCAAGTGTTGACAAGTGCATGACTCTGTCATTGCTTGTGTCAGGGCAAGATTGTGGGACCATCGTGCACACCATCACCATTTGTTACAGCAATTTGGTGTCAGATGCTGCCTCGTCAGCACTGTAGGAGTGCCTCTACAAGTAAAAGCACATCCACGATTTGACATCTCACAATTGCAGTCTCACCATAGTTGAGACGAGAGCATTGGCAGCTCCACACAGCATATGGCTTTGCATTGAGTTCCAAGGCAACTGGACTGGTGTGATGCAGAGCTGAAGGATCTGGCTCAGGAATCTTTGAGCCTCCTGCGAGCAGCAATCTTTGATGAGCGTTTTGCAGCCCTGTTTGAGCTGGATGTGTATGGCAGCATTGTGGGCATGTTTGAGCTCAACAATCTGGGTATGCTTGCAGTAGGCAATGCATTGCCATGAGTCAGTCCAAAGCTGCATGTCACACCTCCATGATGAGCCTTAGACCATCCTGACTTGCGTTGTGGTATCTTTTCATGTGCTGATCAGATTGTTCTGTCGTTGGGTAAGTTCTAGCTGATCATGTGCAAGTCTATGTGTAGCTACATCTGCAGCCTCCATGCTGACAGCTCAATATGGTGTTTCAAAATCTGCGCTCATGCATCCTGCACTCTAAGTACAACTTGCTTGAGCCTGTCTCAGGCACTCATGGGGTGCATGGCATATCAGTTTGCCAATGCTAGGTTTGAGGGGTCAAACATTGTTGCAGGCATCATGAGTCCTTCCCCAGTTCAGGAGTATATAGAAGCTATGGATGATCTTCCAGACGCAGACAGGAGCCTGATTGCCAAGCTAGACTTGATACAGAAGAGCTTTGTTTAGATGGTACTGCATTCTACGCATTGCAGAGCTGCATCAATCATAGCTGTCAGCCTAATGCTCATGCCATAAGATCAGAGCAGGACTTGAACTGCTCTGCTGTTATCATTGCGAAGCACAGCATACCTGCTGGAGAGGAGATCACCATTTCCTACATTGACGAGTCCTTGTCATATGAGGAGAGGCAGGAGGCTCTTGAAGACTATGGGTTTGTGTGCAAATGCCTGCTTTGCCAGCAGGAGCAGTAACCCAATGCACATGTTGAGCGTTTTTTGGCCCAAGCTGCACAACCGCCAAGCCATGCTTTCTGATGTACAGCGCTTTGCAGCATCACCCTGTTTTGGGTCTCAGTTTATGACAAGTGCAAATGTCTGATTTACACAGACTGGTTTTTTTCTGGACTGGATGTGGTTCACATAGCCTGCGTGACAGTGGTTGACAATGCATTGCATATGCATTACATATGTAATATTATTGTAAGTGTTGCAGAACAGCATGCTCTGATCAGCTGTCTGTGCTGGATATGCGGTGAATTCTGCGCATGCTGAGCTCTGCATGACAGTGTTTGCTCTACTAAAGCTCAATGGGGGCAGTAGACACTGTTCCTTTGTGTGCAGTAACACAACAGTTGCCATTTTAATCTGCAAAGTACAGGTGGTATCAAAGAGCAAAATTCAAAATTGACACCGATCCCTTCTATTCATTAATACCTTGCTGGTGCAAGTCTAGAAGGTATTTGCATCTTCTTCTCATGTCATGCCCCACGTACAGAGTTGACCAAAGTCAAGTCCAAGTCAACGAGAGTTGCAAATTTGGCAAGACGATCCGCTTCGGGCGCAGCAAGAACCATGCGAAAGGCTGTTCGAGATGACAGAAACCGCAAAGGCGTGGCGCAACGCTGTACCCCCAGATGAAACCCTGTTCTGCAAGCTTGAGTGACCTTTCTCGTCACACCGCGCACCGCGACTGTCTGGGTGTCGTCGTTTGAACTGTAAGAAAGGCGTTGTTTTTGCTTTGCCAAGTTGAACTGGCATTGAGGACAGCCTGGAAGGCCCGAAGATTCCGGATCTCTGAAAGGGTACAGCCCAGCAGCGACAAATCAGCAAGCCTGCTTCCCAGCTTTTCGTACTTCAATAGCTGCGCATCAGCTTGCCGGTCATACTGAGTTCAGGCTGATGATGCTTGCTTTCTATTTGCAGGGGTTGGCAAGCACAGCTGGGAGCAGAACATGTCTCAGCCACACAGATCAGGGTCAGGCAGGCACCGCAGGACTGTCCACCGGGAGGCACCTAGCATAGATGTGAGCTCACGACGGGCTGCAGAAGAGTCAGCATGGCGCATCAAATCTGTCAAACTGGAACGGGATCGGCATGCTCAGCAGCGGCACCTGAACCCTTTGAATATGGCAGACACAATTGGACACCTGGTTGCCAGCTTCAAGGGCAAGCACAGAGACGCCATTCTGGTGATCGGAGAGGTAGTGCACATGTTTTCTGCTCAGCTTACGTCTTGATTTGCCCAACAGTGACTGATCATTTACCGTCGCAGGAGGTGTTTGCCTCACATGCTGCGGTACTCATGTGACAATACTTTATGACAACCCTAGACATCTGCAATGTATCATGATGCAGGGTCTGCGCTATCAGTCACACTGACAGCGCAGAGTATGCTACATGCTCACTATCTGAGGGACACTGCGCAGCAGAATCAGTCTATCAATCTCTTCTGGTAGCTTCATGCTGCTTGATCAAGCAAAAGCTTGGCTGGTAATTATGTTTCATTCACGCCTGCTGTAGGACACTCTGGAGGTGTTTGTGGAAACGCCAGAAGCAGCAGCTCCCACAAAGAAACTGAAAAAGGGGCTGAGCAAAGTGTTTGGCCGCAAGGACAGCGACAGTGATGGCGAGGCTGAGTCAGTGGATGCAGCATCAGGTGTTGGTGAGACTGAGGAAGCTCTGGATGGTCACCTCTTCAGCGTTGGAGTGGCGTTTGCTCAGGCAAGCAGGCTACAGCCATGCGTGTCCTATTGCCCTGTTCTGCTGTGCCGCATGCGAGCGCTTTCCATACGCTCTCTTCAGTGTGTAGGGAATCAATGAGATAGGTTCAGCACAGTTGTCCAGACATGCGTGATAATTGCATCACCACTGTATCAGCAGATCAAGATCAGGCTGCCATGACTAGTCATGCCCACAATGATGCAAGATACAGCTGCAGCCCATTTGTTGCACAACAGGTTCTAGATGGAGCTGATTACCACACTGCCACGTGTCAAATACCTTCTGAATGGCTGTCAACTCTGTGTCTCAGAGGTGCTGAAACATGACTGTGTCAGATTCTGCTGCAGATTCTGCAGTTGTCACAGCATGACAGGGCCATCACTGTATACTACCATCCAAACTCTTTCAGCAGTACGCAGTCCATTCGCTCCAACCTGGCTAGCTGTTGGCGCTTCACTGTCGCCTTGGACACGCCAGAGGTGAGACAAACCCAGCATGCAACACAGGACTGTCAGTGTATTGGCATCCACAGTGTGTATTCTCATCACAGATAAACTGAGATGTCAGATAGTGTAGTGTTGTGTGCCACTACTAAGCAAGCCTGGCTTGCCAGTGGCCGACCCTTTTGTGCTGTAGTGTATGATGAACCAGGAGATGATCATCCTACATCCTGAGCTGCTTTGCTACCACTATCAGCTATGCTGAGCTTATCTCACACACCGCTCAACCCCAGATTAGTATAATCATTAGGAGCAGTTTGACTCCAGCACTGCTGAGTCACTGCATGAGAAAGGCTCATTCTGGTGTGTAGTTGCAGCCGCACTTTGCATTGACAGGCCCACAGCTCTCTCATTCCCATGCTGCATTTTGATCCCTTGCTCCTTCCTTGTATGCTTCACTGTCATGCACCGTCTGCCTTTACCCTCACTGTCAATCTGGTCCTCCTCACCTGTTGTGAGTGGCTACTAACTATGTGCAGACATTGTCTGTCCTATGCGTGGTTGTCATTGTGATTGTCTATCCAACAGGCTGAATGGTCTGCCACAGGAGGCTGACTCAGTGATGGCAGACATCAGGCTGCAGCTGGCCAGATATGCTCAGGGCATCCACTGGGTGCAAAAGAACTTCTTGCTGGATGAGTCCATCAGTGCAGTCTTGATCACGGCTGGGCCCATGCCTCTGCGCATGTCTCAGCAGGCCACTGCAGCTTCCAGCCGTCAGTCCTCCCATGTTGTTCTCCAGATGCAGCCTGACTTCAACACCCCCTTTCCTGCCCCTGAGTCCTGGAATCAGCAGGTGACTCATGACGGGCGTACGGCACAAGTGCATTGCATAGCAGTGCAGTATTGAGTCAAAGCCATGCCTTGGCTCCTTTTGCACCACAACATATCAAATGCCACACAATTTGCTAGCTTGGCCTTGGCAGAGGAGTGCACTGTCCATGCACGCTGCATCAAATCACCTTGAAGCGTCTGCATGATGACTTGACACTGTTGCGCATGCTGCAAAACAGGTGCTTGTTCCATCAAGCATAGATCATTGACCCATGTCAAGCATTGCATTGACAGTGTGTTGCTGCAGGCTGGCAAGGGCGATGTGGCTGATATTGTACGTGTCTTCCTGCAAACGCCTACTGGCTCCTGCCATGTAGATATCACCAAAGCCATCCTGAAAAGCCATCTACAGGTACCCAACATGTTTCGTGCTCGTGGTTTTCACTTATCCCACTGTCAAAGACATATTGTCTGTCTGCTCAGATGCCAATCTCCCGCATTTGCTGGTGCCAAATGTCACAAGCATTTGCAGCACAGCTCATAGCTGCTGTCCAGTGGCAGCGCATGCGGTTGAGTGCACAAGCACAAGACATGAATGTCAAGGACCTTGCGCATGACCTCACCACCGCAAGCTTGCTTTCATTTCATCACATACCTTGCATCGCCCAATCAACAAGCCAGCCCAGGCTAGACTTGCAGCTCAGCAATGACGGCTGCAGGGCGACAGAGGTCACTTCTACGTGAATGCTGTGGCCAAGCCAGTCAACAAGGACATCAGCCTGGAGGCCCTGGAGAGGCGCAAGAATGAGATTGACAAGTACCTAGTGCAAGGCCCCAGGAGCTCACACCGCCTGTCTCTCAGCCACGCTGGCAGCTTCACAACTCAGGCTGATGACACATCAACTGCTCCCACGCCTCGCGAGCAGTCCCTTGCGCCCACGCCACGTCAGCAGTCTGCATCGGGCACCCACACCATGTTCCAGGACAGCCCAACAGCATCAGAAGCTTCCAACTCACAGCTGGCGCATCACCAGCAGCACATGAGCCCACGTGCAGGGCACATGCATGGGGGGTTTGCCTTCTCTGATAAGCCCATCCTGGGGGGCCCAGAAGACCTGGCCAGATCCAGAAGCTTCAGTGGGCAGGAGCGCAAGCAGATGCCCACTAGTCTGAATGTGTCCACTGGCAGGGATGATGATGCACAGGCCATGCGCAGGTGAATGCCAATGCTGCTCACACTACCTGCTGATACTGATAACCTCGTATTCAATATTTGCCAAGTCATAACAAACTTTTAATTCTGCCAATGAATAACAATGAAACGTTGTGAGGCAGCACACGGGCAGCAGCAAGCCTGCTTACTGTGCTGTGAGGCTACATGATGCAACCCAGTAGACCTGTCATAGTGGACAGCCATTGCGTCCAACAGTCTGGCCGTGCCAAAGGTGTCCGGAGCCTCTGGCCACCCTTTGGCTCTCCTCATTGCCTGGCGCTGTGAACTAGTAACAGACAGCGCAATGCATTCTATCAACATGGCAATGAGCATACAGACAGACCTGCACAGCAGATGGCTTGCTGCCTGCATACATCTACATGCGTGTATCGACATACACATACAACGGGCACGTATACACATATGCATGTACACACTATGTATACACGCACATGCATGTACAGACTTCACATGCACAGACATGCTTGCATGTGCACAGGGCAAATTTGTGATCATCTCTGTTGGGGTCTCTGCTGCCAGTCTGCATACCTGCATGTACATGCATACATACACACATGCATGTACAGACAACACACAATCACGTTCACAGGGTGAATTCATGGTCGTCTCTGACGGGGTCTCCCAAGAAGGCCAAGCCAGGCAAGGGGCTCACCATCCTGGCAGACACTGAAGCCCCAGTTCAGCCGGATAGTGCAGGCAGTCCTGTGGACAGGGACCTCATGGCCACCAAACGCTTGGGCAGTGTGCGCTTTGCTGCTGACCATCTACAGCCAGATTCCCCTAGTGGGTCATCACTCACAGGCATGTGGCAGGTCTCTGTGCTTTAGATGCATGGTCCATATGTTTTGTGCCAGTTGAAAGCTTTGTTGCAGGATTTCTGGACTTTTCCTGTTGCCATGTGCAACTGAGTGACGATCAGTCTCTGGTGGCCTGTGTACTGCGTACCAGGAACATGCAGCCCGTTTCTACATCATGTGCATGCAGCGATGGTTCAGGTATGATGGGTGCGCTCGTCAATGAGTTCAGATGTCAAGTACGCCAGTGATTGCAAGAACACCAGGGTTTGGGAGTGCAGACATCAGGAATTGTCACCCCTGGGATCAGAGTCAGGGTCTAATGCTTTGTGTTGGGGTCTGCAGGGCAGCAGCAGGGCTCCCCCAGGGCACAGATGCTGGCTTCAGCAGCTGCAGTCCAAGTACGCCTGCATTGCAGAGCACAGCGCGTGCCCAGGCAGTCCTCACCCCCACAGGAGGCCTCCTCACCTCAAGGTATGCTACACACATAACCACAGAGCACTTGGGGTCTGTCATCATGCTGCATAAACCATGAAATGATCAGCTGATGGTGTTGCATTCCTTGCGTGCCGTGGGAGTACATGTGAAGCTGCAAGCATGCTTTATCATGTGCAGCAGCCTGGCAGCCCCTTGCTGTGCATGCTTACATCGTGCCTGCAACCCTTGCCACAGCTGGAAAATCACCATTCTGGTGTCTCTCCACCCCATTAGTATGCATGCGCCAAAATCACCCAGCAACCATTGGGGAATATGTTGACCACCCAGCAATCAATGTATCGACCCAAATTCAAAGTGGACAGACTCCGTGTAGACTCACTCTTGTCACTGATGCCACAGGTGCGACCCCTCAGGCAAGCAGCAGCAGCAGCCAGCTCAGGCCGCTGTCACAGCTGGCGGCCCAGCAGCCACATGTCCTGAATGACGTCATCAGCCAGCCAGCCATCTGGATAGCGTACACACCCCTAACAGTCATCCTGCTAGTGCTGCTGTACATGCTGAGGACCACGTTCTGGACCAGCCTGTTCGCCAGTGCAGTCAGCACAGCCATCTGTGTGCTATACGCTGCACAGCAGCGGCTGCTGCTGGGGCGCCAGGAGCTCATCGCTGTCAGGAGAACGCAGAAGGCTGTCAAGGCCTCTGCAGAATCTGCCCTGCAGCAGCAGAATGATGATGCGGGGCAGGCTGAGAAGGCCCTGCCCTCCACGCAGATTGTGCTGACGCTGCTGGGTGCTGAGATTACAGACTCCGTGTCAGCTGAAGGTGGGCTTGCGGAAGCCTCTTGGTCTCATGAACGCCTTGTGTCGCACCTCATTCTTGGCACTTGGTCATCTCTGATTTTGGTCCAACTGGGCTATGTCATGGCAGCACATAGCCTTGTGCAGCAATGCTTGCCTCTGTAACACGAAATGCTTGCAGCAGCTCCTTCTTCAATCAAAGCCTGTGTTGTGCAGAGATCTGAACTATGAGCGTGCTTCATATGTATTCGTCATGAGAGACTGCGGCATAGTGATGCAACTGCCCATCTTGGACTATGCCCTGCATATGCAGATTTTTGCTGATATGTGTGTATCTTCTGCGCAGCTGCAAGCACCTATCAGGATGCATGCATTCACAGCATGCTACATTCTCCCCTATACAATGTACCCTATATCACATGATTGTACATAGGCTGACAGCCAGTGCTGATTCTGCAGAGACAGGGGACGTGTATGATGACGATGCAAGTGAGATCAGTCTGGAGGTGGGTGCTGAAGCCGGCCCTGAGTTTGAGACCCAAGTCCAGGAACGCCTGCAGTCAGCTTCAGTGGCTCAGTCAGGCCCCACCACAGATGAGGGGGTACCCACTGCTGTCGCCCCCCAGCACTCCTCCCTGCGTCGCTTCAGCAAGGACCATGCCGTGTCTGATGACATTCAGAAGCGCTTCATGATTGCTGTGGAGGATGACGAAAAGGCTGCAAAGAAGCGTGTGCAGGAATGGCTGGTGAGGTTCTGCACTGTTAAAAATACAGAGAAATCTATCCCTTGAATGGTGTAAATCCAAAGCATGCCTGGGAGAGTGCTAAATCGCATCTCTGGATTGGAGAGTGCACTCAGCCACGCATTGTTCAATTCAGCCATGTCTGAACACTGTCATGTTTGTGTGTTGAGGTGTATAGGGCTACACAATATCTTCCTTGTGTGTCAGGTTGACATCATCTTGCAAGTTCTCTTATGAGTTTCATGCTGGCATTTGGCAAACAGTGAGACCAACTTGTCTCCTGATTTTGCATCTGCAACGGCATGGCACAGGCTCCTTTCCGGTGCCCAATAGTTTTGTTGATAGCTCAGTGGCTTCTCTTCTTGTGCTCAGCTTTTGTGCATTCTGCATGGTGACTCGATTGCACAATGTGCACCTGTTGCAAGCAACATGTATGCCTCTCACCGGACATCAGCAAAGGATGTTCAGCCAATGCTGCAGGCCAGCCGCTGACCTGAGTGTGTGCGATGCAGGCCGCTGACCTGAGTGTGTGTGATGCAGGCCGCTGATGTGAGTGTGTGTGATGCAGGAATGGAAGACACAGCATGGGCTTGCAAATGGGCCCAGCCAGCCCCAGCCTCATTATGAAGCCATGAAGAAAGCCATCATGCATGCAGTCATCTGCTTCAGCAAGTCAGATCACCCGATTCGTATCATGAAGGTGCGCAAGATCATCTCTGTAGTGTGTTTCCATTCTGTCATTGTGATAAATATTTACATGCGCTGGACAGATATTGCATAGCCCAGCAAACAAAGTATGTCACTTGCTGTGACATCTGCTTTGGAGAGACAAGACTTGTCCCGCTCGTACTTAGCTCATCTTGAGCTGGAAATCGAATGTATTACTACTATTATCATCATTATTATTATTAATATTATTAGTATTGTTGTTATTATGACATCTGCATGATCGGCTGTAGTCAGCATGGCAATGATTAGCTCTGCAAGCACTTAAGCTGATGCTGGTGAGTTTGGTCCAGGTTGGTGACATGCGGGCTGCATGGAAGAAGATGAAGGCTGCTGGTATCACCAGCGACATTGGACTCAGGTATGCCTACATATCACGTGTGAAGGCAAGTGGCTCTGTGCCATGTTGCTGCTGTCTCAACACCATCTGTTGTCTTGGATGAGCATGCAAGAACAAAAAGCTGATGTTGTCATGGCAGTTTTTTTGGAAAATGAGCATCAGCCATTGTGTGAGTCATACAGCATTGATTGTCCCTTTCTGGCTCTACTCTTTGGACACAGACATCGCTGCAATCGCCTGTGTAACACAATGTCATGCAGATGGCATTGTGCACATCGTCCCGACAACACCTTCATGATCCTTGTCCAGCCAGAAAAATGAGTTTTGCAGGTGCACACAGGCCTGCAGCAATGCAGTCAGCGTTGCCTAGCAATTTTGCTGATTTTGAGAAAACAGCTTCAACTTTATCATAACATACCTTGATTCAGGCCTCCAGGCTGCTGCCTCAGGAGGCTCCTGTCAAAACTGCCAAAAGGCATAGACTTTTCTGTTGTTGAATTCAGGCACTTTGGGTTTGTGGAGGAGTACATATGGCAGGTGTTGGACCCCCGACCCTTGCCGCTAGGCACAGCCATCTGGATTGTGGACCTGGGGGGTATGGGTCTGTCTGATCTAGGCAGCGAAGCCTTCCAGTTCTTCAAGCGCATGTCTGTGGAAGTGGGCATGCATTACCCAGAGCGCCTGTACAAGTACGCACCACTCTGCATGATTAGATGCTTGCATCATGCATGCTGATTATCAGTGTTACAGTGGTTTCGTGCATGAGACATGTGTGCGTGTGTGTATGTGTGAGTGTGGGTGGTGGCAGCACATAATTTGCCGCTGAGCTGAGCTGCGCATGTTCTCAAACAGGGGGTCATCACTTGTGCTGTCAGCTGATTTGCAAGCTGACTCAAAGGCCTGTGCGCCATATATCTGTGCAGACAACACAGAATTGCTGTGAATACAACAGCTTCTTCTGTGTTGTTGGTGCAAAATAAGACAAAACAAACCACAGCCACCAGCTGACATGCAGCAGGCCAGCCAACTTGTTGCTGTTACAGTAAGTGCTGTTACACAGGTCTTGGACCACAGCAAGTGTGCAACTGCCCTGCTGAATCTGGTGGTGCTGCAGGCTGGTGTTGCTGAATGCACCAAGCTTCTTCTCCTTGCTGTGGAGGATCTGTGAGCCCATCATGCCCGGCTCCACCAGGGACAAGGTCAAGGTTGTCAGAAGTCACCAGGTCAGCTTTTCTACAATGCCTTTTTGGTTTCTTTTTGCTTTCTGGTGTCACTTTTGCAAATCATGGTGAGAAGTCACCAGGTCACCTTCTTTACAATGTCTTCTTGTTTTCTAGTTACTTACTTCGAGTTACTTACTACTCTAGTTACTTACCTATTCTACTCACTTACTCTAGTTACTTATTACCTTACTGATTTGTAAATCATGTTCAGAAGTCCCAGGTCAGCTTGACTACCAACAACACGAACAGCTTGCTCACCTGAAACTATTGCAGGCATCTGCTCACTGCAGTGCATCTCTGATCATTGCTTGACTTTTGCCACAAGGGCTTGTTCTTGCTTGAACTCAGTCAAGCTGTTTTGAAACATGTTGGGGAAACATGCATGTCAATGATTGTGCAGGAGCTCATTGCTGCCTTGGCGGATGAATGTGATGCAGCACAAATTCCTTCACACTATGGTGGCACGGCGGCTGTTCCACTGTATGATACAAGGATTGAGAAGGAGATGCGAGAATATGTGCAGAAGTTGTCTTGACTGCCTGACTGCACCACTGTATGATTCAAAGATCGAGAAGGAGACGCGAGAATATGTGCAGAAGTTGTCTTGACTGCCTAAGTGCAGAAACTCGTATTTTCACATGCTTTTATCTATGCTACAGCTTTATGACCATTTGATGCATGAAGTCCTGACCTACCATGATCAGTCTGCTTGCAGACTCAAGACTCAGACTTGATTTCAATCACCGTGACGAGACAGTAGCACACAGTTGATTTAGTTGTAGATGACGTAGTGAGGTTATCATGAAATGTTGTGTTGTATAGCACTTTATTATGCTTAACAGTAGCCCAAGTTGACAAGGTACAAGTAGACTATTTGCTTGTGTCGCTGCATCCCAAGAAGGTGTGCTGGTGTACACTTCCATGCTTGTTCAACAGAAATGGGGCATAAGCTCGATCACAGGGATGCGTGCAACAGTGTGCAACGAGGAGCCACTTGATGTAGTCGTCTGCAAGTCAGAGCACGAGCACAGACGCTTGAGTCCAAGCAAAATGTCGTTGTGTTGTCTTTGACCACATATATGACAGACCTGAAAACTTGCTTGATCTTGTTGAACTTCAAGTCTTTCAAAGCTGTCAGCTGAAGCATGTGGGTTAGAATGAAGGGGAAGAACCATATCGTTGGTCAGGTATGGAAGCAGACATGAGCTGTCACCGGGCAAAGTACTTTTCTAGAAGATCACAAGCTTTGTGTAGCTTCTCATCAGCTTTGCAGAAGCAGAACCTCACAAGATACCTTGGTGGATCTGGACTTACATAGAATGCACTCACCTGCAGTGCAAAATATATGTCAGGCACAACGTTCTGCTTGCCACACGCTGCTGCACATGCCATGGAGCAAGTTCTGCCCAAAGGGATGACAGCAATTGTGGCAGCAGGATGCCAGCATGAGTGTGAACACATGTGAAATGCTGAGGAACAACAGCTCTTACCGGCAAAGCAGTGACGCCAGCTTCTACTGTGATCCTGTTGCAGAAGCCCACATCATCCTCATTGCTCCCCTCAGGCAGCAACGGCCTGCATATCAAGCAGAGTGTGATAGCCAGGCAGAAAGTTCCAATGCACAACAACTGATCTGCTGCAACATGCAAGGTCTGACGCCCTGCCCACCTGAAATCTGCCATGAGGAAGTATGAGCCTTGTGCTGGCAGCACATTGAAACCAATCTTCTTGAGTCTCTGTGCTAAGTAGGTGCGCTTCTGTTCCAATGAATGACCAAGTGTCCTGCAGCATCATCAAGACATTTTGAGAGCTGATGCTGACCAGCTTTCTACCTAATGGCATGCATGCATGAAGCAAGCCATGCTTCTCTGCAGCTCGCTGCACATTGCAGAGCAGAGCAGTGCATCAAGCCGCAGTCGATGCAAGCAGCAGATGCAAGCAGATAATGCAAGCAGTCCATGCAAGCAGTTAATGAAAGCAATTAATGAAAGCAATCGATGCAGTCAATGCAAGCAGTCAAACATGCAGCATGCAACCAGGATTCTGTATCAGGCGTGTTCGTCACTGCGTGTAGGGTGGAACCCACGTGAAAAAAGAGGACTCATTGTCCAAGCCATATGCTACAGCCCGTTGTAGATTGGATGGCACTGTGAAGACCAAGAACTGGTGTGCCTTGGCTATGGCATTGATAAGAGGCAAAGGTCCGGTCACCCATCCTATCTGCACACAGTCAACACTGTCTGTGCACTGCATGCTGTGCATCAGACACATTTTGTACAGCAGCAAGCTGCACTGGAGGTATGCTACATCACATATAATTGATGTTTGTCAGACATGCTTCAAGATGCTTTGTGATCTATCATGATCCACCTGTGTTGAGCTTATGCTACCAGCATGCACCCGAGCTGAGTATTCTGTTCTGTGTAGCAGACTGTGAAAAGCTGAAAGTAACAGTGCATGCTTGCATATAAATGTGAGTTTGATGGCCAGCCTTGCATAGCAACTGAAAGCAGGCAGCCAAACATTCACCTTCCAGGCTGTGAAGGAAAACGTCTTGCCCGCTGAACCTATTCGTATGCTTCGCTCTTGCATGCCAGGTAGGCTGCGCAAGCTAACATGCTGGGAGCCTTCAAATACCAAATGCTCATAAACCTGTAAACAATTCCTTCCTCGTCAGAAAATTGTTGGCCCAGGTTGATGGTCTTATGCTTGATAGCCAAGTTCGTCATCACAGTGATGACTCAGACAATTGAGGGTGAATACCAAAGAAGGCACAGACATGTGACGCCACAAGCAAGCATAAACATCATGAGCTGAGATGTATACCTCATCTAGAAGCACATATGTATTGTACTGTATACACAAGTCAGCAATGAACTGTAGGTCCTCCTTGGAAAAGACCTTCCCAGTAGGATTGTGGGGAGTGTTCACAACCACTAGCTTTGTCTTTGCAGAGAATGCATCTTGCAAGTGTGTTCTGTCAACACTCCAGTCTTCCACTTTTAGCTTGACAGCTTTGACTATCCCACCAGCTCGCCGTGCCATGCTGCCATAACAATCATACATAGGGTCAAACATGATTACCTGAAAGCCACAGAGTTTCGATTTACATCTTGACAATGTTCGCGCATGCGCAAGGCAAAATCACGACCAGCACCTCGTCCCCCTCGTTCAAGATGCCTAAAAATGAAGCTGCTATGGCTTCTGTTGCTCCCACTGTCACCAAAGTTTCTGTGTCCCACTGCACATCGATGCGGCTGTACGCTTTGCTGTGACGTGCAACAGCTTGACGTAGCTCTGGAATTCCAAAAATCGGTGGGTACTGGTTGTGCTGATCTGTCGTTGCGGCGCCAACAAGCTGCTTCATTTTGTCTGGTCCTTCCTCGTCAGGAAACCCTTGGCCCAGATTGATGGTCTTGTGCTTGATAGCCAAGTTCGTCATCACAGTGAAGATTGTTGTGGGTAGGCCTGTAAAAAGATCGTTCAGAGGCTTGACGTCGGGCGTGCTTGCATGGCCGTTGACTGTAGCCATGGCTCTGTATGACTGTCTGAAGCAAGGCCGAGCCTTCCCAAATGACAAATTGACTTGCAGGCGAACTTGGGATCGACTAAAGGCGATTGACTTGGCCTGGAAATGGCCGATGCGCATCCTAAACGCGACAGCATCATGCCGTGCAGGAACATGTTACGCATGGGGAGGCACGTGGCTGACAGTCACGTGCAATTTGCTAAGGCAACCTCAACTACTTTGATGACAGCATGGTCTTGTACAGCAGGCTGTTATCGCGGCCATGTCGCTTGGAAACGTTGCACAAATTAGATGACAACATGCTGCATTGAGATCTGGAATTGCCAGCAAGACTGCAGCAAGCTCAAGCAGTTTCAATCTGAACTTGGCAATGTCATGCAGGCGCTGTGCAATAACTCACCATGTGATGTCATCATGCTATTGTTTGCTGCATGCAAGAGGAGTTTGCAAACACCGACTTGTGACCAGCTTGGCAAGTGCAATCCATGCAAAGCTGTTTGCACCTGGAACTGTTGTCCTATGAGCAGCGAGTATTAGCCAAGAGCACACCATCAGTGCAAAACAGCATCAACATGTTCACTTTCACAGCACTGCAGCGGGTTAGCATCAACACAAATCAAGCTTTGAAAAACACGAGCCTGATCTTATCAAGCAAGGCTACAGCAACTGTTTCAGCAACTGAGCTTGAGCTCATAGATGGTCCCTGTCAGAATTCTACTGACCCTTTCAAGTCCCTCCAAGTTGACCTTGGCACGCAACAGTGCCATGCGCTTCACAGGCGCCCCTTCTACAAACACCTCTTTGACAACATTTGCCGCTCCAGAGCTACTGTGCATCATTTGCAGCTGATCTGATACACTTAGGACCTCCTGCAGCAAGAACAGGCATCATGGCCTACAGATGCACAATCGCATTGTGCTGATACATTTGCGTACATTGGGCACCCATTTGCGTGAATTGGGCGCCTCATTTGCAATGCATAGTCCACCAGCAGATCAGCCTGTACATTGTATGTCTTGTTCTGATCTGTCTTTGACAGGTCACAGGCATGTAATTGACACTGGTTCATGCAAAATGAGGTGGTTCCTTAACCGGGTAGCTAGATAAGCAAAGAGGACTGGTATCAATGCCCCCCCCCATCCTCCCCCG